>ENA-ORCY01000434-ORCY01000434.1-marine-metagenome-genome-assembly--contig:-NODE-434-length-25205-cov-4.222143_pt1 | contig 25205 bp, 26 predicted proteins | sample MGYA00248634_ERZ508507 | MGnify/ENA primary metagenome ERZ508507 (study PRJEB26178, sample SAMN06266269) | marine metagenome | isolation source: Columbia River Estuary | place: USA:Columbia River Estuary... | reverse complement strand
GGTTTTGACATGGGCTAAGCGCAAGAAAAGTGACACAAAAAGTGACACAAAACCGCCAATCGCCATGCCCATTCCGTTCTAAGTCATTGATTGCCAACAACTTGCAAAAAGAAGGGTGACGAGCCTTGACCCCGGCACTGACTCTACAGTTAGGGCTGCTTGGTTCCCCACCTGACCCGGTTGGCTGCTTCACCATGCGGGAAGGCCCGTCGCCCCCATTGTAACGCCCCCACATTCAAAATGCGGAACGCCAGCGCATAGAATAACGGGCATATGTCTTACACCGTTCTCGCCCGAAAATACCGACCGCGAAATTTCTCCGAGTTGGTTGGCCAGGCCCATGTTGTGCAGGCCTTGGGTAATGCGCTGACGACGCAGCGGTTGCACCATGCGTATTTGTTTACAGGCACCCGGGGCGTTGGTAAAACCACGGTCTCCCGAATTCTGGCCAAATCGCTGAATTGCGTTGGTGCGGATGGGCAGGGCGGAATCACAGATCAGCCCTGTGGTGTGTGTCAAGCGTGTGTTGATATCGATCAAGGCCGTTTTGTGGACTACACCGAGCTCGACGCGGCTTCCAATCGGGGTGTTGATGAGGTCCAGAGTCTCCTCGAACAGGCGGTTTACAAGCCGGTCCAAGGGCGCTTCAAGGTGTTCATGATCGACGAAGTCCACATGCTGACCAACACGGCATTCAATGCGATGTTGAAGACGCTTGAAGAGCCGCCCGAATATTTGAAGTTCGTATTGGCAACAACCGACCCCCAAAAGGTACCTGTCACGGTTCTCTCGCGGTGTCTTCAGTTCAACTTGCGTCCGATGCCACCGGACACCATCGTTTCGCATCTTGAACACGTGTTGACCGATGAATCGGTCCCTTTCGAAATTGGCGCACTGCGCTACATCGGGCGGGCTGCACAGGGGTCAATGCGCGACGCGCTCTCTCTGACCGATCAAGCCATCGCGTATGGCAACGGTGCCTTAGGCGAAGAGCCTGTTCGAAAAATGTTGGGCGCGGTGGACAGCACCCATGTGCTTGGTCTGATTGAGGGCCTGGCGCACAACGACGGCGCGCGCGTTGTCGCCATGGTCGACGAGGCACGCCTGCAGGGCCTCAGTGCGGCGACCCTGCTCGAAGAAATGGCCACAACGCTGCAACGCATGGCTGTGATTCAGGTGACCGGCCAGGGCGATACAACGGATCCCGACCATCAAACCCTGCTGGCTTTGGCGCAAGCGATGCCCGCTGACGAGACGCAGCTGCTCTACAGCCTCTGCATTCACGGCCGCGCCGACCTCGGTTTGGCGCCCGATGAGTACGCGGCCCTCACCATGGTCCTGCTCAGACTGCTCGCGTTTAAGCCAGGCGCCGTTCAGGCCTCGGCTGAAAAAAAAAGCCCAAAACTGACTGATTCTGGCCGCGAGATGCGGCAGAGCAGCACCGCCACTGAGGTGCCAGTGAAAGCGGCTGTGACAGATGACCGCCAAAACGACGAGCCGCCCTTTGACACCGCTGACGCCATTGACGCCGTTGATGCCGTTGATGCGCCAAGCGAATCTGATGTGGTGGCGGCCGCGCCCTTCGCGGCGGCCGTTGAAAATGAGATTCTCGAGCCCCTGCTCATCGTACCGGTGAGATCGGCAACGGCTGACGAGGCGGTTGCGCGGCCGTCAGAAAGCCAACAACTTGGCCTTGCGACGACTCCAGAGGGCGATATTTGGTTCTCGACCGTACAGCGCCTGTTGCAGGAAGAGCGCATCACGGCGTTGGTCCGGGAGTTGGCGCTACAGTCTCAATTGGTTGCCATTGACGAGGCCGTCACCCCACACCATTGGCTTCTGAGAATCGAGCGCGAATCGCTTAACCAGGGGCCAACGCGAGAGCGTCTTGTTGCGGCACTCAGCGAGGCGGGTGTCTCAGTGACATTGGGCGTAGAGCTTGGTTTGGTTCAAGACACGCCTGCCAAACGCATTGCCTTTGCGAATGCAGAGCGCCTCGAGGCGGCGCGTCACGTGATGATGAATGACCCCTTTGTCGAGCAGATGATGCGTGATTTTGGGGGCACCATCGTCCCGGGCACACTCAAGCCGGTGGATGCGGCATAAATTTATTTTTGACTGAAAACAAGAGAGGACAGACGATGTTTAACAAAGGACAAATGGCAGGCCTGATGAAGCAAGCACAGGCCATGCAAGAAAACCTCAAAAAGGCGCAAGCGGAGCTGGCGACGATTGAGGTCAGCGGTCAAGCAGGGGCTGGCTTGGTGAAGGTTCAAATGACATGTAAGTACGATGTGAAACGCGTTGAGATCGATCCCTCTCTGCTGGCGGACGATAAAGAAATGCTGGAAGACCTCGTTGCAGCAGCGTTCAATGATGCGGTTCGTCAAGCGGAGGCTACGTCAGAGCAGAAGCTGGGCAAGATTACCGCGGGAATGCCCGGCGGCATGAAGCTCCCGTTCTAAGAGACCGTCTATTTTGGCCAAACCGACCGCGCTTGAAACCCTTACCGAGGCACTGCAATGCCTGCCGGGTGTTGGGCGTAAGTCTGCCGCACGCATGGCGTTCTATTTGATGCAGCAGGATACGAGCGGTGCGAAGGCGCTTGCGCGTGCGCTTGACGATGCCGCGGCTCGTCTGCGCCATTGCGAGAGCTGCTACACGTTGACCGAGGACGTGGTGTGCGCCACCTGTTTGGATACCTCGCGGGATCGATCGCAGCTGTGCGTTGTTGAGACCCCCGCAGACCAAGCGGCGCTCGAGCGTACCCGCGCTTTCAATGGGCTTTACTTTGTATTGATGGGTAAATTGAGCCCGCTCGACGGCGTCGGACCGCGTGAAATTGGACTCAAGCGACTGTTTGACCGCATCAACCCTGAGTCAGGGGCCAGCGATGAGCAGGCGCCTGTGAAAGAGGTGATCTTGGCCACAAACTTCACCGCCGAGGGTGAGGCCACGGCTCACGTGATTGCACAGGCGCTCAAGGGACTGCCGGTGCGGGTCACGCGCCTGTCCCGCGGCGTACCTGTGGGGAGCGAGTTGGAGTACGTCGATGTGGGCACGATTGCCCACTCCTTCATCGATCGGCGTTAGCGGATTTTCACAATCAGTGACTGTCCAGCGCGGAGGCTGCGGGGGCTTTTGAGGTTATTCCATTTCATCAGGGCCGCGATACTGACCCCGTGCTGATTGGCAATGCCAGACAGTGTTTGCCCCGGCCTAACCTTGATTTTCAACTTGCTGAACTGGGGCGCCAGTGCGAGTTGTGCGTTGTCGGCAATTTTTGCTGGGACATCTGCCGTTGACTCTTTTTGCTTTCGCACCAGCAGCGTTGACCCTCTGCGAACCAGCATGCGCGGGGGAATGCTGTTGACTTGCCGCAGCTCAGCTTCTGTCATGCCCACCAATTTGGCGATTTGCGTCGTCGTGTAATTCCGCTTTGCGACCCATGCTGTCCATGATGCCAGAGGCCCCCGGTGACCTTCTAGGCGCATTTTGAACTCTGTTGCGTTATCCCAAGGCAACAGGATCTCGGGCGTCCCGTTCGACAAAATCACTGGCTGACGAAGCGCTGGGTTTAGGTTTCGGAAATCAGTCTCACTGATACCCGATAGTTTTGCGACCAATGCGACGTCAATGTCGCGCTCGATTCTGACGGAGTCAAAAAACGGGTGGTTGGGAACCTCCGGCAGGGTCAGGCCGTAGGCGCCAGGGTTGCGAATGATTTGCTCAACCGCCTGAAGTTTGGGCACATAGAGGCGGGTTTCCGCAGGCATCCGCAAGTCAAGATAACCGGCCGGCTTTCCGGCCTTCTTGTTGCGTGCGATCGCACGGCGAACGTTACCTTGTCCCCAGTTATAGGCAGCCAACGCCAGGTGCCAATCGCCGAATTGGGCGTGCAATGACTCCAGGTAGTCGAGGGCGGCATTGGTGGAGGCGACGATGTCTTGCCGCTCGTCCCTGAAGCTGTTTTGGCGCAGGTCGAACGCGCGCCCTGTTTTCGGCATGAATTGCCAAATACCGACGGCCTTCGTGCGAGAGACCGCGCCGGGGTTGAAGGCACTCTCGATGAATGGCAAGAGCGCTAATTCGGTTGGCATGTGGCGCCGCTCGAGCTCTTCGACGATGTAGAACAGGTAACGCGCAGAGCGCTCCGACATGCGTTGAATGTAGTCAGGCTTTGAGGCATACCAGTTGATGCGACCCTCCACCAAATCGCCATCAATGTCAGTCATCGCAAACCCACGGCGAATACGGTCCCACATGTTTTGGGGTGGCGCAATGGTTGCGACACTTTCAGGCGGCATCACCGCTGCTGTGCCGATCGGCGTGAGCGGCCCCATGGTTGGGGCCGGTGTCAGGGCCGGGGCCGCGCTGGCGGTGGCTGCCCCCGAAGTCGCCGGTTGCAAGGTTGGGGCGATGTCGCCGGGCGCTGGGGCAACCGGCAATGCCGCTGACGCCACCGCGCCGATATCCTGCGAAGAAATGACTGGCGCTGGCCCCGTCGAAACACCCCTTGGTTGGGTGGTCACACACGCACTCAGTAGTAAAGATACGGCAACACCCACGCCGATGGTGGCCGCGCGGGGTAGAGGACGTTGCAGGTTGAAGCGCAAAAGCATGTTTTTAATCGGTGGGGGTATCGGTGCCGCTTAACAGGCGTTAACTGATATTTTTCCACTCTCGGAGAGCGGCGAAAACAGACACAGGGTCTGACGATGTGTGAGGGGCGTAAGCCTGGACCGCGGCAATAACGGACGACTGATCGACTCTTAAAAAAGGGTTAATTTGGCGCTCGATATCGATTCGGCTCGGCAGCGTTGGCAGGTTGTCTCGGCGTTTTTTTTCACAGTCGACACTGTACCGCAACAAGGCCTCATTGCCGGGATCGGCCTGGCGCGCAAAACGCAAATTGCTGAGTGTGTATTCATGCGCGCAGCACACCTGTGTGTCGCCTGGCAACGCAGCGAGCTGGGTCAGGGATTGGTGCATCTGTGCGGCGGTGCCCTCAAACAGGCGACCGCAGCCACCAGAGAACAAAGTGTCACCACAGAATAAAAGAGGTGACAGATTCTCTGGCTCTCCGAAGTAAGCGATGTGCCCGCGCGTGTGGCCAGGGACGTCGATAATGCGCCAGTCACAGCCCAGCGCCTTAACCGTTTCGCCGTGGGTCAGCCTTTGAAAAGGCGTTTCGCCGCTGAAGGGCATGCGGTCATTGGTGGGGGCGTAGACGGTGGCGCCGAACTGCTTTTGTAAGCTCGCGACGCCACCCGTATGATCCGCGTGGTGATGGGTCACAAAGATCGCCTCCAGCGTCAGCCCGTGTTTGAGAAGGGCTGCGCGCACGGGTGCCGCATCCCCTGGGTCAACCGCGAGCGCGCGCGACCCATCGTGTAATACCCACAAATAATTGTCGTCAAACGCGGGGATGGGTAAGAGGTTGAGAGGCTTCATGAATAATGACTCGAACGCCAGAAGCGCTTTGTGTTGATTTTCAAAGGAAATTATAGGTTTGACTGAACAGACAGATGGGGCACTGCGGGCATGTTGGCGAGACTGGCTCCAGACCGCCTTGGATGACACCGTGGCGGACATCTTTGGCTATCACGCCATTCAGGTCGGCGAGCCAGAGGTTGATGCCTTACGTACCAACCGCATGGCGCATCGTTGGCTCATTGACGCCAATGGCGATGCCGACGCCATTTGTGAGGCTTTGCCATTTGAGTCCAGCACACTCGATTTGGTCGTACTGCCCCACACACTTGAGCGCAGCATCGACGCCCATCAGAGTCTGCGGGAAGTTGAGCGTGTGCTTATGCCTGAGGGGCGCGTGGTGATCGCTGGCTTGAACCCCTTCAGTCTGTGGGCTTTGCGTCAACATCGCTATGACTGGGCCGTGCGTCTGGGCATCAAGGCGGGGGCGCAATCCTTGCCTTTCGATGCCCCCGTGGCACAGTGGATTGGCTTGTGGCGTTGCCGCGATTGGCTGAAGCTGCTGGGGTTTGAGGTTGAGGTGGTCAAGCGCGGTATGTATCGCCCCGCGCTTGACAGCGAGCGCTGGATTGATCGCACCGGTTGGATGGAGTCAGCGGGTAGCGCGGTGTGGCCTTTCGCCGCCAGTGTTTACCTGTTGGTCGCGGTGAAGCGGGTGCGTTCGACGCGCTTGCTCGGCCCGGCTTGGCGACGCCAACGTGCGTTAGTCAAGGTGCCGGTTAAGTCCTCAGCTCGGGTACGATCCACGCATGAATAAAGTAACGATATACACCGATGGTGCCTGCAAAGGAAACCCCGGGCCGGGTGGTTGGGGCGTTTTACTCATGTCCGACGGCGTCGAGCGCGAGCTTTTTGGGGGCGAGGATCTGACCACCAATAACCGCATGGAAATGATGGCTGTGATTGAGGCGCTCCGAGCGCTCAAACGCCCGTGCAAGGTAACGCTCTATTTGGACAGTGAGTACGTTCGCAAGGGGATCACCGAGTGGGTGGCAGGCTGGAAAGCCCGTGGCTGGAAAACCGCAGCCAAACAGCCCGTCAAAAACGTTGACCTTTGGCAGGTGTTAGACGATCTGGTCACGCACACACCGCACGAGCTGGAGTGGCGCTGGGTGAAGGGGCACGCAGGCGATCCGGGTAACGAGCGCGCCGACGCCCTTGCCAATCGGGGCGTGCGCGAACACTGACGGCGGTTAGCCGCCGATGTAGCTCATTTCAATCCGCTCTCTGGCGTTGCCAGCGGGGATGACGCCGGCTTGGCGGAGTGCCGAGTACTGGTCTTGGCGTTGCTGCCACGTATGCGCCAGGTACTGCGCGACAAATGTGGCGTCAGCGGGCTCTGCACTCCGGAGCAAGTGTTTGATTTCGGTGCCTTGCGTGGCGAATAGACATGCGAACAGCCGACCATCGGTCGAGAGACGGGCCCGGTTGCACTCGTGACAAAACGCCTCGGTAACGCTTGAGATGAATCCCACCTCACCGAGGGAAGGGTCGAGTTTGCCGTTGCCGTCGAGATAGCCGTAACGTTTGGCTGTCTCGCCCTTGCTTTTCGCGGGCAGTGCTTGCATTGGCCAATGCGCTTGAAGCATTGCCAGCACATCGGCACTGGGTAACACCTCATCCATGCGCCAGCCGTTACTTGCGCCAACGTCCATGTACTCGATGAATCGCAGTGCCACACCCGTTCCGCGGAAGTGTGCGGCCATTGGAACGATTTGATCCTGATTGGTGCCGCGCTTGACCACCATGTTCACTTTGATGTCGCTGAACCCGACAGAGAGGGCTGTGTCGATACCCTCAAGGACGTCGGCGACCGGGAAGTCCATGTCATTCATGGCTCGGAAAATGTTGTCATCGAGCGCGTCAAGGCTGACGGTCAGGCGGGTCAGACCAGCGTCTTTAAGAGCCTGCGCCTTTTTGGCCAGCAAGCTGGCGTTGGTGGTCAGCGTCAGGTCGAGCGGTTGGCCGTCTAGCGTTCGCAGTGCACTGAGTTGGCCAATGAGTATGTCGAGGTTTTTGCGCAGGAGCGGTTCGCCGCCTGTGATGCGGATCTTACGAACACCCAGACGCGTGGACGCCTGGGCGATGGTTGTGATCTCCTCGAAGCTGAGGAGGTCACTCTGTGGCAGGTAGGCGTAATCCCGGGTGAAAACGCTTTTTGGCATGCAGTAGCTGCACCGGAAGTTACAACGGTCTGTGACACTGATTCGCAAGTCTCGCAGGGGGCGAGACAACTGATCCAGTATGGGGCCATTGAGGTCGATGGCTTGGATGGCTGCCCGTGCCTCAGCTGTCAGTGCGACGGGCCGTTGACGCGCGTCAATCAGTGGGATGGTTGTCTTGCTCATGTCGGTTATTGTCACTAATTTCTTTGTGCAGGGTTGCTGAATCCCAAAAAAGCGCCACCTTTGTCGGGCCATCCGATGGCGGTCGTCAATTTTAGGTAAGCGCGCACGGCTAAAATGACGCCGTCGCGTTTTTTTAACCACTTTCAAGATCTTCTATGTCTCTCAATAACGTATCGCCAGGTGCAGACGCTCCCAATGTGTTCAACGTCGTGATCGAAATCCCGATGAATGCTGACCCCATCAAGTACGAGGTTGACAAGGAAACGGGTGCTATTTTTGTCGACCGATTTATGAGCACGGCCATGCACTACCCAACCAATTACGGTTATGTGCCCCAGACGCTCTCGGGCGACGGGGATCCCGTTGACGTGTTGGTGATCACCCCATTTCCGCTCATCCCGGGCGTTGTGGTTCCTTGCCGGCCCATCGGTATCCTGAAAATGGAAGATGAGGCAGGTATGGATGGGAAGGTTCTCGCCGTGCCAATCGACAAGATCTTGTCGCTTTATTCGCAGTGGCAAAAACCAGAAGACTTGAACCCAATCCAGTTGAAAACCATTGCCCACTTCTTTGAGCATTACAAAGACCTAGAAAAAGGCAAATGGGTGAAGGTGTTGGGCTGGGAAGGACCCGACGCAGCCCGCCAAGAGGTCGCTGAGGGGATCGCCAACTACAAGGCATAACCGCGGGGTCGCCCATTCGGGCGGTCGCTCAGGTTTTAAAGGGGCTGCGTTCTGCCAAGTGTTCGACGTAGCCCTCAATGCCTTCTCGTTCCCTGACCAAATAGCGCTCGACGGCGTCCGCGAAAGCGGGGTGTGCAAGCCAATGTGCACTGAATGTGCGAACAGGCATCAGCGCACGAGCCATTTTGTGCTCGCCTTGTGCACCGCCTTCAAATCGGCGAATGCCATTGGCGATGCACCATTCAAGGGGTTGGTAATAGCACGCCTCAAAGTGCAGACAGTCAACCCTTGCCAATGCCCCCCAATAGCGGCCATAGGCCACCGTGGCGCGTCCACTTGTCGTCTCTCTCGCGAGCGCGATCAAGCTGGTTGCGAACGGTTCACCGTCTGGGCTGAAGCCGACGAACATCAGCCAGTTTTCAGGCATTTCGGTTCGCATGGTTTCGAAAAACGCAGGCGTCAGGTAGGGCGCGTTACCGTGTTCGAGATAGGTCCGCTCGTAACATTTGTAGAACAACTGCCAGTGGGCCTCAGAGATATCGTGACCAACGAAACCCTCAAATCGAACGCCGGCGTCATGCACTTTTCGGCGCTCCTGTTTGATTTTTTTGCGCTTCTCTTGGCTGAGGCTGGACAGGAAGTCGTCAAAGTTTGTAAATGGTCCACCGCCAAGCTTGTCGGGTTTTTGGTTGTGCCAGTGAAATTGCACGGTCTCTCGGCGCAGCAAGCCGACGGATTCACACAGGGCGATGTCAGCGTCATCTGCAAATAGGATGTGCAATGACGAGACGCCGATCGCTTCGCAGTGGGCCAAAGTGGCCTTTAAAAGCGCCGTTTTGGCCTCGGTGTCTCGTGCCAACAGTCGCGGCCCTGGCACTGGCGTGAAAGGGGCTGCAATGAGGGCCTTGGGGTAGTAAGGCAGCTGGTTATCGGCGTAGGCGCGCGCCCAAGCCCAGTCAAACACGTACTCACCATATGAGTGGGTTTTGACGTAGAGCGCGCAGGCGCCGATCAGTTCTTCAGCATCCCAGATGGTCACAAATTGCGGCGTCCAGCCAGTGTCAGTGATGGCGCTTTGGCTGGTATGCATGGCCGCTAGGTAGGTACAGGACATGAACGGGTTTTGACCGTCATCGTTCGCTGTGCCACCGGTCAAAAGCCCATCCCATTGAGAACTGGCGAGTTTTGCCGGGTTATCGATGATCCGAATGACATAATTGGCGCTCGGGCGCTCGGACATTTCGTCACGCGCTGGCGTCTGTTTCGACTCTTTAGATTCCATGTCCATTCGAATATCGGTTGCTCAATTAGATTTTGTCGTTGGTGATGTCTCAGGTAACGCCCAACGCATTCTCGATGCAGCGCGGCAAGCGCATGCGGCGGGCGCCCAGTTGCTGTTGACACCCGAATTGTCCCTGCCCGGTTACGCGGCAGAGGACTTGTATTTACGGCCCCAGTTTCTCACCGCCTGTGATGATGCCCTGAATTGGCTCGTCGCGCAGACGGCATCGCTGAAAAACCTCGCCATTGTGGTTGGCCACCCCTGGCGGGTGTCAGGGGAGGGGCTGCGTACCCACAGCGTGGCGCTGCCCGCTTGTTACAACGCCGCTTCGGTGCTACGGAACGGCCGAATCGAGCAAACCTATGCGAAGCAGTGCTTACCCAATTACCAAGTGTTTGATGAACGGCGTTACTTCACCCCCGGAACTGAGGTCGGCCTGTTCGATGTTGCAGGCACCACTGTGGGCTTGTTGATTTGCGAGGATGCATGGTTCGAAGCGCCGGCGAAAGCGGCGGTTGAAGCGGGCGCTGATGTGCTGGCCGTGATCAACGCATCACCTTTCCACCTTGGCAAAAGTCAGCAGCGTGAAGCCGCCATGGGGGCCCGCGCGCGGGCCTGTGCGCGGCCTTTGGTCTACGCGCACCTGGTGGGCGGACAAGATGAGGTTGTGTTCGAGGGGCGCAGTTTCATGACGGATGCGCAGGGGCAAGTCGTCGCGCGCGCAGCGGGTTTTGAGGAAGCAGTCATCACATGGGACGTCGCGCAGGCCATTGCGAACACGCCAACCGCTGAGATCCTTCGGCCGCTGGATGACGAGATGTCTGATTTATGGCAAACCCTCGTCATGGGCGTGCGGGACTACGTGCAAAAGAACGGCTTTCCAAGCGTTTTGTTGGGGCTGAGCGGGGGGATTGATTCGGCCGTCGTGATGGCCGTTGCCGTCGATGCATTGGGCGCTGATCGCGTACGCGCTGTCATGATGCCATCGCCTTACACGGCTGACATTTCTTGGATCGACGCGCGTGACATGGCGGCGCGCCTCAATGTGCGCTATGACGAGATCGACATTGCGCCCCATTTTGAGACGTTCAAGTCGTCTCTTGCTGCCGACTTCAAGGGCTTGGCAGCCGATACGACCGAAGAGAATCTTCAGGCGCGCATCCGCGGCACTTTGTTAATGGCGTTGTCGAATAAGTTTGGCAGCATTGTCCTGACCACGGGCAACAAAAGCGAGATGGCAACGGGCTACTGCACGCTGTATGGCGACATGGCCGGCGGTTACGCAGTCATTAAGGATGTTTTCAAGACAAAAGTTTTCGCGGTTGCCAACTGGCGAAATGAGAACAACCCGTTCGGCGGCGTCGACAACCCCATCCCCGGCCGCATCATCACACGACCGCCAAGCGCCGAGCTGCGTGAGGACCAAAAGGATGAGGACAGTTTGCCCGCCTATCCCGTATTGGATGCGATTTTGGCCCGCTACATTGAAGAGGATCAGTCTGCCGCCGAGATCATTGAGGCCGGCTTTGACGCCGCCGCCGTCAATCAGGTCCTGAGGCTGGTGCGCTTGAACGAGTACAAGCGTCGGCAGTCGCCTGTGGGCATTCGTTTAACGCACCGTGGATTCGGAAAAGATTGGCGCTATCCGATCACCAACGCCTTCCGCTGACTCGCTTTCAGGGCATTTGAAAGACCGGTACAGTCTCGCCAACCACGATGCCGGCCACGTTTTTGAGGGGGCCTGGTATATAGGCTTTCAGGGCGTGCCGCGCGGTATCCGTCATCCAGCCCAGTTGCGACAAAACCGTGATGACGATCCACATCAACATGGGTAAGTTGCCGTCTGCGATTTTCACGGCGATGGCGGTCTGTCTCGAACGACTCGCGATGGTTTGTACGCCGTCGGCTCCGAATTTCGCGATCCAGTCGCCCGCGCCGGCGCGGTTCAGTGCCAGATCATTGCGCCCCAGGCCGCTGACCAGCGCCCCATGTTGCGCCATCGACTGGAAGATACGATTTGGCGCATCGCCATAGTTGGGGTCAGGCGAGGTGCGGGTGAGTTTGGCGTAGGCCAAAGCCAGGGCTGGCAGGGGGAGTGCGTAGTTGGGGACGCTGCAACCATCGATACCAACGACCAGGTGCTCCCGCGCGATACCACTGAAATAGGCAACGCTGTCCCTCACCACCGATTGCACGCGGTGTTCGCGTTGGGTGTAAGTGTCCGTGGGTTCGCCGAGGGCGCGCGCCAGCATCAACATACCTGCGTGCTTGCCCGAGCAGTTATGTTGTAAGCGTCCGTAGCTGCCTTTGTCGGGGGCTGGGAGGTTGTTGGTCGAGTAGTAATACGGCAGGTGCGTGCCACACAGCAAATCAGCCTCGGTGCATCCTGCGCGCTTGAGGAGTGAACTGGCGCGACTGCTGTGTGCGGCCTCGCCATTGTGGCTCGCACACAGCAACGCGACATCCGCATCCGAGAGGTTGTACGGTTCCGCAAAGCCGGCTACCAACGGCATCGCTTGGAAAGGCTTTAACGCCGAGCGCGTGAACATCGGCGTTTGCATGTCGCCCATCCGGGAGATGATGCGGCCGTTTGCCTGCACCACGGCAACCGAGCCATGGTAGATGTTTTCAGGGTGATCACCACGCAGTGTGGCAATGAGTGGAACGTGTTGCGGGAGTGGGTGCATAAGCGCTAAATTATCATCCAGCAAATGGGCATAATGTGGTTATAAATTTTGCACCCAAGGAGTCGCCGTGAAACAAATTACCGCCGTCATCAAGCCGTTCAAACTGGAAGAGGTTCGCGAAGCGCTGGCTGAGCAAGGGGTAACGGGCTTGACGGTCACCGAGGTGAAGGGGTTTGGTCGTCAAAAAGGACACACCGAGCTGTACCGTGGTGCCGAGTATGTGGTGGACTTCCTGCCGAAAGTCAAAGTGGAAGTGGTTGTTAACTCCATGGATGTCGATCGTTGCGTGGACGCGATCGTCACCGCTGCCCGGACCGGAAAAATTGGCGACGGCAAAATTTTTGTAACGCCGGTTGATCGCGTGGTTCGAATCCGCACGGGTGAGGAAGACGAGAGCGCCGTTTAACGCGCCAATCGATCGCTCTAAAAACGTTTGAGGAGCGATGACAACCCAGCTTGCCCGATCAAGCTGGGGAGGAGCACTTGGTGATCGGCGTCGCTTTCCAACAGGGCCATTTGCCGACTGTCCATAAATTGGTGCTCAACCGCTTGATCAATGAACGCGAGTAAGGTGTCGTAGTAGCCTGCAGCGTTCAAGATGCCAATGGGTTTGTTGTGGTAGCCCAACTGGCGCCAAGTCCAAATCTCAAACAACTCCTCGAAGGTACCAATCCCCCCCGGGAGCGCCACAAATGCGTCCGCACGTTCTGCCATGATTTGCTTGCGCTCGTGCATGGTTTGAACAACGATGAGTTCATCGCAAGCAAGGTTGGCAACCTCTCGGTCAACCAGAGCTTGCGGCATGACGCCTAAAACCCGCCCGCCTGCCGCCTGGCAGGCGCGCGCGGTGCACCCCATCAAACCGCTGTTACCACCGCCGTAAACAAGCTGTCCACCGTGGGTGCCGATCCAATGGCCGGTCGCTTGCGCAGCCGCTAAAAATGACGGGTCATCACCATCGCGTGAGCCACAATAAACCGCAAGGGAAAAAGTCGGGACAGACAAAGGTGAGCCCTGTTCGTTAAGCAAAACGGTTGAACAAGGCGGCAGCCCAAATGCCCCCGCACAGCAGCAGCGCGAGCATGACAGCGGCGCTACCCACATCCTTGGCACGCTTTGAGAGCGGATGGTGGTCGAGGCTGATGCGGTCAATGGCTGCTTCGATGCCCGTGTTGAGCAGTTCCGTCACCAAAACGAGCACGACAACCGCAACGAGCAGACTGACCTCGAGCCACGTCTGACCCAACCAAAAAGCAGCGGGGATCATGATGCAGGCTAACAGCGTTTCTTCCAAAAACGCGGGCTCTGAGAGGCCCGCCCGCAGCCCTTGAATAGAGTAGCCCCAGGCGTTAATGACCCGCTTAAGGCCGCGTGCGGGTTTGGTGTGTTGTGTTTGCATGCTCAGCGCGCTTTCGGTTCCACGCTGATCAGCGCGGTTTTGGCGATCCGGTCGTGGACGAACTGCTTGCTGACCGGCAATTTACTGAGCATCGCCCAAATAGCCACCCAACCCAAAACCGTCCAAACCGTACCCGTCGTACCCATTTGCAGGGATTTGGCAAGGACGAGCCCTGGGACAAACCAAACGTACGTCAGCAAGTACCGCACCACCGCTTGGGTCGGTCGGATGGGTGAAACCCCGTCAGCGCTGACCACTTTGATGTGCCACGTTTTCATGGCCAAGGTTTGGCCGCTTCGGCACCATTGCCAGACGAAATAAACCGCAAGGCCGATGAATACGGCGACTTGTTGTCCGAGCCGATGGTCAAGCGCATGCCGGGTGTTGGTCACCACGCTGAAGACGTAACCAATCACGAAAACGACACCGAACAGCAACATGCCTTCATACAGCCAAGCGGCCATTCGACGTCTCAGACTGGGGAGGGCGTGAGGCAAATTCATGGGCGTGATTGTCGCATTAGTCGCACGCTTTTCAGATGGGTTCTACGGGTATCCCCGTAAAACCCCTGAAATGGTGTAATAATTCTGGTTGCACTGATTACTTGCAAACGGATGACAGTCGCGGTGGCCGATACAAATGCCGCTCAATGGTTGTTGTCTCAAGTCGTAACCTGGCTCCAAAAGAGTTTCGGAAGCGGCACCCACGGTTTTTCGTTAGAGAAAATCTCAAAGGTTCATCATGAAAATTAATTCTGCAGAGAACGCCTCTGCCTCATTGGCCGCATCGGCCGCAAACGCACCCGAGTTAATGGGCGCGGAAATCCTCGTCAAAGCATTACAAGCCGAAGGTGTCCAGCAGGTTTGGGGTTATCCCGGCGGTGCTGTTCTGTACATCTACGACGCGCTTTACAAACAAAATACGATTCAACACGTTCTGGTGCGCCACGAACAAGCCGCAGTCCACGCGGCGGATGGTTTCGCGCGCGCAACGGGAGAGGTCGGCGTCGCCCTGGTTACCAGCGGTCCAGGCGTAACCAACGCGATCACCGGTATCGCAACGGCGTACATGGACAGCATCCCTATGGTCATCGTGACTGGGCAGGTGCCAACAGCGGCGATCGGTTTGGATGCCTTCCAAGAATGTGACACCGTGGGCATTACCCGGCCGATCGTGAAGCACAACTTTTTGGTCAAAGACGCGTCTGAGCTCGCGATGACCATGAAGAAGGCCTTTCACATTGCGCGATCAGGCCGCCCTGGGCCCGTCGTGGTTGATATTCCGAAAGACGTGTCCTTCAAGCGCGTGCCGTACACCGGTTACCCTGAGAGCGTCGAAATGCGCTCTTACAACCCGGTTCGCAAGGGCCATGGTGGTCAAATTCGCAAAGCGTTGCAGCTGCTGTTGACCGCAAAGCGCCCATACATCTACACCGGCGGTGGCGTGTTGTTGGGCGATGCCGTGGCTGAATTGCGCGAGCTGGTCGACTTGCTCGGCTACCCCGTCACCAACACCTTGATGGGTTTGGGCGCGTTCCCCGCGAGCGACAAGCGCTTCCTCGGCATGCTGGGAATGCACGGCACCATCGAGGCCAACAACACCATGCAAAACTGCGACGTCTTGTTGGCCGTTGGCGCGCGTTTTGATGACCGTGTGATCGGCAATCCGAAGCACTTTGCCCAAAACGAACGGAAGATCATCCACGTGGATGTGGACCCCAGCAGCATCTCGAAGCGCGTCAAAGTTGACATCCCAATTGTGGGTGACTGCAAAGACGTCCTGCGTGAGTTGATTAACATGATCAAAGAGTCAACCCAGCGCGCCGACCCCAAAGACTTGGATGCCTGGTGGACGACGATCGAAGGCTGGCGTGCACGCAACTGCTTGGCCTACGATGACAAGAACCAAGATGTCATCAAGCCACAGAAAGTCATTCAGACCCTTTGGGAAATGACCAAAGATGCCGACGCTTACGTGACATCTGACGTCGGGCAACACCAGATGTGGGCCGCTCAGTATTACGGCTTTGACAAGCCTCGGCGCTGGATCAACTCAGGTGGTTTGGGCACGATGGGCGTGGGTATCCCCTACGCGATGGGCATTAAGTTGGCCAAGCCTGAATCTGAGGTCTATTGCGTGACCGGCGAGGGCTCGGTACAAATGTGTATCCAAGAGCTGTCGACCTGTTTGCAATACAACACGCCGATCAAGGTTTTGTCGCTCAACAACCGTTATCTCGGTATGGTGCGGCAGTGGCAAGAGGTTGAGTACGCCGGTCGCTACAGCAGCAGCTACATGGACGCGTTACCCAACTTTGTGAAATTGGCGGAGTCCTACGGGCACGTCGGCATGCTCATCGAACGTCCACAAGACGTTGAAGGCGCATTGCATGAGGCGCGCAAGTTGAAGGATCGCACGGTCTTCATGGACTTCCGTACCGATCCAACGGAGAACGTCTTCCCAATGGTGCAGGCCGGTAAGGGCATCACGGAAATGTTGCTCGGCTCTGAGGACCTCTAACGAGACGTCAACCAAACAGCGGGCGCGCTGAGCGCGCTCGATTTTTAAAGAATCTATTGCCTGTCAAGCCCAAGCATTACCGTGTTTGGGGGAGGGCGGCGAAAAGAGGCTGCATTAAATGAAACACATCATCGCTGTTCTCCTCGAGAACGAACCGGGTGCATTGTCACGTGTCGTGGGTCTGTTTTCGGCCCGTGGATACAACATTGAATCACTCACAGTCGCGCCAACAGAAGACCCCAGTTTGTCTCGTATGACCATTCAAACGAATGGCTCTGATGACGTGATTGAACAAATCACCAAACACCTGAACCGACTCATCGAAGTTGTCAAAGTGGTTGACCTCACGGAAGGTGCGTACACCGAGCGTGAGCTGATGTTGGTAAAAGTTCGGGCGGTTGGTAAAGAGCGCGAAGAAATGAAGCGCATGGCGGACATTTTCCGTGGTCGCATCATTGACGTTACCGACCGCAGTTACACCCTTGAGTTGACGGGTGATCAGGCCAAATGCGATGCATTTTTGCAAGCGCTTGATCCCACTTCAATTTTGGAAACGGTGCGCACCGGTGCCTGTGGCATTGGCCGTGGTGAGAGAATATTGCGCGCCTAAACGACACCCAACGAGGGCCTAAACCTTCGTTGGATTTAAACTCAACGATTGTTCGATTTTTTACAGAGGACTTCCCATCATGAAAGTGTTTTACGACAAAGACTGCGATTTGAGCCTGATTAAAGGCAAAACAGTTGCCATCATTGGCTACGGTAGCCAAGGTCACGCACACGCCCAAAACTTGAACGACAGTGGCGTAAAGGTCGTTGTTGGTTTGCGCAAAGGTGGCGCGTCCTGGGACAAGGTTGGTAAAGCGGGTTTGAACGTGATGGAAGTCAACGACGCGGTTGCCGCTGGCGATGTCGTCATGATTTTGTTGCCAGATGAGCAAATCGGTGATGTCTACCGCAACAACGTTGAACCCAATATCAAGCAAGGCGCTTCACTCGCGTTCGCGCACGGCTTTAACGTGCACTACAACCAAGTGGTTCCCCGTGCCGACTTGGACGTTTGGATGGTTGCGCCCAAGGCACCCGGCCACACTGTGCGCAACACCTACACACAAGGTGGCGGCGTGCCACACTTGGTGGCGGTGCACCAGGATAAGTCAGGCAAAGCCCGTGATTTGGCATTGAGCTACGCAATGGCGAACGGTGGCGGCAAGGCTGGCATCATCGAAACCAACTTCAAAGAAGAGACCGAAACCGACCTGTTCGGCGAGCAAGCCGTGTTGTGCGGCGGTGCGGTTGAGCTCATCAAAATGGGTTACGAAACACTGGTTGAAGCTGGCTACGCACCTGAAATGGCCTACTTCGAGTGCTTGCATGAATTGAAGTTGATCGTTGACTTGATCTACGAAGGCGGTATCGCCAACATGAACTACTCCATCTCTAACAACGCAGAGTTTGGTGAGTATGTGACGGGCCCAGAGGTCATCAACGAAGAGTCACGCAAGGCCATGCGCGCCGCCCTGAAGCGCATCCAGGATGGTGATTACGCCAAGATGTTTATTCAAGAAGGCCGCTTGAACTACCCAAGCATGACCGCACGCCGCCGTAACACGGCTGATCACCAGATCGAAGTGGTCGGTGCGCAATTGCGTGCCATGATGCCTTGGATTGCCAAGAACAAGCTGGTCGACCAAACCCGCAACTGATCGGATAGGGCGCATTCTGATGCGCTGATCGAAACGACAAAAGCCACCGCGGTGGCTTTTGTCGTTTCTGGCGCTTGGAGCTGGCGCTGACGCCTGATTCAACTAAACTGTAGCCTTGGCTATTTCGAGACACTATGACTACACCCGTTTCCCCTGAGTCCACCCCGGCGCCGCGTCACAAGGGCATTTATGTGCTGCCCAATCTCATCACCTTGGCAGCCCTCTTTGGTGGTTTTTACGCGATCGTGATGTCTATGAATGGGCGCTTCGATTTGGCCACACTGGGTATTTTTGCGGCGATGGTTTTGGATAGTCTCGATGGGCGCGTTGCGCGACTGACCAATACGCAAAGCGCGTTTGGTGAGCAAATGGACTCACTCAGCGACATGGTCTCTTTTGGTGCTGCCCCCGCGCTGATCGCCTACGAGTGGGTTCTGCGTGACTTGGGCCGATGGGGGTGGATTGCGGCCTTTGTTTATGTGTCTTGCGCGGCGCTGCGCCTGGCCCGTTTCAATGTCAATACCAGTGTCGTCGACAAGCGCTACTTTCAGGGGCTGCCATCGCCAGCTGCTGCTGCTTTGGTGGCCGGTTTCATTTGGGTCGTTGTGGATACTGGCTTCGATCACAAGCACCTGGCTTGGGCCACCTTCGGACTGACCTTATATGCGGGGCTGACGATGGTGACCAACGTTCCTTTTTACAGCTTCAAGGATGTGCGCATGAAGAAAAGCGTCCCCTTCGCCGCGATGATTTTGTTGGCATTGGGTATTGCGGTTATCAACATCCATCCGCCGACCGTTCTTTTCGGTAGTTTCATTGCCTACGGCTTGTCGGGCTACGCTTTGTATATTTGGCGCAGGGCTAAGGGTCTCCAGACCAGCCTCATTAGCACGTCAACGGAAGAGCCCGATGAGGCCGGGTTGCACGATTGAGACACTTGCGTCAGAAATTCTGTGGTACATTTTTATCCATGAGTAAAGCGCTGTTGAACCTACTAACGCTATCGTCCTTCGGGCGGAGTTGGTAGCGCACGCGCTTAAACCAAACAACGGCCCGTTTGCCAGCGCAGCGGGCCGTTTTCTTTGGTACTGCTGAAAGAGAATCAAAACTGCGCGTTGACTGTTTATTTATCGGAGAGCGAAATGACTGACAAGCTTGTAATTTTTGACACCACCTTGCGCGACGGTGAGCAATCGCCCGGGGCCTCCATGACCCGTGATGAGAAGCTGCGCATTGCCCGTCAGTTAGAGCGACTGAAAGTTGATGTGATTGAGGCTGGCTTTGCCGCCAGCTCGAACGGTGACTTCGAGGCAGTCAAGGCGATCGCAGAAACCGTAAAAGACTCAATCATCTGCTCGTTGGCGCGTGCCAACGACCGCGACATCACACGCGCCGCCGACGCGTTGGCGGGCGCGAATGCGGCGCGTATCCACACCTTCATTGCAACCAGTGCCTTACACATGGAAATGAAGTTGCGCATGTCGCCCGATGAGGTCTTTGAACAAGCAAAGCGCGCGGTCCGATTTGCCCGCAATCGCGTCGCTGACGTGGAGTTCAGTCCTGAGGACGGCTACCGCAGCGACCCTGATTTTCTGTGTCGTGTGATCGAGGCGGTTATTGCGGAAGGCGCCACCACGATCAACATTCCCGATACCGTGGGTTATGCGGTGCCAGAGTTATATGGCAACTTCATCAAGAACCTGCGCGAGCGAGTGCCCAACTCGGATAAGGCCATTTGGTCCGTTCATTGCCACAACGATTTGGGTATGGCCGTTGCAAACTCTTTGGCGGGTGTGCAAATTGGTGGCGCGCGTCAGGTCGAATGCACGATCAACGGGCTTGGTGAGCGCGCCGGCAATTGCTCCCTTGAGGAGGTGGTGATGGCGGTTAAGACCCGCAAAGACTACTTTGATCTCGCGCTCGGGATTGACATCAGTCAAATCGTGCCAGCTTCGAAAATGGTGAGCCAAACCACTGGCTTTGTCGTGCAGCCAAACAAAGCGGTTGTGGGTGCAAATGCGTTTGCTCACGCCTCTGGTATTCACCAAGATGGCGTCCTTAAAGCGCGGGACACCTACGAAATCATGCGTGCCGAGGATGTGGGTTGGAGCGCTAACAAAATTGTTTTGGGTAAGTTGAGTGGGCGTAACGCTTTCAAGCAGCGCCTTGAGGAGCTCGGCATTTCCCTGGAGTCTGAGGCGGATGTCAATACGGCCTTCGCCAAATTTAAAGAGCTCGCTGACCGGAAGAGCGAAATTTTTGATGAAGACATCTTGGCGTTGGTTAACTCGGATGGCATGTCCTCTGGGCAAGATATGTTCAGTTTGATCTCGTTGTCGCAGCACAGTGAAACCGGTGAGATGCCTGAAGCGACCGTTGTTTTCCAATCCCAAGGCATTGAAAAGAAGGGCACCTCCACAGGCAACGGGCCGGTTGATGCGTCGCTCAAAGCGATCGAAAGTCATGTCAACAGCGGTGCTGAAATGATGCTTTATTCGGTGAATGCGATCACGTCGGGTTCGACCGAAAGCCAAGGCGAGGTGACGGTACGTTTGCAGCATTCAGGGCGCGTTGTGAATGGTGTTGGCGCAGATCCCGACATTGTGGTGGCGTCTGCGAAAGCCTATCTGAGCGCTTTAAGCAAACTTTATGGAACGGCAGACCGCGTAGCAGCGCAAGGTTGATAAAAAAGCGGCCCGCAAGGGTCGTTTTTTTGGCTCTGAATTTTGAAAATAGGTAATAAAAGCCTAAATTAATTATGCTTTGTGAAGGTTTTTCATTTGTTTTTGAATCCTAAATGCCTATTTGGTATTTAGATTGAATTTAGAAAGATGATCTAAATACTTGAAAGTATTGGAATTTTTTATAAAGTGGGTATACTGGTGGCGTGATAAAAACTTCCTCTTGATTGTGTCCGAATGAAAGCCTTTAACTCGCGCTCACTGATGTTCGCCTTGTGCATCGCCATTGGCGCTCTGTTCTCCGTTGGGGGACAGGTCGCGTACGCGCAGTCGGCAAAATCGGGAAAAAGTGTCAAGCAGGTGTCTGCCAGTTCATCGGTCAAAGCCTCGGCTCGCAAAGAAGTGCGCAAAAAGCGCGTGGTTCGTGCCAGCAGCAAAAAATCAAAAGTGCGTGCGTCGGTGCGTCGTCGCGCAGTCGTGCCGGTCTCGGCAGCACGCATTCAGGGGTTGAACAAGGTTTCAGATCCGTTGCGGTTGGGGTCCAGCGTTGCATTTGTTGTTGATCAAGATACCAATGAGGTACTTTTTAGCAAGAACGAATCGGCGGTCTTGCCCATCGCCTCCATCACAAAGCTCATGACGGGATTGATCGTCAATGACGCCAATCTCGATTTAGATGAGACCATCCGAATTACGAAAGATGACATCGACCGCGTGAAAGGCAGCTCCTCGCGTCTTCGCATCGGCACAGAACTGACACGCGGCGAAGCCTTGCATCTTGCTTTGATGTCCAGCGAGAATCGAGCGGCGCATGCATTGGCTCGAACATTCCCAGGCGGTGAAGACGCTTTTGTTGCCAATATGAACGCCAAAGCGGCGCTACTTGGCATGCACGAGACCAGTTACGTTGACCCAACCGGGTTGTCGAGTAAAAACCAATCCAGCGCGCGTGATTTGGCCGTTTTGGTTAATGTGGCGTATGAGCGGCCACTGCTTCGTGAGCTGTCAACCACTGAGAGCTACTCCGTGCTCTCGGGCCGCCGGCGATTGGAATATCGAAACAGCAATGGCCTGGTGCGCAACGACAGCTGGGACATTGGTTTACAAAAAACAGGCTATATCCGTGAAGCGGGCCGCTGCCTTGTGATGCAGGTGTCGATTGCTGAGCGCAACCTGATCATGGTGTTTCTCGATTCAAACGGCAAATACACCCGCCTGGCGGATGCCAAACGTATCCGCAAGTGGATCGAGTCGCAAGAGGGTAAAGCCAAGCAGGCCTCAGGAAAATCGCCAAGTCACGGCTAACTTAGCGCCTTTTTTGCATTTACCCGCGGTACCCCAAAGCCCGCGAGATCTCGTTTGCTGTGGTTTGTAGCTTAGGTAGCCAGCTTTCATCGATTCGGCTTGCGGGAGCTGAAATAGACAGACCTGCAACGAGTTTTCCCTGATCGTCCCGAATACCCGCGGCGATGCATTTCACCCCCAGCTCTAGCTCCTCGTTATCCCGAGCCACACCCGTTTTCTGGGCTTCTTGCAGTTCTCTCTCGAGGTGGTGCAGCTGCGTCAGGCTGTTGCGTGTCTGCCCTGGCAAGCCGGTTCGGGTCGCGTAGGCGCGCAGCCGCGCAATGTCGTCCGTTGCCAAAAAGAGCTTGCCAACCGAGGTGAGGTGCAACGGCGCGCGACCACCGATCGCCCGAACCACCTGCATGCCGCTTCGCTCGCTGTAAGCGCGCTCAATGTACACAATTTCGTCACCTTGGCGCACACTGAGGTTGACAGGCTGTTGGATGAGCCGATGAAGCTCGCGCATTGGGCCGAGTGCGAGGTCGCGCACGTTGAGGCGATCCTTCACCATGGTGCCGAGCTCTAGCAGTCGCATCCCCAGTCGATAGGTCCCGGCCTCGGGTCGTTCAACGAAACGCCCAATCGTTAGGTCATTCAAGATTCTGTGGGTTGTCGACGGGTGGAGTCCCGCTGCGTCACTGATGTCTTTTAATGACATCGCCTGGCCATTCTTGGCCAAGACTTCGAGCAGTAAAAAGAGCCGCTCGATTACTTGTACGCTTGGTTTAGCAGGTTCTGACACGGTGGTATTTCGAGGCTTATAAAATGCTATTTTACAAAGTGAAATGCCTCGATGCCAAGCCCTTGGTAATTATTCGTTCATCTCGGTGACAGGGCGACGGGGCGCTGGCAACCACTCGCCGTCAATCAAGTGCTCCTGACCACCAAAATGGCACTTGTAGTTCATTTTTGGGCTCTTCTCAATCCAATAGCCGAGGTAAACGTTGGGCAGTTCTAGGGCCTTTGCTTGTTGAATTTGCCACAGCACGTTGAACGTTCCGAGACCTGATTTCACGGTGGGGTCATAAAAGGTGTACACCGCTGAAATGCCATCAGACAGCACATCAATGATTGACACCATGACCAACCGGTCACCAGAAGCGCTGACATCCCAAAATTCCACCATCCGCGTGTTCACGCGGCTTTGAAGTAGAAACTGCTGGTATTGCTCAACGTTATCGTTATCCATACCGCCGCCGGCGTGTCGCTGACTTTGGTAGGCCATGTAGAGCGTGTAATGGGCGGCGACAAAGGCCGGCTTTAGGATGCGGATCTCGAGGTGGCGGTGCGCCTTTTCTGTTCGCTTTTGGCTGCGATTGGGCTTGAATCGCTCAGTGTTGATCCGAACAGGAACGCACGCGTTGCAGTGATCACAATGGGGTCGATACGTCAGCAAACCACTTCGCCGGAAGCCTTGCTGCACCAGTTGATCATAGACATGACCCTGCACCAAATGGCTTGGCGTGGCGACTTGGGAGCGAGCCAGCAGGTTCGGCAGGTAACTGCACGGGTAGGTCGCTGTGGCGTAAAGCTGAATGGCCTGAAACGGCAGCTCTTCTGGGTACGTCATGACACCCGATTATGCGTGGTTAGTCTCGGGTCCAGTGTCAACCATGTTTCTTCGCTGAATCCCAGATCTATGGCTTCGCGCATCTTGGCCTGCCGGAGCGACTGTAGAAAAACCTGCCGGCTAATCGGTCGCGCGCCGAGGCTGGCTAAGTGCTGGGTCTCTTGCTGACAATCAATCAAGGCGACTGACTCACGGCGACAAATCGCCACCAAGGCAGCCAGCGCGAATTTGGAGCCATCAGTCGCGAGGCTGAACATTGATTCTCCAAAAACGGCGCCACCGATGTTTACAAAATACAGCCCGCCAACCAGCTCGCCATCCCAATGCGCCGTTACGGCGTGTGCGTAGCCAGCGATGTGAAATACGCGGTAAGCCTCAATCATGGACGGAACAATCCAGGTTCCCTGTTGCCCATCGCGAGGGCGCGTGGCGCAATGCGTGATGACGCTGTGAAAGTCTTCGTTAATCGCAATTCGGAGTCGCTTCGACCGCAATCCCGTTTGTATCCGTTTGCGTAGGCTGCTATGCAGCTTAAACGCAGTCGGCTTTAGGCACATGCGTGGATCAGGGCTCCACCATAGGACCGGTTGACCCTCACTGAACCACGGAAAGATACCTGCCGAGTAGGCCTCAAGTAATCGGGCCGCTGAAAGATCGCGTCCGGCTGCAATCAGCCCAGGGTGCTCTGGCAAAGGCTCAACGGACTCTGGCATGGGGAGCGCCTCGTCGGGCTCGATCCACGCAAGTTGAGGTTCATTTAAGTGGGCCATGCACGTGATACTAGCGCGAAACGAGCGCGCGTAAGCTTTGCAGTAATATTAGCGTTTTCTTATATTGGAGACAGTATGTTTTTCAGATGTTCCGCCGTAAAGCAGATCCTCTTCGGGGGGGTGTTTTTTGTTGCGTCAGCGGTATCGGTTAACGGTGCCATTGCCGCGGATACATCCCCCGCTTTTGAGGAAATGTCAGCCTATCTTGATTTTGTTGAGTACCCGGGTGGCACCATCTTCGCAGAGCAGATCCCCGAGACCGCTTACCCCGGTACGGTGTTCATTGACACGCGGGATCCCGCTCAATTTGCGGCAGGGCATATTCCTGGCGCCAGAAACATTGAGTGGCGGCGGATACTTGCGGAGAGCGGGTCGATCCCGAAGCAGAAGCTCGTCGTGCTTTACTGCAATACGGGCTCTTTGTCCTCGCAGGCTGGTTTTGCACTGCGGGTCGCGGGCTGGGATAACGTTCGTATCCTTCACGGTGGTTACGACGACTGGCTGGCGAAAGGTGGCCTCAAGGCCAACGCGCGTGCGGTTGAAAATGCCAAGTCAGAAACCAAGTAGCAGTAGTCATCAGGACGCTGCTTTGTGCACAACGCGAAACGGGCGAATGCCAAGTATTTGTTGTCGTTGTTGTTTGGTTTCACCCTGATCAATCTAAGCGCAAAAAAAGCCCAGCAACTTTTCAGTAACTGGGCTTTTTGGCTTAAACAGTGGCT
>ENA-ORCY01000424-ORCY01000424.1-marine-metagenome-genome-assembly--contig:-NODE-424-length-25766-cov-3.592783_pt1 | contig 25766 bp, 31 predicted proteins | sample MGYA00248634_ERZ508507 | MGnify/ENA primary metagenome ERZ508507 (study PRJEB26178, sample SAMN06266269) | marine metagenome | isolation source: Columbia River Estuary | place: USA:Columbia River Estuary... | reverse complement strand
ATATCTAAAAACTTACCTAAAATAAATTACGGCACTTGAATCGCATTCATTCGAGACAGAATAATTCCACTTCGCTCAATCAATCCTGAAGCATCTTGATGACGTTCATAATATTTAGGATTAGGAATCATGGAGGCTAACTTAGCTGACTGAAAACTATTTAAATCTCTTGCATGGGATGAAAAATAACGAAGCGATGCAGCTTCAATCCCATAGACATTATTGCCCCACTCAATCACATTCAAATAAATTTCTAAGATTCTTTGCTTACTTAAAATCGTTTCAAGCATGAGCGTGATAATTGTTTCTTCTGCTTTTCGCCAAGGCGTTCTTTGATTAGATAAGAATAAGTTTTTAGCAAGCTGTTGGCTGATGGTGGAGCCTCCCGCTACAATTTTTTTACGTCGCTTATTTTTTTCGTAAGCTTTTTCAATGCCCTCCCAATCAAAACCTTCATGGTCAATAAACTTGGCATCCTCAGCTGCAATCACAGCTTGTTTAATATGAATCGAGATTTGGTTGTAATTCACCCATTGATGACGCAGCGTTGCTTTTTCATCTTTTTCTTGAAGGTGCTCGAGTCTTGTTTCCATGAAAGCACTTTCACCTGGATTTATAACTGTCCATAAAATAATGTGAAGTAAAATCCAAAGCTGATAGAAAAAAAACAAAAGAAATAAGACGGATGCAATCTTTCCTTTAAAAGAGCGATGGTTCCAAAATAAATTTTTTAATCTTTGCGGCAATTAATGTGATCTTAAAGATTCAATGACAGATTTTGTTGTGGGTTGAATGTGATGCCAAATAAAAAAAGCTTCCGCGGCTTGTTCAACCAGCATACCAAGACCGTCTGATGTTTTAGATCCTTGTGATTGAGCTTCTCTAATAAAGGACGTTTCTTTGCCATACATCATGTCGTAGGCTAAAGAGCTTTTATGAAAAACTTTATGATTGATCGCAAGATCAGCATTGTTTAAGCTTGTTGAGGTTGCATTGATGATGAGATCAAAATATTGATTTGGACATTTTGTGATTTCAATCACATTTAAATTCACATCAAAACTTTTTGCATGCACATCCATTTTATTTTGAATCACATGTGATTTTTCAATCGTGCGATTGGTGAGTGTTAATTCAGATGGTTTTTTTTCTAAGATGGAGTAAATTACGCCTTCTGCAGCACCACCCGCACCAATGAGTAAAATTTTCTTATGCTTTAACTGAGTATTGAGATTTTGTTCGAGATCTCTTACTAATCCTATGCCATCTGTGTTGTGGCCAATGATTTCATCTTCTTTAAATTCGAGGGTGTTGACCGCTTCAGCTATTCTAGCGTGACCGGAATGTGTGGTTGCTAATTGGTAGGCTTCTTTTTTAAAAGGCAACGTGACATTTGCCCCAGTGAATTTTTGTTGGATGAGCTGATGCATTGTATTTTTAAATTGATCGAGAGGGGACAGAACAGATTCGTAATCAATATCTAGCCCATTTTCTTTAGCAAACGCTGCATGAATTTGAGGAGATAGGCTGTGATGAATTGGATTACCAATCACGGCAAAATGTTTTTTAAGATCAGTCATAGAGCGCTATTACATCGATTTAATTAAGGTTTTGAGTATAAGTGTTTTTTAAAAAACTGCCATCAAACTCATTTATGCACTTTATAAGTGCATAAAACTCATATATGCATTTTTTTGGTGCAATTTTTAACATTTCTCTTTTAAATCTCCAGTAATAACAGGGTCTTATGACATTATTCGATTGGCACAATTTATGCTTACTATTAATATGTTGAAATGCATTAATGAACAACAGTTTGAATCACAATTGAAGCTTTTAGGAGAATGAAATGGCAATCGCTGATGTAATGAAAAAGATTAAAGATAACAACGTTAAATTCGTGGACTTTAGATTCACGGATACGAGAGGCAAAGAACAGCACGTCAGCGTGCCTGTCTCAGCTTTTGATGAAGATAAATTTAAACAAGGTCACGCATTCGATGGTTCATCGATTGCAGGTTGGAAAGGCATTCAAGCATCCGACATGTTGCTAATGCCAGATCCAGATACAGCTAATATCGATCCATTTATGGAAGAGCCAACTCTTATTCTGACATGCGATGTCGTAGACCCAACAGACGGTAAGGGTTATGAGCGTTGTCCACGAAGCTTAGCGCGTCGTGCAGAGGCTTATTTAAAATCAACAGGCATAGGTGACACAGCTTACTTTGGCCCAGAGCCAGAATTCTTTATTTTTGATTCCATCACTTGGTCTCAAGGTATGGATGGATGTCACGTTAAAATTAATTCAGAAGAAGGTGCGTGGGATTCTGCAACACAACACGAAGGCGGCAATACGGGCCACCGTCCAGGGGTTAAGGGCGGTTACTTTCCAGTACCACCTGTTGACTCACTTCAAGATGTGCGTTCAGCAATGTCGATTACATTAGAAGCAATGGGTGTTCCAGTTGAAGTGCATCACCATGAAGTCGCCACTGCAGGCCAATGTGAAATCGGTACTAAATTTAGTACGCTCACACAGCGTGCCGATTGGACGCAACTTCTTAAATACGTGGTATTAAACACTGCACATAACTATGGCAAAACAGCGACATTCATGCCAAAACCAATCCTAGGTGATAATGGCTCAGGTATGCATGTGCATCAATCTATTTGGAAAGATGGTAAAAATTTATTTGCAGGTTCAGGTTATGCGGGTTTAAGTGAACTCGCGTTGTTCTACATTGGTGGTGTGATTAAACACGCGCGCGCACTCAATGCGATTACTAATCCGGGTACGAATTCTTATAAACGTTTAGTGCCAGGCTATGAGGCACCAGTGAAATTAGCCTACTCTGCGAAGAACCGTTCAGCATCGATTCGTATTCCATTCGTGGAAGGTGACAAAGCGCGTCGTATCGAAGCGCGATTCCCTGATCCAATAGCAAACCCATATCTTGCATTCAGCGCATTGATGATGGCAGGTTTAGATGGCATTCAAAATAAGATTCACCCAGGTGAACCAGCGACAAAAGACTTGTACCATTTAACACCTGAAGAAGATGCGCAAGTGCCAACGGTATGTTCATCTCTCGAACAAGCGCTTGAGTATTTAGATAAAGATCGCGAGTTCTTAACACGCGGTGGTGTATTTACCGATGACTGGATCAATAGTTATATCGATCTTAAGATGGAAGAAGTCACTAAGATGCGTATGACGCCGCATCCAATCGAATTCGGCATGTATTACAGCTGCTAATTCTTTGAAAAAATTAAAAAGACGGCTATCAAAGCCGTCTTTTTTTAAGCCTTCATTTTGGGCTAAATCCATATATGCACTATTTTAGTGCATTACTGCTTAATATTCCTTACAATATCCACATACATCCTAGTAAATAGGCCTTAAGACCAACTGTCAAAGTTGGCTCAAGTTTTGCTTGCTATATAAATGAAAATGGAAAATTCATGAAAAAAACCACGATGCCATCCTTAAGTGCAGAACTTAAAGGGATTGAACACTTAGCAAGTGCAGTATTGCTATGCGATATTGAAGGCCATATTTTGTATATGAATCCATCGGCGGAGATTTTATTTGGACTCAGTGCTAAACATATTTACATGATGACCTTGGATGAAGCATTTCCTCATTCTGACATTTTAAAAATAGCTATCAGCCAAGCTTTAAATAGCGATACCCCTTATCGTGAGCATGAGTTTTTAATTACCACTTTAAAACATCAGTCCTATTCTGTGACATGCACCATTACACCCATTCAAAGCAAAATGATTCGATATATTCTTGAGTTCCAGCAAATGGATCAGCAATTACGAATCGCAAAAGAAGAGCGTATGTTGATCCAGCAACAAGCGAATTCAGAATTGATTCGAAACTTAGCACATGAAATTAGAAATCCATTAGGAGGCTTAAGAGGGGCTGCACAACTTTTAGAGCATGAATTGCCTGACGTTTCATTAAAAGAATATACGCAAGTCATTATTAAAGAAGCGGATCGCTTGCAATCTCTCATGGATCGATTGCTTGTCCCCCATCAAAAACCTAAATATGAACCAACCAATATTCATGAAGTGTTGGAGCGCGTTCGAAGTCTATTGCTTGCCGAATCGCCTGATGAAATAAAAATTCAACGTGATTACGATACGAGCTTGCCTGACATTATTGGTGATCGGGAAAAACTGATTCAAGCAGTGCTTAATATTGCGCGCAATGCCGTTCAAGCGATGCATGAAAAACAACAACAAGGTTTAATCATTTTTAAAACGAGAGCTGAACGACAAATCATGCTTGCTAAAAAACGCTACCGTGTAGGTATCAAACTCGACATCATTGATAACGGACCTGGTATCCCTGCAGGTATTCGCGACAAAATATTCTATCCGCTGGTTTCAGGCCGTGAAGGTGGCTCAGGGCTAGGCTTATCTTTAGCGCAAACCTATATAAGTCAACATCAGGGCATGATTGAATGTAAGAGTGAGCCAGGACATACAACATTCACAATTTTATTACCGATTAAAGATTTAGATACAAAAGAAATTTCTACTCCCAATCAAGAATCACAAGGATCTTCACTATGAAAGCAATTTGGATTATCGATGATGACAAATCTATTCGATGGGTATTTGAAAAAGCACTCGCACGAACTGACTTAAACTTTAAAACGTTTAGTTCCATTAAAGATGCATTAGCAGCGATCAAAGATGAAGAGCCACAAGTGATTGTGAGTGACATTCGAATGCCGCAAGGTTCAGGTTTGGAACTCCTTCAGGTCATCAAAGAAAAATATGCACATATTCCTGTCATCATCATGACAGCTTATTCTGATTTAGAAAGTGCAGTCGCTGCATTCCAAGGCGGTGCATTTGAATACTTAGCCAAACCCTTCGATGTGGATCAAGCAATTGAAATTATTCATCGTGCAATTGATGAATCCTTGAAACAAAATAATCAAGAAGTTTCTTTTGAAAATTCAACCGAAATGATTGGTCATGCACCATCGATGCAAGAAGTCTTCCGTGCGATCGGACGTCTTAGTCGATCACATGCCACGGTTCTCATTAATGGTGAATCAGGCAGTGGTAAAGAGTTGGTTGCAAGTGCGCTACATAAACATTCCCCTCGCGCAGATAAACCTTTTATTGCAATAAATACTGCGGCGATTCCAAAAGATTTATTGGAGTCCGAGCTCTTTGGTCATGAGCGAGGTGCTTTTACTGGAGCGCAAGCCCTGCGCAAAGGTCGTTTTGAACAAGCGGATGGTGGCACACTTTTCTTAGATGAGATTGGTGATATGCCAGCGGATCTTCAAACAAGACTTTTACGTGTCTTAAGTGATGGCCAGTTCTATCGCGTCGGTGGCCATAACCCAATTAAAGTAAATGTACGAGTCATTGCAGCGACTCATCAAGATATGGAAGAGCGAGTGAAAGCGGGGCTTTTTCGTGAAGATTTATTTCATCGCTTAAATGTCATTCGTTTGCGCTTACCAGCCTTAAGGGAGCGTGCAGAGGATGTTCCAGATTTAGCACGCCACTTCTTGCAACAAAGTGCTCAGCAATTAGGTGTTGAAACAAAAATTCTATCTGAAGACACTTTGAATTATTTATCGCACCTTAATTGGAGTGGTAACGTGCGCCAACTTGAAAATGTATGTCATTGGTTAACCGTCATGGCACCAGGTCAAAATATCGATATCAAAGATTTGCCACCTGAATTGAAAAATCATGATATGCATAAAGAAGTATCAGCCAATTGGAAAGATGCATTAAAGCAAGAAGTGCAATTAGCATTGAACAAAAACCAAAAAGATATTTTGACCGATCTCAATCAAACATTTGAAAAGATTTTAATTGAGGAAGCACTTCAGTTTACTAAAGGAAGGCGAATTGAGGCAGCTGAGATGTTGGGATTAGGAAGAAATACTTTAACCCGAAAAGTTAAAGAATTAAAAATTGAAAAATAAATTTATTTTTTTGAATCAGGCGCTGCTTGACTTTGTATTTTAGGAGCAACCGTCATTACAATCATTGATTTGGCAGTTATTGCTTAACGTAAGCTTCTAGCTCTTTGATTAGGTTTCTTTGATACACAATCATTTCTTTAGCCACATCACCTAAAGACAACATACCAATGACTTTGGTGCCATCAATAATGGGTAAGTGACGAATATGCTTTTCGGTCATAAGCGTCATTGCTTTTTCAAAAGTATCTTTCCCGTGCCCCACTAGTACATTTTTAGTCATCACTTCCTCAATTAAAGTGACTTTAGATGACTTACCTTTTAGAACAACTTCACGCGCGTAATCGCGCTCAGAAAAAATACCGACCATTTTGTCTTTGTCCATCACAATGAGCGCACCAATTTTATATTCGGCTAAGATAATGAGCGCATCAATCACGGGACGGTTTGGGGCAATAGTAATTACTTCTTTATGCTTTTTATCAGCAATAAGTTGAGCAGCTGTTTTCATAAGGCACCTTTTTTGAAATCTTAGAATCTAAATATACACTTTATAATAATGACTCTACATTAAACAAGTATAAAAATGCTTCTTAAAAAAAATCAAAGCCTGATGGCTTTTTTAGCCCTTATGCTTTTATGTCTGATTTGGGGTTACAACTGGGTCGTTATGAAAAATGCCCTTCATTTCTCAGGCCCTTTTGATTTTGCAGCCCTTAGAACCGTCTTAGGGGCACTTTGTTTATTCATTGTGATGCTTATCTTAAAAAAACCTTTTAGCATCAAAGAAATTCCAAGTCTGATTGCTTTAGGTCTTCTTCAAACTGCTGGCTTTACAGGGCTTTTAGTATGGGCTTTGGTTGAAGGTGGTGCTGGTAAAACAGCGGTACTTACCTACACCATGCCTTTTTGGACCATGCTTTTGGCCTGGCCACTTTTAGGGGAAAAATTGCGCGGATGGCAATGGCCCGCAGCTTTTTTTTCATTAATGGGCATTTTATTTATTTTGGATCCCCTTCATTTGGGCACCGATGTATTCAGCATGATATTAGCCATTGTGTCTGGCATTTCATGGGCGTTGGCTGTGATTTTAGCTAAAAAACTTCAAGCTCGTTCGCCTAATCTTGATTTGATTTCCTTAACCGCATGGCAAATGCTTTTTGGCTCAATACCTATTGTGGTATTGGCTTTCATGACACATACGGCCTCGATTGAATGGGATAGTTATTTTATAGGAGCGCTCATTTATAACGCAGTCTTTGGGAATGCGATTGCATGGCTATTATGGCTTTATGCATTAAGACATTTATCCGCAGGCATAGCGACCATGACCACAACGGTTTGTCCTGTTATAGCGGTTATTGCATCATCGATAGAACTTCATGAAGTCATTAAATCTTTTGAATTATTGGGCATGTCTTTCATTGGAATCTCTCTCCTGATGATTTCTTACGACCGCATTAAAAAACACAAAGAAGAGCTTGTCCAGCCGTGGCTAAGAAAAGAACCCATGATAAAATCAAAGTCTAGAAAGGGCTAAGCATGGCAGGACATTCCAAATGGGCAAATATCCAACACCGCAAAGGTCGCCAAGACGCTAAGCGCGGAAAAGTATTCACAAAAATCATTAAAGAAATTACGGTTTCAGCAAGACTCGGTGGCGGAGAAGTCAACTTCAATCCGAGATTGAGAGCTGCTGTGGCACTTGCCAAAGAAGAAAATATGCCACAAGACAATATCACGCGTGCAATTAAAAAAGGCACGGGAGAATTGGAGGGCGTGAGTTACGAGGAAGTAAGATACGAAGGTTACGGCATTGGTGGGGCTGCCATTATTATTGATTGCTTAACGGATAATAAACAAAGAGCTGTCGCTGACGTAAGACATGCGCTCACTAAAAATGGCGGCAATTTAGGTACCGATGGATCCGTCGCTTTTTTATTTAAACATTGTGGACGCATCTTTTTTGCTCCCGGCACAGATGAAAATAAAGTGATGGAACTGGCTTTAGAGGCAGGTGCTGAAGATATCATCAATGACGAAGATGGCAGTATTGAAGTAATCACCCCCACTCAAGAATTTATTCAGATTAAAGAAGCGCTTTTAAATGCAGGTTTAAAAATAGAATTAGCAGAAGTCGCGATGCGTCCTACATTAGAAAATGCTTTGAGTGGAGATGATGGTATTAGAATGCAAAAAATTCTAGATACGCTTGATGACTTAGATGATGTTCAGGAAGTTTATACCACCGCAGTGATTGAAGATTAAATTCATCATTGAGTGATCCTATTATCATCCTTGGTATTGATCCTGGTTTAAGAATGACTGGATTCGGTGTCGTTGAAAAAAGTGGTGACAAGATTCTTTATCTTGGAAGTGGCGTAATAAAAACTGTCAGCGCTAAAGAAGAAGCGCGAGATAGTTTGCCTGAGCGCATTCAAATTATTTTAGAAGGGCTCTTTGAAGTGATCGATCAATATAAGCCAAAACAAGTTGCTATTGAGAAAGTCTTTGTGAATGTGAATCCACAATCTACACTTTTATTAGGCCAAGCAAGAGGTGCTGCTATCAGCGCTGCCGTGATCAAAAAATTACCTGTGTATGAATACACAGCCTTACAAGTTAAAAAATCAGTGGTAGGTTCAGGGCATGCTAAAAAAGAACAGGTGCAAGAAATGGTCAAACGTTTTTTAAAATTGCCTGAATTACCGCAAGCGGATTCCGCAGATGCTTTGGCTTGTGCGATGTGTCACGCGCATGCTTATAACCAATTGCAAAGTATGGATGCTTTAAGTTACCGCATGAAAAAAGGTAGGCTCGTATGATAGGAAGAATTTCTGGCATTCTTTTAGATAAAACACCACCCTTGGCTTTAATTGATTGCAATGGTGTGGGCTATGAATGCGAAGTCCCTATGAGTACTTTTTATTTACTTCCTCAAGTAGGAGATAAAGTCACATTACTCACGCACTTTGTCGTGCGTGAAGATGCACAGCTTCTATTTGGTTTTGGCACCAACCAAGAACGTTTAATGTTTCGACAGCTTTTGAAAGTAAACGGTATTGGAGCTAAATCCGCACTAGCGATTTTAAGTGGCTTATCGATTGATGAATTGATTCAAGCAGTGTCATTGCAAGAAGCAGGACTTTTAACTCGCGTACCCGGTATTGGCAAAAAAACAGCCGAAAGATTGCTCCTCGAGCTTAAAGATAAATTCACGCTTGATTCAGCCCTAAGTATTAAGGGTTCTGGTATCACATCGATCAGCCAAGATGTCCTCAATGCGCTCATTGCATTAGGCTACAATGAACGCGAATCTTTAAATGCAGTCAAAAGTTTAGATATAAATCTCACTGTGAATGACGGTATTAAACAAGCTTTAAAATATTTATCTAAAGGCTAATGAAGACGCATGATTGAATCTGATCGTTTTGTAGCAAGTACGGTGAATGAGCCTGTTGAGGAATCTATTGAGCGCGCACTTCGCCCTAAAGAACTTCAAGAATATGTTGGTCAAGAAAAAGTCAGAAGCCAATTAGAGATTTTTATTTCAGCGGCTAAAAATAGAAACGAAGCGCTTGATCACGTATTACTTTTTGGACCGCCCGGTTTAGGCAAAACGACTTTAGCTCACATCATTGCAAAAGAGATGGGCGTCAATCTTCGCCAAACATCAGGCCCTGTTTTAGAAAAAGCAGGTGACCTCGCAGCACTTCTTACTAATTTAGAGCCTAATGATGTTTTATTTATTGACGAGATTCATCGTTTATCACCTGTCATCGAAGAAATCTTATATCCCGCGATGGAAGATTACCGTCTTGATATTATGATTGGTGAAGGCCCGTCGGCTAGATCAGTACGACTTGATTTGCCACCTTTTACATTAGTGGGGGCGACAACAAGAGCAGGTATGCTCACCAATCCACTCCGTGATCGTTTTGGTATTGTCTCCCGATTAGAATTTTATAGCGAAATCGAATTAGCAAAAATTGTGGATCGATCATCCAGTCTTTTAGAAGCTGATATTGATCCTTCAGGCTCATTAGAAATTGCAAAACGTTCACGAGGCACGCCTCGCATTGCAAACCGTTTATTAAGACGTGTGCGTGATTACGCACAAGTAAAATCAAATGGAAAAATTACCGCGTCAATTGCAGATGACGCACTCAAAATGTTGGATGTGGATTTATTAGGGCTAGACGTCATGGACCGAAAACTCCTCCAAGCGATTCTAGAAAAATTTAATGGTGGTCCCGTAGGTATTGATAATTTAGCTGCAGCGATTGGTGAAGAGCGGGAAACCATTGAAGATGTATTAGAGCCCTATCTTATTCAACAAGGTTATCTCATGCGCACCCCGCGAGGACGTGTTGTGACACAAGCGACATATCTTCACTTTGGTATGAAACCACCTTCACAAGAACCTACTGATACCCTATGGCAGGAATAAAAACTTTTTCGCTACCTGTGCGTATTTATTTCGAAGACACCGATAGTGGGGGAGTCGTTTATCACTCTAACTATTTAAAATTTATGGAGCGCGCTAGAACGGAATGGTTGAGAAGTGTTGGTATTGATCAGCACCAATTAAAACAACATGACCATATTATGTTTGTGGTTCATCGCATTGATATTCAATACAAACTCCCCGCACGTTTTAATGATGACTTAATCGTTAAAAGTGAGCTTAAAGATATAGGGTCAAGCAAAATTGAGTTTAGACAAATGATTTATCGTGAAAATGAAATGTTGATTGATGCAAGTGTCGATATTGCTTGTATTGATAGTGAAAAATTTAAACCTGTCAGAATCCCATCCACCGTTAAAGAAATTATGGAGTCTTTATGAATGTAGTGAATGATTTATCTTTTTTAAGTTTAATTACAGGGGCGACCATTCCTGTTCAGCTTGTCATGGTAATTTTATTGGCTGCTTCAGGTTTTTCTTGGTGGTATATCTTTATTAAAGTCTCTGTATTAAAGAGTGCAGAACTTGCAGTGGATGAATTTGAAAATACATTCTGGACAAGTGGGGATCTTAATAAGCTTCATGACAGCATTCATAGTGGCCGCATCAAGAACCAGGGCTTAGCGACTATTTTTGAAGCAGGCTATAAAGAATTTAATCGTCATAAAACATCAAAAAGTGACATGAGTGATGTGATTGAAGGAGTGCGCCGTGCCATGCGAGCCACTTACAATCGTGAACTTGATTTCTTAGATGCGCATCTACCTTTTCTAGCATCAGTGGGATCTGTAAGTCCTTACATTGGTTTATTTGGAACAGTATGGGGCATCATGAATGCCTTTAGAGGATTGGCCAATGTGGCACAAGCGACTTTAACTCAAGTGGCTCCTGGTATTGCAGAGGCATTAATCGCAACCGCCATTGGTTTATTTGCAGCGATTCCAGCGGTTATTGCCTATAACCGTTTTGCAACTTCAGTTGATCGTTTATCGGTGAGATATGAAAGCTTCATGGAAGAGTTCGTTAACATCTTACAAAGAAAAGGATAAGTGATGCGTAAACGTCGCTTAATGAATCAGATCAATGTGGTGCCTTACATTGATGTGACTTTAGTTTTACTTGTTATTTTTATGGTGACAGCCCCCATGACGAATCCTGGTGTCGTGGAGTTACCTGAGGTGGGTGAAACTTTAAAACAAACAGGAGCGCCCATCGTGATTACCATAAAACTTAATAGCACCATTGAGATTGAGGGTGAGAGTTATACGCGCGATCGATTATTAAGTCATGTGCAGTCTTTAATTAAAACAACTCCTGATCGAGCGCTTGTAATTGCTGCTGACAAAAATGTGAAATACGATGAAGTGATAAGTGTCATGGATCTTTTAAAACAAAATAACGTTTCCAAAGTGGGCTTACTTCTTAAGCCACAAAAATAAATTTAGACGTGATTAGACCCCAAGAAAAAATCATAGCAAGAAGAGCTGCGATCTATGCAACGAGTGTGCATATTATTTTAATCGCGATCATGATTGTCAGTTTTGAATGGAGAGTAAAGTTACCCCAAGTAGCTGAAGTGGAATTATGGGATTCGATTCCTGCGCCAAGTGTTAAAGCAGTTGATATACCACCTGTTGAAAAGAAGATTGAGCCAGAACCGCCAAAGCCTGAGCCTAAACCATCTAAGGTAGAAGAAATTATTAAATCACTGACTAGTGATAAGGCCGAAATTAGCTTGAAACAAAAAAAAGAAGAAGAGGATCGTAAAAAATTAGAAGATCAAAAAAAGAAAGATGATTTGAAAAAAATTCAGGAAGAACTTTTAAAGCAAGATCAATTGGCTAAACTTCAACAAGAATTATTACAAGACAAATCAAAGCCTTCATTAAATCGTCATGAAGACGTGAAACAATCAAATGCTAATCCTACCCAAGGAGGTGCTAAATTAGGTGAAATGGATAAATATAAATTATTGATTCAAAGAAAAATTCAACAGAATGTGAATAAGCAGTTATGTGGCACGAGTCCTGTGGAGCTTCAGTTTGAAATTGGATTAATGCCTACAGGAGAATTGATTGGTAACCCTAAAATGTTAAAATCAAGTGGTATTCCGGTATGTGATGAATCGGTAGAGCGTGCTATTTTTCAATCACAACCCTTACCAGTGCCAACAGATACCGATTTATTTTCGAAATTTAAAAATTTAAAACTTAACTTTAGACCCAATGAAAAAATATAATTTACATATGTTAAAAACATTCAAAACATTTGCCTCCTTATGCTTACTTTTTTTGATATCTCTTCATGCATTTGCGATTGAAACGATTGAGATTTCTGGAGGCGGTACCAAGCAAATTAATATTGCAGTCATGCCTTATAAAGAAATAATTGTTGATAAAGCCGGGAGTCGTATGCATCAAATCATTGCAGCGGATCTTTATCGCTCTGGTTTTTTTAGATCTTTAGAGGTGAATGGTTTAGTGAATAAGCCATCAAGTTTAAGCGATATTAATTATGCTGAAATGACTGCCATTCAGGCTCAAGTGATGACTTTAGGCCAGGTGGAGATCAGTAATAATCGTTTGAAGGTGAATTGGTTTTTAGTTGATATCAATAAAAAAACGATTTTAACCACTATGGAATATTCAGGTCCAGTCGCACAATACCGTGCCATCGCCCATAAAATTTCTGACACCATTTATGAAAAGTTAACTGGCATCCCTGGAGTCTTTAGTACCAAAATTTCTTACATTACAAAAAATAAAGGCCGCTACTCTTTAAATGTGGCTGATGCAGATGGATTTAATGTGCAGTCGGTTGTGGGCTCCCCTCAGCCTATTATCTCTGCAAGATGGTCACCGGATGGTACCAAGATCGCTTACGTATCTTTTGAAAAGAAAAAACCTATTATCTATATTCAGTCTTTAGTGACAGGACAAAGAACGGTCTTGGCTAACTTTAAAGGCAATAATAGCTCTCCCTCATGGTCGCCTGATGGCAAACGTTTGGCGATTGTTTTAACCTATAACGCAAACTCACAAATTTATCTCATCGATGCTGATGGGTCTAATTTAAAACCCCTTATCCAAAGTACGCACATTGATACGGAGCCAGTTTGGTCGCCTGACGGACGTTTTATTTATTTCACATCTGATCGCGGCGGTCGCCCACAAATTTACAAAGTTTCATCAACTGGAGGCGAGCCACAACGCGTGTCATTCGAAGGAAACCAAAATTTAAATCCTAACGTTTCACCCGATGCCAAAATGCTCTCTTATGTCACTCAAGATGAAGGTCGATTTAGAGTGGTGTTACACGATCTACAAACAGGACAAATTACGAAAATTACCGATGGTCCTTTTGATGAAGCGCCTAAGTTTTCCCCGAATGGGCATGTGATACTATATGCACACAAGATCAACGGATCGGGCGAACTTTCTACCGTATCGATTGATGGGGTGGTTCGTCAATCATTCAATATTAACGCTGATGATATTAGAGAGCCCGCATGGGCACCTTTTGTAAAATAAATTAACTTAACTGGAGATTTGGAAAATGAAAAAGTCACTATTTCTTGCATCATTACTCTCACTATTTTTGATAGGTTGTAGCTCAACACCGATTGTTGATGTGTCAAAACCTGCGGGCCCTTCTGCATCGAACGATTCGAACGATGAAAAAGATCTTGATTTAGCAAGCTTACGAGATCCAAATAACATCCTATCTAAACGTAGTATTTATTTTGACTATGATAAAGATGTGGTGAAAGCTGAATACAAAGACCTCTTAGCAGCACATGCTAAATATGTGGCTTCACATCCAAAAGCAAAAATGACTTTAACTGGCAATACGGATGATCGTGGTTCTCGTGAATACAACGTCTCACTTGGCCAAAAACGTTCTGTATCGGTTAAGAAATCTATGAATGTATTAGGTGCGCAAGATACACAGATCGAAACAGTGAGTTTCGGTGAAGAGCGTGCGGATACAAATTGTAAAGATGACGCATGCTATGGAAAAGATCGTCGCGTCGATATCTCTTACGAAAAAGAGTAAATAGTTAAGCTTTAATGAAAAAACTTATTCTTTTAGCATGTTTATTTGTTACACCTTTACATGCTGCACTCTTTGAAGATACGGACGCTAGAAAAAAACTTCAAGAGATGCAATTAAAAGAAACCGAGTTGGAAACGCGTATTGTCAATCTTGAGGCTGTCATTAAGAGTGGTAGCCTCAACGACATGTTGAATCAAATCGAATTATTGAAACAAGATGTTTCCAAATTGCGTGGTGATATGGAAACATTACGTCATTTAAATGCTACGGTTGAACAACGTCAGAAAGATCTTTATCAAGATTTGGATGGCAGACTTCGAAAAATGGAAGAAAAGTCAGCCGGAAGTAACGCTCCCACGCCTAATAAAGTTGAAGAAATACCCGCAACGCCAGAAGTCAAAGCGCCTTCGGATCAAGAAGTTTATGATCAAGCCAGCGCACTTTTAGATGGCATGAAAAATAAAGAAGCTTTCCAAGCCTTGACTGATTTTATTAAGCAATTCCCCAATAGTGCATTATTACCGGATGCTAAATATAGCTTAGCCAACGCACAGTTTAATTTAAAAAATTACAAAGCAACGATTGGTACTTATCAAAAATTACTCGATCAGCATCCTGATTTTGTAAAAAATCCAGAAGCTTTATTAGGTTTAGCCAATGCACAAATTCAATTAGCGCTTATCCCTGAAGCCAAAAAAAGCTTGAAGGATTTAATTAAAAAATATCCTAAGAGTGATGTGATTCAAAATGCACAAAAGCGCTTAAAAGTTTTAGAAAGTATCAAGCCCTAAAATTTTTACATCTTAATTTCTTTAGCCTTAAATTCTTAACGTGACACAACTTAAAATCTTTGAAATTTTTTATTCACTGCAAGGTGAATCTTCTCGTATGGGATTACCTACGATCTTTATTCGCTTAAGTGGATGTCCGATGCGATGCCATTATTGCGATACGGCTTACGCATTTCAAGGGGGATCTATGATGAGTATCGAGGACATCATGGCATCAATCACACAATATGATACGCGCTATGTCACAGTCACAGGTGGTGAACCGCTGGCACAAAAAGAAGTAATCCATCTTCTCAAAACCTTGGCTGATAGCAATTACGAAGTGTCAATTGAAACTGGCGGCGGGCTTTCTATTAAAGAAGTTGATCAGCGCATTAAAATTATTTTAGATATCAAAACGCCCGAGTCAGGTGAGGAGAAAAAAAATCATTGGGAAAATTTAGATATGATTAGTTCAAAAGATGAAATTAAATTTGTGCTTTGTAGTCGTGAAGATTATGACTGGGCTAAAAAAATACTTGATCAATATAAACTCACACAAAAATGTAGCATTTTGTTTTCCCCTGTCTATCAAAAATTAGATGTCACTGATTTAGGAGATTGGATTTTGAAAGATCAGCTGCATGTGCGTATGCAAATTCAATTACATAAACTCCTCTGGGGAGAAAAACCTGGTGTCTAAAGCCGTAGTTCTTTTATCAGGGGGCCTTGATTCAGCCACTACCTTAGCGATTGCGAAAAACGAAGGTTATGAATGTTATGCCTTGAGTGTCAATTATCACCAGCGCCATATTGCGGAACTCGCTGCTGCAAAAAAAATTGCTACACAATTTAAAGTGAAAGATCATAAAACGGTGGAGATGGATTTAAGTTGGATGCTCACTTCTGCTCTTACTAATCCTGATTTAAAAATGCCAACTGAATTAACTTCTCATATCCCGATTACTTATGTGCCTGCGCGTAATACTTTAATGCTCACTTTGGCTTTAGGTTGGGCAGAAGTCATTGGTGCGCATGATATTTTTATAGGGGTTAATGCTGTCGATTATTCAGGTTACCCTGATTGCAGGCCGGAATACATTGAGCAATTTCAGAAAATGGCTAATTTAGCGACTAAATCGGCTGTAGAAGGCCAAAATATTCATCTTCACACCCCATTGATCCATCTATCCAAAGAAGCCATTATTCTGCAGGGCATGAAATTAGGTGTGGATTATGGGTTAACTGTTTCGTGCTATCAGGCTGATCAAGATGGTCATGCTTGTGGTGTCTGCGATTCGTGTCGTTTAAGGCAAAACGGCTTTAAAGCGGCTGGGATTGATGATCCCACCTCTTACCAATAGACGAAATGAAGCCTTAAATTCTTGTCTTTAAAGTGATTATGCTTGCCAAATATGCCAAAAATAGCGTAAAATCCGCCCCTTTCTTAAGAAAATTTTTAACTAATTGAAGAGTGTAAATTATGGTAATTATTCGACTTTCTAGAGGCGGTTCAAAAAAGACCCCTTTTTACAATGTAGTAGTGGCAGATTCAAGAAATCGCCGCGACGGACGCTTTATTGAGCGTATTGGTTTTTATAACCCAATGGCTAAGATTGGCACCGAAGCACTTCGTATTGATAACGAACGTGTGACGCATTGGAAAGGTCATGGCGCACTCCTCTCAGATTCAGTGAATCGTTTAGTTAAGCTTCATGCAAAAGGCCCAGAGGCAATTGTGGCTTTAAAGAAAAAAGATGCAGATAAAGTAGAAGTGAGAAAAGCTAAAGAAGCTGCTAAGAAAGCTGAAGAATTAAAAGTAGCGATGGACGCTAAAGAAGCAGAAGAAAAAGCTAAGGCAGCAGAAGCTGCAGCAGCGCCTGCACCTGAAGCGGTTCCTTTAGAAGCAGCAGCTCCTGCAGTAACCACAGATGCAGCTCCAGTTGAGGCAGCCCCAGAAGCAGCAGCTCCTGAAGCAACTCCAACAGAAGCAGTAGCTCCTGAAGAAGCTCCAGCAGAGGCGACTGAACCACCAGCTGAAGGCGCTTAATGTTTTGATTCACTTGTTGATACAAGTGATATGAGTGAGAGTGAAAAATTTATCATGGCACGCATCAGTGGGCCATATGGTGTCAAAGGTTGGATTAAGATTCAACCCTTCACGATAGATATCAATCAACTGCTAAACAAAAAAGAGTGGCTTATTGGGGATGAAAAATCATCCATAAGTTACCCGATCGAAATATCAAAAATACACGGCAACAGTATCGTTGCTAAATTAGTAAATATTGATGATCGAGATGCGGCATTTGGGTTAAGAAATAAAACAATTTTAATGCCCAAACACGAATTGCCTGCCTTAGAAAAAGGCGAGTATTACTGGAATGATTTGATGGGACATGCTGTCATCAACCAGAAACAAGAACATTTAGGTGTCGTGCAAACTTTTCTGGAAACAGGAGCGAACGATGTCTTAGTCGTCAAGGGCGACAAAGAGCATTTGATCCCTTTTATTCCGCATGTGATTTTAAATGTGGATATGGGAAAAAAAGAAATTGAAGTTGACTGGGATAAAGATTTTTAAATGAAGCCTTTATCTTTTGATGTGGTGACACTTTTTCCGGAGATGTTTCAAGCATTAAAGGATTTTGGTATTACCTCTCGCGCATTTCATGAAGCGTTTGTAGATTTAACCTTATGGAATCCAAGAGATTTTACGAGTGATACACATCGTACAGTAGATGATAGGCCTTATGGCGGCGGCCCTGGCATGCTGATGATGATTGAGCCTTTGAAGAAGGCGATCGATGCGGCTAAAAAAGCGCAAATGAATAAAGGCATTAAAGATGTGCGAGTGATTCATTTATCCCCAAGAGGATTACCACTCACGCATCAAAAAGTGATGGAATTGTCGAAAACTTCAGGGCTCATTTTTTTAGCGAGTCGTTATGAAGGAGTTGATGAGCGACTGATTGAAAGTAGTGTGGATGAAGAAATTTCAATTGGGGACTACGTATTAAGTGGCGGGGAATTGCCCACCATGGTGGTGATGGATGCCATTATTAGGCAGCTACCAGGGGTATTAGGCGATGATAACTCAGCTATTGAGGATTCGTTTGTGAATGGCTTACTTGATTGCCCTCACTATACGAGACCTGAGGTGTATGAAGGATCCAGGGTTCCGGATGTATTATTGTCGGGTAACCATGCTAGAATTAGCGCCTGGCGATTACAGCAATCGTTAGCGTTAACCAAGGTCAAACGACCTGATTTGTTGGCCGCAAGGCTGTTGACTAAAGAAGAGACTCGGCTGCTTCAAGAAATTGATAAGCAGGAACAAGACTCTATATAACTAAAAGGAACGGATTATGGCAGATATTATTCAATTATTAGAGCAAGAAGAAATTGCTCGTCTAGGTAAAACCATCCCCAACTTTGCACCAGGCGACACAGTCGTAGTGGGTGTAAATGTAGTTGAAGGTACAAGAAAACGTGTACAGCTTTACGAAGGTGTTGTGATTTCAAAAAGAAATCGTGGCCTCAATTCAGCATTCACTGTGAGAAAAATTTCATCAGGTGAAGGTGTTGAACGTACATTCCAAACTTATTCTCCACTCATCGCATCGATTGAATTAAAGCGTCGCGGTGATGTACGCCGTGCAAAACTTTATTACTTACGTGAGCGTTCAGGTAAATCTGCGCGTATCCGTGAAAAATTAGATGCACGTGAAAAAGAAATTATTCAAGATATTCCAAAAACAGAAACACCGAAGGCGGCAGCGCCTGAGGCGGCTCCCGATAAGGCAGCTGAGTAATTTAAAAAGCCCCGTTAAAGCGGGGCTTTTTTATTTGTGTTAATCTTTTTGTATGGTGAAGAAAACACGAGATCCTATTGTTATTTCTGATGACGAAAAAAAAGTCATCGATCAATTTATTGATCACCTTTGGCTTGAAGATGGTTTAGCCAAAAATACTTTGGAGAGTTATCGTTTTGATTTAATGCAGTTCTCTGAATTTTTAAATGGAAACATTAAAAAAATATTATTAGAGGCTCATCAAAGTGATATTCAAGCATATCTTGCTAATAAATTTAGTCATGTCAAAGCAAGAAGTATTTCAAGACTGATCGCAACACTGAGACGTTTCTATCGATATCACTTGCGCGAACGTCATATCAATGAAGATCCTACCCTTCATGTAGAAGCCCCAAAGTTACCGAAATCACTTCCTAAAAGTTTAAATGAAACTGAGGTCGAATCTCTTTTAAAAGCCCCTCAAATCGAAACACCCTTAGGTCTTCGAGATCGCGCGATGCTAGAACTTCTTTATGCCTGTGGTTTGCGTGTGACTGAACTTATTAGTCTAAGAGTGACTGAAGTGAGTTTAAGTGATGGTGTGATTCGCGTCACAGGTAAGGGTAGTAAAACAAGATTAGTTCCCATGGGCGAAGTGGCTGTCGAATGGATTGATCGCTATTTAAAAGAAGCAAGATCTCATATTCTTAATCAACATGTGTCGGATGATTTGTTTGTGACACATCGCGGAGAATTGATGACGCGCCAATCGTTTTGGCATTTAATTAAACGTTATGCATTGATCGCAGGCATTCAAAAAACATTGTCTCCGCATGTGTTGCGACATGCTTTTGCTACACACTTACTTAATCATGGCGCAGATTTGAGAGTCGTTCAAATGCTATTGGGACATGCAGATATTTCAACGACACAAATTTATACCCATGTGGCACGCGAGCGCTTAAAGAAGCTTCACGAAACACATCACCCGAGGGGTTAAGGGCGACTCCCTTTTTCAAAGATCACGCCCAGCGCTTTCACTTGAGGCAAGATGTGCGGTTTTGAAATTTTCAGTTTCATCCAAGGCGACTTAAATTCTTTTTCTAATGTTTCAATAATGAGATGAGCTAAAGGCTCTAGCAGTTTAAACGTGTGACTTGATGTGATAGATTTAATGCGCTCAGCAACCATCGCGTAATCAATGGTATCTCCAATTAAATCAGAAGTCGTTGAGGCTAATTGTGGCAAAGCCATTTCAAGATCAATCACCAATATTTGAGGTAATGCGCGTTCCCAATCTGAGACGCCAATAATGGTTTCAACCTTCATCTCTTCTATAAAAATAAGTGGGGCCGTCATGAGTGCTTCAAAAAATTGTAAAATAGAGTTTTCATTATAAAGTGATTTTCAAATGATGAACGTGATTTACATTCTTTTTAGTTATCTGATCGGCGCCATTTCATTTGGCATCGTGATGAGTCATTTATTTTCTCTACCTGATCCTCGAACCATAGGCTCTAAAAATCCAGGAGCGACGAACGTCTTAAGAACAGGGAAAAAATTAGCCGCTTTATTAACTCTATTAGGCGATGCGCTTAAAGGCACATTGACAGTTGGCTTAGCGCAATATTTTGAATTATCTCCGCTGATGGTAGCGCTTGTTGCGATTGCCACACTCCTAGGACATATTTTTCCTATCTATTATGGTTTCAAAGGTGGCAAGGGTGTAGCAACGGCTGCAGGTATTCTCTTTATGTTTTCGTGGGTAATGGGATTCACTGTCTTGGCTATATGGTTCGGTGTGTTTATGATCTGGCGTTATTCGTCTTTGGCGGCCATCATTGCTGGAAGCTTATCCCCTGTGATTGGCTTTTTTTATGAGATTGATTTTTATCAATTGATTGCTTCATCCATCATTGCTCTCATTTTAATTCTTCGTCATATTGATAATCTTAAACGCTTAATCAATGGCACCGAATCAAGCTTTAAAGATAAGAAATAATTTTTTTAAGCGAGTTGCCACCTTGGTTTCACTGCGAATCTAAGATCAGATTTTAAAGAAGTTTTTAATCGCATCGTACCTGCAAATGCAATCATGGCGCCATTGTCTGTACAAAATTCTAAGCGCGGAAAAAAGACTCCATAATTTTTTTTAGATAATTCAGTTTTTAATTTTTGTCGCAATTGCTTATTAGCACCAACACCGCCTGATACGATCAGATTTTTTAAGCGTGTTTGATCGAGCCCTATGAGACATTTTTTAGTTAAGACATCTGTAATGGCTTCCTGAAATGCAAAAGCAATATCAGCTTTGATTTCATCTGTTAGATTTTCTTGTGCGCGGATTAAATGTAACACTGCCGTTTTTAATCCACTAAAACTAAAATTTAGATCTTTGCTATGCATGAGCGGTCTTGGTAAATCAAAACGAGGCTTTCCTTTTTCAGCTAAAAGTGACAAGGCTAATCCGCCTGGATAACCTAAGCCTAATAATTGCGCTGTTTTATCAAAAGCTTCCCCTGCGGCATCATCCAAAGTGTCGCCAATAATTTCGTATTGACCGATTTTTTTCACATGGATAATTTGTGTGTGACCGCCAGAAACTAAAAGGGCTAAAAAAGGAAAAGTGGGCGGATCTTCTTCCAATAAGGGGGCTAATAAATGACCCTCTAGATGATGGATCGGGATCGTAGGGATTTGAAGTGAAAAAGCTAGCGCTTCAGCGAGCGAACTTCCAACCAATAAAGCCCCGGATAAACCTGGTCCTTGCGTATAAGCAATCGCATCCACATCCTCTTTTTTAATTCCCGTCCTTTTAAAAAGACTTTCAAGTAGGGGCAAAATAAGCCTAATATGGTCTCGCGACGCTAATTCGGGAACTACCCCACCATAAGCCTCATGAAGGTCCACCTGAGAATGAAGGACATGACCTAAAAGACCTTTTTCATTGTCAAAAAGGGCGAGTCCAGTCTCGTCACAGGAAGTTTCAATACCAAGTACCAACATGGGTTTAAGGCTCAAAAAAGATTGATAAATGAGTAGATTAGCATTAAAATAACGGACTTTTCCGAAATTCCATTTTGGGAAAACACACAAAAACGCATTATTTAAAATAAGAGAGTTTAATGTCAACAGTACGTGTAAAAGAAAACGAGCCATTCGACGTAGCACTTCGTCGTTTCAAGCGCTTAATTGAGAAGACCGGTCTTATCAACGACTTACGTGCGCGTGAGTTCTATGAGAAGCCAACGTGGGAACGTAAACGTAAAGCTGCTGCGGCAGTGAAGCGTCAGTACCGTCGTCTTCGCAATCAAATGCTCCCCCCTAAATTATTCTAATTTTTTCAAGATGTCCTTAAAAGTAAAAATTACTGAGGACATGAAGGATGCTATGCGCGCTAAAGACGTCGTTCGTCTTGGCACGATTAGACTTCTTCAATCAGCTATTAAACAACGTGAAGTCGATGAGCGTATTGAATTGACTGATCAAGATGTCATGGCTGTTATTGAAAAAATGTTAAAGCAACGTCGTGATTCCATTGAAGCCTATGAATCTGCAAAAAGACAAGATTTAGCTGATGTTGAAAAAGCTGAAGGGGTGATCTTACAAAGCTATCTTCCACAAGCCCTCAGTGACGAAGAGGTGAGTACCATTTTAGATGCCGCGATTAAATCTGCAAACGCCACAAGCATTAAAGAGATGGGTCAAGTGATGGCGATCGTTAAACCGCAAGTAGTCGGTCGAGCAGATATGGGTAAATTATCAGCCCTCATCAAACAAAAGCTCGGTTAATAAACCCTCGAAAAACTCAATATAAAAATTTAAAAAAATGATGAAGGAGCTTAAGGCTCCTTTTTATTTTTAAGCTATGATTAAACGCATATGATTCCAGAGTCATTCATCCAAGAGCTTTTAAATCGCGTCGATGTGATTGATGTGATTGATAAAAGTGTGCCATTAAAAAAAGCCGGTAGTAACTATGTGGCTTGTTGCCCTTTTCATCAAGAGAAGTCACCCTCATTTACAGTCAGCCCTTCAAAACAGTTTTACCATTGCTTTGGTTGTGGTGCGCATGGATCAGCTTTAAGTTTCTTAATCGAATATCAAGGTATGAGCTTTGTAGATGCGGTAGAAGACCTCGCTAAATCAGTGGGCCTCACTGTACCGCAAGATTCACAAAAAATTTCACCGGAAGTTAAAGAAAAAAATTTAGCGCTTGGTGAAGCCTTAGAGCTTGCATCTCAGTATTATCAAAGTGCGTTAAAAAAATCAGAACGCGCAATTGAGTATTTAAAAAAACGCGGGCTTACAGGACAAATTGCTAAAACATTTCAGTTAGGATATGCCCCCGAAGGTTGGCAAAACTTAGAAAGTGTTTTTAAAAAATACGATGATGAGGCGCTAAATATTGCAGGCCTTGTCTTAAAAAATGATCAAGGTAAACGCTATGATCGTTTCCGAGATCGCATCATGTTCCCTATTCATAATATGAAGGGTGAAATTATTGGATTCGGTGGGCGTGTGATTAATCCTGAAGATACACCTAAATATTACAATTCACCTGAAACACCGCTCTTTCAAAAGAGCCAAGAGCTCTATGGTCTTTTTGCAGCGCGTCGATCGATTCGTGAAAAAGGCTGTGTGCTTGTAGTTGAAGGTTATATGGATGTCGTAGGTCTCGCACAATTTGGTGTGATGCATGCGGTGGCCACATTGGGTACCGCCACATCTGCATTCCATATTAAAAAATTAATGCGTCAAACTGATACGATTATTTTTTGTTTTGATGGCGATAATGCAGGCAAGGCAGCAGCGTGGCGCGCCATGATGAATGCACTCCCAAGTCTTAATGATAAAGTTGTTTTGAAATTTTTATTTTTACCTGAAGAACATGATCCTGATAGTTTTATTAGATTGCATAGCAAGGAAGCTTTTGAATCAATGATGCAGGATGCAATGCCTTTATCACAATACTTAATGCAGCACTTAACTGAAAAAAATCATTTAGCGACCCAAGAAGACAAAGTAAAATTTTTAAACGAAGCAGAACCTATCTTAAAAGAAATCACGGCCCCTAAATTAAGCTTACTTTTACGAAAACGCTTTGCGGAATTACTACATTTAAATGATAAAGAAATAGATCAATTGCTTCATGTGGGGCAACCTCAATTTCAATCTCATAAAGCACAATTTAAAACGAAGGGAAAACTGCCTTCATCAGTTAAACGGCAATTTATTTTGCTTCTCATCCTAAAGCCTCAGCTCGCCATGAGCGAAGACTTGGCTTTGGCCCAAACGGAATCTTTTGAAGACGATTTACTTAAAAAAGTCTTAGAGATTGCCTTAAATCAACCTGAATCGAAACCTTCTTCAATCCTTCATGGTCTAAAATCACAAGTAGATAATATGGTGATGGATTTGGTCAATGAAGAGCTGACCCACTTTGATGATCAGATCCATTTTGAGTCTGAAATTGAGGGGGCAAGAAAAACCCTGCTTGAGCAAGGTAAAGCGTCTAAAACGAAGGCCCATTTTAGCGCTTTGAAAGACAAGCCTTTAAGTAGCTTAACAAATGAAGAAAAAGAGCACCTTAAAACCCTGACCCAAAGACCCAAAACACCCCCTAAAACTTAAGCCTTTCATTGACCAAAAAGACCCTTTTTGGTACACTTAAAGGTTACGCGTTTATTTATATTTTGTTGATTTATAAGGCAAAATAAGCCCTAACAAGAAGAGGTAGAGCATGGCCAGACCAAAAAAAGACCCGTCGCAAAAAAAGAACCCCAAAATGAAAGATTTCTACGGAAATGCGAATGACGCAAATCCGCAGGCTGTTGAAGAGCGACGCGCCCGTCTTAAAACCTTAATCGTCCTTGGTAAAGAGCGAGGCTATGTGACTTTCGCTGAAATCAACGACCACTTACCTGACGAAATTCAAGAGTCAGAACAAATCGAAGGCATTGTCAGCATGATCAACGACATGGGGATCATGGTTTATGAGCAAGCGCCTGATGCAGAAGCGCTCCTCATGGCAGATGTGCCACCCCCTGTTACTGACGAAGAAGCAGCTGAAGAAGCTGAGCAAGCGCTTGCGACTGTAGATTCTGAATTTGGTAGAACAACAGATCCTGTAAGAATGTATATGCGCGAAATGGGCACTGTAGATCTATTGACTCGTGAAGGTGAAATCGAAATTGCAAAACGTATTGAAGACGGTTTAAAACACATGGTGCAAGCGATTGCGGCATGTCCTACGACCATCACTGAACTTCTTGCGATGGTAGATAAAGTTGAAGCTAATGAATTAAGTGTGGATGAAGTGGTAGATGGTTTAATCGATGTAGAAGTCGAAGCGCCGATCGTGGCTGCCGAAGCCGAAGAGGAAGTCGAAGAAGAGATTGATGTAGAAGAAGATGATGATGCAGATGGCGCCAAAGCCGCTGCGATTTCAGCTGAAGCGCTTGCGAAGTTGCGTGAAGAGGTTTTAAAACGCTTTGCTGCGATTCGAAAAACTAATAAGAAGATGAATGATATTCGTACTAAAAAAGGCATTGATGATCCTGCGTACAAAAAACTTCATGAATCTGTTTTAAAAGAACTTATGGAATTTAGATTCTCGGCGAAACAAGTGGAAGCCCTCTGTGACTCCGTCAGAAATCGCGTGAATCAAATTCGTATACACGAAAGAAAATTGATGGACTTCA
>ENA-ORCY01000420-ORCY01000420.1-marine-metagenome-genome-assembly--contig:-NODE-420-length-25892-cov-5.213481_pt1 | contig 25892 bp, 24 predicted proteins | sample MGYA00248634_ERZ508507 | MGnify/ENA primary metagenome ERZ508507 (study PRJEB26178, sample SAMN06266269) | marine metagenome | isolation source: Columbia River Estuary | place: USA:Columbia River Estuary... | reverse complement strand
AATTTTCTAATAAAATAATCAAGAGCCCCTTTTAGATGCCCCATGTTAATATTTTTATCTATATGTAAACCTTCAACTTGATGAAACATAGGAGTATGGGTTTGATCACTATCGCATCTATAAGTTCTTCCAGGTGCAATAATTTTGAATGGCGGCTTTCCAGATAACATAGTTCTTATTTGCACTGGCGAGGTATGCGTTCTTAATAAAATTTCTTTGTCTTGACCTAAATAAAAAGTGTCGTGCATGTCTCTAGCCGGATGATGTGGTGGAGTATTTAATGCTGTAAAATTATTATATTCATTTTCAACATCGGGTCCTTCTGCTACTGAAAATCCTATCTCCCCAAAAATAGCTGTTACCTCATCAATGACTTGTGTAACTGGATGAATTTTTCCAAAAGAAATGGGTCTTCCTGGTAAGGTAATATCAATTCTATCTTCTGATAATTTTTTATTAATTTCTTTTTGTTCAAAAAGACTTATTTTAGAATTAATAAGATTATTAATATTGTCTTTTAATTTATTTAGATTTGAAGCAAAATTTTTTCTATCTTCTCCTTGAAGAGTTGTAATTTTTTTAAAAAGTTCTCCTATCTTTCCGTTTTTACCAAAAGCTTCTGATTTTATTTGTTCGATTTTATGAAGAGTATCGGATTGGTCTATTTTAGATTTAAAATCTTTTTCTAAATGTAAAATTTCATCCATGATGGTCTACTAGTATTTATGAAACTAGTTTTCTAATTTAGGCTAGACTGTACCTTTTTTACGATGGATTTAAAAGCCTCTGGATTTTGATAAGCTAAATCTGCTAAAATTTTTCTATCAATAGAAATCTTTGTTTTATTTAGACCGTTTATAAATTTAGAATAAGTCAAACCTTGCTCTCTAACGCCTGCATTAATTCTTTGTATCCAAAGTGATCTAAAACTTCTTTTTTTAGCTCTGCGATCTCTATAAGAATATTGTAAAGATTTTTCTACTGACTGTTTAGCAGTCCTAATTGTATTTTTTTTTCTTCCGTAAAAACCTTTGGCAGCTTTGAAAACTTTTTTATGTTTTGCGTGACTGGTTACCCCTCGTTTAACTCGTGACATAGATTATCCTCTTAAACTGTTTGGCATGTAAGATTTAACAATCTTAGCATCAGCTTTTGACATAATTGCCATTCCTCTTTGTCTTCTAATCTGAGAATTTGTTCTTTTGATCATACCATGTCTTTTTCCAGCTTGAGGCATTTTTACTTTGCCAGTTGCTGTAATTCTAAATCTTTTTTTGGCTGAGCTCTTAGTTTTAATCTTATACATAAAATAAATACCTGCGGTTTATACTAATATTAAAGATGAAAAACAATAAGTATGAAAGTGAAGAAACAGCTATTTTAATGGCTGAATAATAAAAGTCATTTGCTTGCCCTCCATTTTTGGAGTCTGTTCGACTTTACCAGTTATTTTTAAATCGCTTACAATTCTACCTGCAAGATCTTGAGCTAGTTTTAAATGCTGCATTTCTCTTCCTTTAAGCTTAATTGTAAATTTTACTTTGTCTCCTTTAGCTAAAAATTTCTCAGTTGCTTTCATTTTAAAATTATAATCATGAACGTCTGTTCCTGGTCTCATTTTAATCTCTTTAAGGGTTACAACTTTTTGTTTTTTTTTTGCTTGACTAGCTTTTTTTTGTAACTCGTATTTATATTTTCCAAAATCAGTTATTTTGCAAACTGGTGGTTTAGCATTTGGAGCAATTTCGATTAAATCTAAACCCTGCTCTTTAGCTGTCATCAATGCATCATTTAAAGAAACGATTCCAATATTTTGACCGTCACTTCCGATTAACTGAACATCAGTTGCTCTAATTCTATCGTTTACTTTTGGTCCACGATTTGAAGAACTACTAGATCTAAAATTGCTTCTGTTATTTTGAAAATTTTGATTAATAACTATACTCCTAGATTTTTGGTGCTAAAGATTCTTTAACTAATAAATTCACAGCTTCTCTTAAAGGTAATGTATCTTGTTTTTCTTGGCCAAGTCTTCGAAGTGTAATTGATTGATTCTCTTGTTCTTTAGATCCGCAAATCATTAAAATTGGAGTCTTTGATAAAGAGTGTTCTCTAATCTTGTAGTTAATTTTTTCATTCTTAAGATCGATAATATTCCTTATTTTGTTTTTATCAAGTTCAGCAGATACTTTTTTTGCATAATCATCAAATTCTTGAGAAATTGGAAGTATTGCAACTTGTTTGGGCGCTAACCACAACGGAAGTTTACCAGCGTAATGTTCAATTAAAATACCTATAAATCTTTCTAGTGATCCAAACAATGCTCGATGCAACATAACGGGATTCTTTTTAATTCCATCTTTATCAATATAAGTGGCACCTAATCTGCCTGGTAAATTTAAATCTACTTGTAAAGTTCCACACTGCCAATCTCGACCAATAGTATCTCTTAAAACAAATTCAATTTTAGGACCATAAAACGCTCCTTCACCTTTATTAATGGAGTAATCTAATTTTGAAGCTTTCACGGCTTCTAATAATGCGGCCTCTGCTTTATCCCACAGTTTATCATCCCCAACTCTTTTTGCAGGACGATCAGAATATTTTAAAATTACATTTTCAAAACCAAAAGCTTTGTAAATATCTAAAATTAACTTAGTAACTTTTAATGACTCTTCTGTAATTTGATTTTCAGTACAAAAAATATGAGCATCATCTTGTGTAAAAGATCTAACTCTCATTAATCCATGTAAAGATCCTGAGCTTTCATAACGATGGACTTTGCCAAATTCTGATAATTTTAATGGTAAATCTCTATAACTTTTAAGTCCTTGATTAAAAATTTGAACGCAGCCAGGACAATTCATGGGTTTGATTGCAAAAACTCTCTCATCTGGAGTTTTTGTTGTGTACATATGTTCTTGAAATTTTTCCCAATGACCAGATTTCTCCCATAAAGTTTTATCTAAAATATCAGGTGTGTTTACTTCTCGATAACCAGCTTCAGTTTGTTTTTGACGCATAAAATCAATGAGAGACTGAAATAGCTGCCAACCTCCTTCATGCCAAAATACGGCTCCTGGACTTTCTTCTTGGAAATGAAATAAATTCATAACTTTTCCAAGTTTACGATGATCTCTTTTTTCAGCTTCTTCTATTCTATGTAAATATTCATCCAACTCTTTTTTATTTCTCCAGCATGTTCCATAAATTCTTTGAAGCATCTCATTATTTGAATCTCCGCGCCAATAGGCTCCTGCAAGTTTTGTCAGCTTAAATGCTTTACCTATTTTTCCAGTAGAAGTTAAATGTGGTCCTCTACATAGATCGTGCCACTTACCATGAAAATAAATAGAAATTTCTTCTTTGGTTGGAATGCTATTTATTATTTCAGCTTTATAAAGCTCTCCTTTTTTTTTAAAATGTTCTATAGCTTTTTCTCTATCCCAAACTTCTCTTGTTGTGGGTTCATCTCGATCAATAATTTCTACCATTTTTTCTTCAATTTTTGCTAAATCTTCATCGGTAAAAGGTTTCTTTCTAGAAAAATCATAATAAAAACCATTTTCAATAACTGGACCGATAGTAACTTGGGTATCTTTGAATAGTTCTTGAACTGCCATAGCAAGAACATGGGCTGTATCATGTCTTATAACTTCTAATCCGTAATCATCTTCAAGTGTAATGATTTGTACTGTAGAATCTTTTTCAATAAATGTACTTAGATCCTTAAAATTATCATTTACTTTTATAACTAAAGCTTTTTTTGCAAGCGACGGACTTATAGTTTTAGCTATCTCATGTCCATTAACTTTTCCTGGAAATTGAAGTTTTTTTCCATCTAAAAGCGTGATGTTAAGCATGTCTCTTATTAAACTAAGGACTTATAAATTTCTAGTGTTTTAGAACACATCTGATCTACCGTATAATTATTAATTACGTTGGCTCTGCCTTTTGCTCCTAAATCTTTAAGAAAAATTTTATCTTTTTTTGAAATCTCAATAATCATTTTTGCCAAATCTTTTTCATCATCAGATTTAAATAACCAGCCAGTTTGTCCATCAATAATTGTTTCATTTGAACCTCCGATATTGCTTGCAAGGATTGGTTTTTCCATTGCTTGTGCTTCAACTGCTACTCTACCAAATGCCTCTGGCTCAATAGAAGCTGATAATACTAAATCACAAGCATTATAAGCTGATGGCATGAAAGATTCGTGTGAGATAATCTTTACATTTTCCTCTAATCGATGCTCTCTAATAAAATCCAGAAGGTATTCTCTATATTCGGTTCTACCTTGATCGTCGCCAAGTATAATTGCACTAATATTATTTAGTAAATTTTCTTGTTTAAGAAATAGTAAAGTATTTAAAAAAAGAAACTGTCCTTTCCAAAAAGTTAATCTGCCTGGAAGCAATATTAAAAAATTATTACCAGATATCCCCCAACGCGTTCTAACACTATTGAGCCCTTCTATATTTGAATTTTTTGAGTTAAAATAATCAATATTAATTCCTCTTGGTATAAGAAAAATCTCTTTTGAGTAATTATAATTATTTCTTATATGATCAAAAATAAACCTTGATCCAGCAATAACAGAATTGCCTCTTAACATAACTGAATTATAAAATTTTTTTAAGGGATTGTTAAAATTATAAGTGCCATGAAAAGTAGAAATTAAAGACACTCCTAATAATTTACTTGCAAAATAACATGACCAAGCCGGAGCACGACTTCGAACATGAATAATATTAATTTTATAAAACAAAACAATAAATAAAATTACAAATATATTAAAAAAAATCATAAATGGGTTCTTGCTATGTACAGAAAATTTAAAAATCTTTATCTTCGTTTGATCAATATTTTTAATTTGTTCTCCACCCGAACATAAAATTGCAGAAAAATAATTTTGTTCAGCAATAAATTGTGCAATATCTTTACAGCCTGTTTCTGCCCCACCCACATCTAATCTTGGAATAACTTGCAATAAACGAATTTTTTTATCCATTAAATTAATATGCTATACTTTTAAGCATGAATAATCCAAAGCAAAATTTTTTTTTAACAAAAAATAATCAAAAAATTCATTACAAATTTATTAATAATAAAAGTTTAAATACGATTATTTTTCTTCACGGGTTGATGTCAAATATCAAAAGTAAAAAAGCTAAACACTTAAAAAAATTTGCTAATGAAAATAAAATAAACTTATTATTATTTGAATATAGCGGTCACGGAAGGTCTTCAGGAAAATTTACAGATTTTAGTATTAAAAATTGGGTAGAAGATTCAAGGTCAATTATAAAAAAATTAATCAAAAAAAATAAAATAGTTCTTATTGGTTCAAGCATGGGTGCGTGGATTGCGATTCTCTTGATTAAATATTTTTATAAAAGAATTAAAGGCTTTATTGCTATTGCTCCTGCTCCTGATTTTACTGAAGAATTAATATGGAAAAAGTTAAATGATATTGAAAAAAGTAAAATAAAAAAAAATAAAATCTATAAATTAAAAAGCAGTCATAATGATTTTTATCCTATAACTAAAAAATTTATATTTGATGGAAAAAAAATCCTAGTTCTTAATAAAAAAATTAATTGCAGTTTTCCGGTTGAACTATTGCATGGCATTAAAGACTCTTCTGTTTCTTGGGTTTATTCGATAAAGTTAATAAAAACTTTAATAAGCAAAAAATTAAGTTTAACATTTATTGATGATGGTGATCACTCTTTATCAAGAGCTCAAGATTTGAAAAAATTAGACTTAGCGATTAAAAATATTATTTAAAATACTTTTAAAGCCTTCTTTGTAAGTTGGAAAATATAATTTTACTTTTAAATCTTTTTTAATTTTTGCATTGCTAACTTTTTTTGAGTCTTTATAGAAATTTTTCATTTCACCTTCATTTAATGATTGAAAAGATACTGGTGATGGGTTTTGAATTCCCATTAAACTACAAGCATAAGATATAATTTTATCATATGAACACGGCATATTATCTGCAACATTGTAAATTTCTCCATCTTTTGAATAAATTAAAGATTTGAATAAAACTTGCGCTATATCAGCAACATGAATTCTTGAAAAATAATGGTTACTTTTTTTAACGTAACGAATTTGACCATTTGTTAATCGTAAAAATATATTTCTCTCAGGAGAATAAATTCCTGACAATCTAAATATTCTTGTTGGAACAAGGTGGTTTTGGTTTAATTTTAACCATTCATTTTCAGCTACAAGTCTATTTATTCCTGTATCATTAGTAGTTAATAATTTGCTTTTTTCATTAACCCATTTTCCATTATGATTCCCGTAGACACTGGTTGATGAAAGATATCCTAGCCATTTAATTTTTTTATTTAATGATATTTGATTATAAAAATTTTCAATTACGAAATCTTTTCTATCACTTGGTGGTATTGAAACTAATATATGACTTGCGTTGAGAATATATTTTGTAATTTTTTTATCGAATTTATTGTTCTCAAAGTAAAAATTTTTATAATTAACATTTAAAAATTTTTTATTAGAGCTTTTAGATCTAGAAGTTGTAATTAAATTAATTTTATATTTATTTTTTAATAATTCTTTTACAAAGTATTTAGCTGCTAAACCAAAACCAAAACAAACTAGACTAATTGATTTAGACCGCTTTTCCATGAACTGCCTTATTCGATAATGGTTGTTTTAACTTATCTAACATTTCTTTAGGGCAAACTTGATAAAAATTAGTCTTTTCATTACTCCATTGTTGAATAATTTTTTTTGAATAAGCTGATTGAGTTTCTTTTTCATGCAATTTTATTAAATTTAAAAGAAAATCATTCCAATAATCTGTTTCAATTCTTTGCCAAATAACTGAAGATGGATTTACATAATTCTCAAAGCTATTTTCTGGGTCATAAACAAATGCCATTCCACCTGTCATTCCTGCTGCAAAATTATCACCTACTTCTCCTAATATAACAACGGTACCGCCTGTCATATATTCGCAACCATTTGTTCCGCATCCCTCAATAACTGCTGTAGCTCCTGAATTTCTAACCGCGAACCTTTCTCCTGCTTGTCCTGCTGCAAACAACAATCCTGAGGTTGCTCCATATAAAACAGTATTTCCAATAATTGTATTTTTTGAAGTTTGTATTTCAGTGTTCGAGGCTGGTTTTATAATTATTTTTGCACCTGATAACCCTTTGCCAACATAATCATTTGCATCGCCTGTGACTTCTAATTTAATTCCTGAAACTCCAAATGCGCCCAAGGACTGTCCGGCTGAACCTCTTAATTTAATTAAAATATGATCGTCAGATAATTTCTTATTTTTAAACTGGGTTGTAATAATTGAACTTAATCTTGTTCCAACAGATCTATGAGTATTTTTTACCGCATAACTTAATTGAAATTTTTGTCCTTTCTCAATTAAAGAAAGTGAGTCTTTTATAATTTGTTTATCCAAACTATCAGGGACTTCTTTTCTTTCTCTTTTTAAACAATATCTTGGATTTTCTCCTGGATCTGCCTGGACTAAAAGTGGATTTAAATCTAAATCATCTAAATTAGCAGATCCTCTACTTACTTGTTTCAATAAATCGGTTCTTCCAACAATTTCATTTAAAGATTTAAAACCAAGACTTGCTAAAATTTCTCTTACTTCTTCAGCTATAAATGAGAATAAATTAACAACCTTTTCTGGTGTGCCTGTAAATTTTTTTCTTAGCTCCTCATCTTGAGTACAAATTCCAACAGGACAAGTATTAGAATGACATTGTCTAACCATTATACAGCCCATGGCTATTAATGAAGTTGTCGCTATTCCAAAATCATCTGCACCCATCATAGCGGCCATAACAACATCTTTGCCTGTTTTAATTCCTCCATCAGTTCTTAAAATAACTTCATGTCTTAAACCATTTAATGTTAAAATTTGATTGGCTTCTGTTAAGCCAATTTCCCAGGGTAATCCTGCATACTTCACGCTTGTTAATGGTGAGGCCCCTGTTCCGCCTGAATGTCCACTAATTAGAATTACATCTGCTTTTGCCTTTGCAACTCCTGCAGCAATAGTTCCTATGCCTGTTGATGAAACTAATTTTACTCCAATTTTTGCTTTAGGATTAATTTGTTTTAAATCGTAGATAAGTTGAGACAAATCTTCGATTGAATAAATGTCATGATGGGGAGGTGGAGATATTAAGGTAACTCCTGGCGTAGAATGTCTCAAAGTTGCAATTTCACCGGTCACTTTGAACCCTGGTAATTGACCACCCTCTCCAGGTTTTGCTCCTTGAGATACTTTAATTTCTATTTCATCACAATTATTCAAATATTCTGCAGTTACTCCAAATCTTGCTGAAGCAATCTGTTTAACTCTTGAATTAGCATTGTCACCATTATCTTTTGGAATTGCTCGTATTGCATCCTCTCCTCCTTCCCCGCTACATGATGCGCCACCAATTCTGTTCATAGCAATTGCCAAAGTTTCATGCGCTTCTTTTGAAAGTGCTCCTAAAGACATGCTTCCACTTCCAAATCTTTTTCTTATATTTGTAATAGATTCAACTTCTTCAATTAGAATCGGTTTTTTAATTAAATTAAAATCTAAAAGATCTCTAAGATTTAAAGGATGTTGTTCATTAATAATTTTTGAATATTTTTTGTATAAATCATAAGAGTCTGTTGCAACGGCAGTTTGTAACATATGCATAGTCATTGCCTGATTTGAATGTTGCTCTCCACCTTTTCTAAATTTATAAAATCCACCAATTGGTAAACTAATAACGTTTCCTCTAAACGCTTTTTGATGTTGAATTCTGATCATTTGTTCAATTCCTGAAACTCCAATACCAGAAATTTTTGAATACATGCCTGGAAAATATTCAGCAACTAAAGCTCTGCTTAATCCAAGACCACTAAAATTTAAACCACCTCTATAAGAGCTGATGACAGAAATACCAAGTTTAGACATTACTTTTAATAATCCATCATTAACTGCTTTGATATAATTATTGATGCACTCAGTAAAAGTTAGTTTTTGAAAAATATTTTTTTGATGTCTTTGATAAATACAATCAAATGCCAAATACGGATTAACTGTTGTAGCACCAACACCAATCAAAACTGCAAAATAATGAACATCTAAACATTCTGCTGCTTTAACATTTAATGAAGTAAATTTTCTAAGTCCTTGATTAACTAAATGAGTTTGTACTGCGCCTGTTGCAAGAATAATTGGAATTCCAATTCTTGTTGCTGATATCTTCTCATCAGTTAGAATAATATGTTTGGCTCCTTCTCTGACTGCTATTTCGGCTTCAGTTTGAATTCTTGTTAATTCTTTTTTTAAATTAACCTCTGAGTCCGCAGAGTCAAATGTGCAATCTATTTCTTTATACTCGTCATTTAAAACTTCAAATAATTTTTTAAATTGAGCATTAGACAGTATTGGACTTTCTAAAAGATAGCTTTTTTTATTAAACAAATCTTCGCCTAAAATATTTTGTAAATTTCCAATTCTTGTATTTAAGGACATCACTCTATTTTCTCTTAAAGAGTCGATTGGAGGATTTGTTACTTGACTAAAGTTTTGTCTAAAAAAGTGTGATAAAGGCCTATAAATATCTGATAAAACAGCTGTTGGTGTGTCATCGCCCATTGAGCCAACAGCCTCTTTTTGATCCTCTACCATTGGATGTAAAATCATTTCTAAATCTTCAATGGAAATGCCAGCAGCATATTGTTTTTGTCTTAATTTATCTCCTTCGAAAGAATTAAATTCTTCTAAATTGTTAAATTTTTTACTGATCTCAATTAAATTTTGGCTAAATTTTTTGTAAATAGGGTTTTTAGATAAAAAGTCTTTAATTTTTTTATCATTATAATAAACGCCTTCGTCAAGATTAACTGCTATCATTTGTCCAGGCCCTACTCTGCCTCTATAAATAATATTTTCTTCTTGAACTGGAACCATTCCAGTTTCCGATCCTGCAAATAAAATTTTATCTTTTGTAATTGTATATCTTAAAGGCCTTAAACCATTTCTGTCTGTTGCAGCTAAAATCCAATTGCCGTCTGTTGCGGCAATCGCTGCTGGCCCATCCCAAGGTTCAATGACAGAATTTAAATAATTATACATATCTCTATAAGCTTGAGGAATAATTTTGCTTCTTTTAGACCATGCTTCAGGCATCAACATCATTTTAACAAGAGGCAGTAATCTTCCTGATCTTGTTAACAATTCAAAGACAGCATCAAGACAAGCTGTGTCAGAACTTCCAGATTTTAAAATGGGTTTTAAATCATCAATATTTGGATATAAATCAGACTCAAGTCCTTGCTCATGAGTCTTCATCCAATTAATATTTCCTTTTAAAGTGTTGATCTCACCATTGTGAGCTAAAACTCTAAAAGGTTGAGCAAGTTCCCAGCTTGGAAAAGTATTCGTTGAATACCTTTGATGAAAAATTGAAAATCTAGAAATAAATCTTTTATCTAATAGATCTGGATAAAAATCTGACAAATGTTCAGCAAGAAACATTCCTTTGTAGATTATTGATCTTGAACTAATTGATGAAATATAAAAGTCTTTTAATTGCGATTGAGTAATTTTTTTTTCAATTTTTTTTCTTACAATATAAATATTTTTTTCTAATTCTTCTGAACCTGTTTTTTTAATTGGAGAAAATAATATTTGCTCGATTTCTGGTCTTGTATCGTTTGCCTTAATACCAAGAACTTTTGCTTTTACAGGAACCTGCCTCCATCCAAAAATATAAAAATTATTAGATAGTAGTTCGTGTTCAACAATAGTTCTGCAAGCTTCTTGTGCTCCATAATCATTTCTAGGTAAAAAAATCATACCAACACACAATTGGTCATTTTTATGAGTGTGATGTCCTGTAATTTTTATTTGTTCTTCAAAAAAATCTTTTGACAACTCAACATGAATTCCAGCTCCATCGCCCGTTTTTCCGTCCTTGTCTACTGCTCCTCTGTGCCAAACAGCTTTGAGAGCTTCGATTCCATTTTCAACTACTTCTCTTCTTGGTTTTCCATCAATTGAAGCAACAAAACCAACCCCGCACGCATCATGCTCATCTTCTTTTTTATAAACCCCTGCTTTAATAAGTTTTTGTAAATTTTGATCTAAAATTTTCATAAATAACTAAGCAACCATTCTTTTTTTTAATGATTGAGAAATTTTATTTTTTAAATAAATATCCATTGCTTCCGCAGCATCTCTTCCGTCTTTGATAGCCCACACAACTAAAGATGCTCCTCGAACGATATCTCCGGCTGCAAAGATTCCATCTAAATTTGTTTGCATTGTTTTAAGATCTATTTTGATAGTTCCCCATTTAGATACATCAAGTGTTGGTTCTGAAAATAAAGTTGGGATATCTTCAGGATCAAATCCTAAAGCTTTAATTACCATGTCTGCTTTAATTTTAATTTCAGAGCCCTGAATAATTTCAGGCGCTTGTCTTCCAGTTGCGTCTGCTTCTCCTAATTTCATTTTATTAAGGACAACTTCTGTCACTTTTCCATTTTTTCCAATAAATTCCTTTGGATTTGTGAGCCATTGAAAATCTACTCCTTCTTCTTCAGCATTAGCAACCTCTCTTGCTGAACCCGGCATATTTTTTTTATCTCTTCTATATAGACATTTGACTGATTTAGCGTTCTGTCTTATTGAAGTTCTAACGCAATCCATTGCTGTGTCGCCTCCTCCTATTACTACAATATCTTTTCCTTCAGCATTTAAATATCCATCATCAAACATTTTAACTTTATCTCCTAAGCCTTTTCTGTTTGAAGCTGTTAAAAATTCCATTGCTGGGTAAATATTTTTAAGATTTGATCCTAAGATTTCTACCTCTCTAGATTTATATACTCCTGTTGCAATTAATATCGCATCATGTTTTTTTCTAAGCTCAGATAGAGTTGCATTTTTTCCAACTATAAAATTTAATTCAAATTTAATTCCACCTTCCTTTAAAAGTTTTGTTCTTCTTTCAACAATATTTTTTTCTAATTTAAAATTAGGAATGCCATAAATTAACAATCCACCTGGTCTGTCGTATTTGTCATAAACCGTAATTTCATATCCAATTTTTCTAAGCTGCTCAGCGGCTGCAAGACCTGCTGGTCCTGCTCCTATAATACCAACACTTTGTCCTAAATCTTTTTTAATTTTAATTGGTTTGACCCAGCCCTCTTCAAAAGCAGTATCTGTAATAAATTTTTCTATTGAACCAATAGTAACTGTACCATGCCCTGCTCTCTCAATTACGCAATTCCCTTCACAAAGTCTGTCTTGAGGGCAAATTCTACCGCAAACCTCTGGCATATTATTAGTTGCTGAAGAAATTTCATAAGCTTCTTCTAATCTTCCTTCAGCTGCTAACTTTAACCAATCAGGAATATTATTTGAAAGCGGACAGTGAATTTGGCAATAAGGAACCCCGCACTGCGAACATCTGCTAGATTGTTCTTCTGCTTTTGGAGCAATATAGTTTTTATAAATTTCAGAAAAGTTTTTAACCCTTTGAGATGGGTTAAACTTTTCAGGAGTTTGTCCTTTTGTATTGACAAACTTGAGCATTTTTTCAGTCATTAATTAAAATACCTAAAATTTAGTGTTTTTTACTATTATTCACATAAAACCTATATTTTTAAAAGATAAATTAGGTCAGTAATAATGTAGTAATTTATGTTATTTATCAATTAATAAGTAAAATTAAGGTTTTTTATTAACATTCAATTAATAATTGTAAGCAATGTTTAACTAATAATTAAATTTATAAAGCTAACTGCCTAGACTAAAGCTTTAATTATGGATGAATTTATCAAAATAATAATTCTTGGAATTGTTCAGGGTATCACAGAATTTTTACCAATCTCATCCAATGCTCATCTTATTATGCTAGAGCAGTTATTAGATTATCATAATCATAATGAAATTTTAAATCTTATTTTTCACTTGGGTTCTTTGCTTGCAATCATCACTTATTTTTTTTCAGAGCTTTTGGGATTGTTAAAAAAACCAAAGATGATTTTTAATATAATTGTCGCAACTGTACCTGTAATTGTTGTTGGGTATTTTGTTTATAAATTTCGCCTTATAAATTACGGATATTTTTCAATAAAGATAATTGCTGCTACTTTAATTATTTTTGGAATTCTTTTGTTTATTAGCGACAAGATTAGCCATTCAAAAACATTATATAAAGATCTTAATTTAAAAAGTTCTTTAGTAATTGGACTATTTCAAATTATTTCTCTTATTCCTGGTGTAAGCAGATCGGGTATTACTTTAACGGCAGGACGTTTTTTAGGATATTCAAGATTTGAAGCTGCAAAATTTTCATTCTTTTTATCAATACCAACAACTGCGGGAGCATGTTTTCTTGGGGTTGTGGATTTAATTAAAACAAATAATTCAGATTTAAATTATATTGCAATAGTTGCTTTTATTACTTCTTTTTTGTCTTCTTATCTTACAATAAAATTGTTTTTATCTTTCATATCTAAATTCAATTTAAATATTTTTATTTATTACAGAATAATTCTTGGGACATTTATATTATTATTTCTTTAGCGAATAACCTGACTAAAAATATAATTAGGCAATACTGTTTCAACAGTCCTTGTTGATATGCCAAGCTCTTTAAAGCCAGGATACTGATTTGAACAAATATTATCAGATTTTAGTATTTCTAACTGATCTTCTGTAAGTAAAGGATTGGGTAATAATTGCATTATTTTTGCCTGTAATCTTGCTACAAAGTCTGGAAGTTCTATTATAAATCTTTTCTTTTTTAATGACACAAGCAACGTCTCTATTAATTCTTTAAAAGTATAAATTTTAGGACCTCCTAATTCGTAAACTTTATTAGGATTAATTTGTTCTATAATTTTAATAATAGCATCAGTAACATCACCGACATAACATGGTTGAAACTTTGTTTTGGCACCCGCAAGAGGAATAATAGGCAAAAGATTTATTAACTTATTAAATAAATTAAAAAAATTATCATTTATTCCAAATACAATACTAGGACGTACAATAATCGAATTTTTATAATTATTAATAATCGCTTCTTCACCTTGAAATTTAGATTTAATGTACAAAGAGTTAGAATTTTTATTTACGCCTAATGCTGAGATATGAATAAATTTTTTAGTAATTTCTTTATCTAAAATACTTGTTAAAAACTTTGGAAATAAATGATGTATATGATCAAATTTTTGATTTTTTTTCTCAAACAAAACTCCTATACAATTAACTACAATCTCTGAACTCTTAATAAATTCATTAAGATTTGAAAAATCAAAAGGATTAAACTTTAAAACTTCAATTTGACCTGGTTCTCCCATTGGTTTTAGGTAGCCATGTAGATATGGATTTCGTGTTGGAACTATTATTTTAAAACCTTTTTTTGCAAGTTTAGCTATTAGATTTCGAGCTATAAATCCTGTGCCGCCGAAGACTGTTATTGTCTTTTTTTCTGCCATTGTTTAATCATAATAATTAACGATAATACCTTTTATTTAACAATGCTATGAAAGTCAAAATCCATAAAAACGATCTGCCTAATAATTTAAATCTAGGAAAAATTATTGCAATTGATACTGAAACGATGGGCCTTGATTATAAAAGAGATCCTCTTTGCCTTGTTCAAATATCTTCTGGCAATGAAGAGGTTCATTTAATTCAAATTAATAGAAAAACATTTAAAGCTGATAATTTAAAAAAAATACTAGAAGATAATGATATTAAAAAAATTTTCCAATTTGCAAGGTTTGATCTTGCGGTTTTAAACTACTATCTAAAAGCAGATATTAACAATGTGTACTGTACAAAGATTGCATCAAAAATCGGCAGAACCTACACGGACAAACACGGTCTTAAAGATTTATGTAAAGAGCTTTTAAACATTGAACTATCAAAACAAATGCAAAGTTCTGATTGGGGTTCTGAAACTTTAACTGAACAACAGGTAAATTATGCTGCGTCAGATGTTTTATATTTACACAAAATAAAAGAGGAGCTTGATAAAATTTTAATTAGAGAAAACCGAATGGAACTAGCTGAGCACTGTTTTAAATTTTTAAAACATCGAGTAACATTAGATCTTGCTGGATGGAATAATCAAGATATTTTTGCGCATTAGATGATACAAAATCAAAAAATAAAATTCGCTAAAGAAGTAATTTTTCAAGAAATCAGTGCATTAAAAAAATTATCTAAATCTTATAATGCTAATTTTATTAAGGCCATTGATCTTATCCAGAAATGTAAAGGGAAAATAATATGTGTTGGCATGGGAAAATCAGGTCATATTATTCGAAAAATTTCCGCAACATTAAGCTCTGTAGGAGTTCCTTCTATTTATCTTCATCCGTCAGAAGCTGCTCATGGTGATCTTGGCGCTTGCAACCCAAAGCAAGATTGTTTTTTGATTATGTCTTATTCTGGAAATACTGATGAATTAAAAATTATTTTAAATTATGCACACAAATTTAAAATGCCCATTATTGGTGTTGCTTCAAGAGAAAATTCAACTTTAATTAATGCAAGCACAATTAAAATTGTTCTTCCTAAAGTAAAAGAGGCTGGTCTTGATATTGTACCAACAAGCTCAACTTCAATGCTACTTGCTTGGGGTGATAGCGTTGCAATAACGCTAATGAAATTAAATAAATTTAGTAAAGAAAAGTTTGCTGTTTATCATCCATCGGGGACATTGGGGAAACAACTTACGCGTGTTAAAGATATTATGATTAAAAAAGTAGACGTACCTTTTATCAATGAAAATTTATCTGTAAAAAATGCTGTTATTCAGATTACTAAAAAAGCTTATGGCTGCGTGCTTGTTGTAAATAAATCTAAAAAAGTTACAGGAATTATAACAGATGGGGACATTAGACGTTCAATTCACAAGAAGAATTTTTTAGAAAAAACTGCAAAAGAAGTAATGACTAAAAAACCAAAAATGATTTCTGAAAATACACTGGCGGGATCTGCTCTTGATATAATGAATAAGAAAAAAATTACTTCTCTTATTGTTAAGGGTAAAAATAATAATTACGGACTAATTCATATACATTCTCTTATTAGTTTTGGAGTTTAATGAAACTCAATGAGATAAGAAAAAAACAGCTTAAAATTATAAGTATTGGTCTTATAGTAATCTTTATCGTCTATTTCGTTTATCCAACTATCAATACTTTTAGATTAAAACTAACATCAAAAAATATTAAGCCAACTGAGGGAGCTGAAAGTAATGTGTTTGAAAATATTAGCTATATCGGCGTTGATGCAAGTGGAAAACAATATAACGTTAGAGCAAAACTTGCGACTATTGATAAAGACAATCAAGATCTTATAAGCTTAAAAGAAGTTGATAGTGATTTTTTATTAAAAGATGGAAGTATTATAAAAATTATAAGCAAAATAGGTTTATTTAACAAAACAACAAATGATATTTTGTATGAACAGAATGTTAAAATAACTCAGAAAGATGGAGTGGTAACTGCAAACCGAGCTGAGTATCTTGTAAAATCAAATAATATATTTGTAAGTGGCAATGTAATTGCAGATTTTGTTGAGACAGACTCAAAAACTAAAAAGCGACGTACTAGTCAAATTAAAGCGGATAAGGTAATAATTGATACCTTTAAAAAAACTGTTGAAGTTGTAATGGAAGAAAAAGGCAAACAAGTTACCGGAACATTAAGTAATGAAAGATAAAGATCAAAAATTTACAGTCATATCTAATAAAAAAGTAATTAAAAGATTTGCAGCTATTGCTGATTCTAATATCTCTGATTCTTCGGAAAAAATTGATGAACCAAAAAAAGAAATTACAGAAGAAAAGCCTTTTATCCTTTCTAAAAACAATCTCATAAAAGAAGAAAGTGTAATTCTAGAAAAAAAAACAACAATTAAAGAGTTAGCAGAAGAAACAATCGCTGAACCTGCCGTTGTTAAAAAAATTAATAAAAAATTAAATAATAATGTTTTTAAACTTATCTCGGATGACTATTATTATAATAAAGAACCATCAACACTTGAAATTAGCCATTTAACAAAAATAATCAAAAAAAGAGTTATTCTTAAAGATGTAAGCGTAAGAGTAAATCCCCAAGAAATTGTTGCCTTACTTGGTCCAAATGGTGCTGGTAAGACAACTATGTTTTCAATAGTGCTTGGAATTTTAAATCCAACTCAAGGTAAAATCATTTTCAATAATAAAGTAATTAATGAACTTCCAATTCATATGCGTGCAAAAGAAGGAATCAGCTATCTTCCACAATCAAGATCAATCTTTAGAGGACTAACTGTTGAAGAAAATATTAGAGCGGTTGCAGAAGTTGCAATCAAAGACCAAGAAAAGGAAGACGAATTAGTAGAGCATTTATTAAATGAATTTAAAATTGCACATCTTCGAACTGCTTCAGCACTAAGTCTTTCTGGAGGAGAAGCAAGAAGAGTTGAAATCGCAAGATGCTTAACAACATCTCCTAAAGTATTATTATTAGATGAACCGTTTGCAGCTTTAGATCCTATTGCAATCATTGAACTTAAAGAAATGCTTAGACATCTAAAAGATAAAGGCATTAGCATTTTCATTACCGATCATAACGTTAAGGAAACTCTTGATATTGTAGATAGAGCGTACATTATTAATAGTGGAGAATTAATTGCTGAAGGATCTCCACAAGAAATTGTTGAAAATAAAAAAGCAAGACAGCTTTACTTAGGCTCTCAATTTAGAATTTAATTATCTATCAATAATTTTACTTAGAACTGATCTTGCTAATTTTCCCATAAAGAATGCGGGAATTAACGCTATAAAAAAAGCAGGTATCCAAGCTCTAATCCAGATTAAAAAAAAATTATCTACAAATCCTATATTCATTAATGAAATAATAAATGACATCATAATACTCATGCCAAATGCCATAATGACAGTAAAAATATAAGGCTCAAATTTCTTATTTAATTTCACGATAATCAGTAGTTTAAATTAATTTAATAAAGAATCTGCTATAATTGTCAAATTCATTATGAAAAGAAATCCTGTAGCTAAAGCTCTTCGAACGCCAAAATTTAAAAGGAGAATTATTAAAGATAAAAAAAAATATAATAGAAAAAAAAATAAAAGAATTTTAAAATAAAATTTATTTATTTCGTAAAGATTTTCTATACTCGGATGGTATTTGAAAATTCATTGACCAAATACCAAGTTTATTTTCCTTTGCATATTTTTCATCTTCAATAAAATCTTTAGAATATTGAGAATATGCAACCGCATAACCCTCTCTTACCATAAATCTAGATAAACTTTCTTTACCAATAAAACATTCCGCAACTAATCTTTGGTAACGATCTTTATCTTTTACGATACATTCAGGAATTTTATCTGCAATTTTATTTTTAAGAACGCTTTTTGCAATAACTCCACATTGAATTTTTGTATTATCTTTTTCACAAATTTGTTTTATTTCTGGAGCGTCAATACCAAAAAAACGGTACTTAAGTTTTCCTATATGAATAGTATCTCCATCAATTACTTGGATTTTTTTCTCACTAGCAATTAAAATGGATGATAAAAAAAAAGAAAATATAAAGAAATAAATAATTTTTTTCATGAAAAATTATTTAAAAAATTGCTATTTTTTTTCGTCGAATATTTTGAATTTGATCAAGAACTTTAATATTTAATTGATCTAGCTGTTTACTCTTAAGGTCTCTTAAATTTTGTACAGTCTCTAAAAATCTTTCTGACTCAGTACTTGTGATAAAATCTTTGGTTAAGGTTATAAATTTTTCAAGATAATTTTTTCTCTCAAAAGGACGTTTGCCGAAAGGATTAGCATCAGCAATTCCTAGTTCGTCTTCAATTTTAGTTCCATCTTTCATTTTAATAACAATTCTGCCTCCAAAACATTTTTTTTTTGGGTCTTTGTCGTGATATTTTTTAGTCCACTCTTTATCTTCAAAAGTTTTAATTTTCTTCCAAAGAGCTACTGTGCTTTCTTTTTTTGCTCTTTCTGGTTTATAAGAATCTTCATGATGCCACTTGCCATCTTCGAGAGCGACTGCAAAAATATACATGATAGAATGATCTAATGTTTCTCTGCTTGCATTAGGATCCATTTTTTGAGGATCGTTTGCACCTGTTCCAATTACATAATGAGTGTGATGGGAAGTATGAATTTCAATACTATCTATTTTAGAAATATCTTTAATTTTTGTTCTCATATCACGTGCTAAATCTATTAGGGCTTGCGCTTGATATTCTGCAGAATGTTCTTTGGTATATGTTTCAAGAATTACTTTTTTTGCCTCACCTTTTTCTGGCAAAGGAACAATATATTCAGCATCAGGTCCTGATAAAATTCTAGCTATTACGCTATCTTCTCCTTCATAAATTGGATTAGGAGCTCTTTCTCCTCTCATGCAACGATCAACTGCTTCAATTGCAAGTTTTCCAGCATGCGCAGGAGCAAATGCTTTCCAGCTAGAAATATCTCCTTTTCTAGATTGTCTTGTTGAAATTGTTGTGTGCAAAGCTTGTTGTACGGCTTGATAAATAGTTTCAGTATCTAATTTTAAAAGAGATCCTAATCCAGCTGCAACACTAGGTCCTAAATGTGCAATGTGATCAATTTTATGTTCATGAAGACAAATTCCTTTAACTAAATTTACTTGAATTTCATAACCAGTTAAAATCCCTTTAATTAAATCTAAACCATTTGAATCTTTTTGTTGTGCCACAGCTAAAATGGGAGGAATATTATCTCCAGGATGACTGTAATCTGCTGCTAAAAAAGTGTCATGAAAATCTAATTCTCGAACTGCTGTACCATTTGCCCACGCAGCCCATTCACAATCAAATTTTTTAGATGAATCAATTCCAAAAACTGTTGCTCCGTTTACTCTTGGATGAGCCAATGCCATTTCTCTAGCAGTTGTAACTGGTTGTCTTGAAAAAGATGCTATAGCAACAGATGCATTATCAATAATTCTATTAATCACCATATCAGCTGCTTTTTCATCTATAGCTGAATTGTCACTTGCAACTTTAGCAATTCTATAAGCAAGCTGATCTTCTTTTGGTAAATTTACTTTTGATGGATAAACTTTAACTTTAAATTCTTTCAAGATAATTTCTTATAATATTCAAAATATAAAATAACAATATTTTTAATTAACTCTTTTTATACTTAAAATTTTATCTCCTACTTTTATATTGTTTTGTTCAAACCAACCTTGATTAACTTCAAGCGCAAGCACTATAGGTTGTCCTGAACAATGTTCTGTTAAAGATAAAGGCTGCATATTTGTTATTTTTACTATTGTGTTTGTTTTGTTAATAAAAGCTATCGACAAAGGTATTTGTGTATCTTTCATCCAAAAACACGGACTGGATCCTTCTTCAAAAATAAATAACATGCCACTGTCTTTTCCTAAAGCTGGACGATTCATTAAACCCTCACTTTGCTCTTCATCTGTCTCTGCTATTTCGGCAATTAACTTTTTAGTCCCAATTTCAATTTGAACTTTTGAAAGTTGGGCAAAAGAGCTGTTTGTTAATAAAAAAGTAAGAATTAATAACTTTGCAATCTGTTTCATTATCTTTTTTGACTATTTCCTTTTGATAAAGAGACTGGATATTTTATAACATTTTTTTTTAATTTTGCGTAAAAGCTTTTCTCAATATCAATGTTCATTTTTTGCGAAATTCTTAATAAATAAAAGAATATATCGGCAATCTCATCTGCTACTTTTTCCTTATCTATTTTTTTTAAATCACTTTCTTTTAACCATTGAAAGATCTCTACAAGCTCCGAGGCTTCTACTGATAAAGCCATGGATAGATTTTTTGGGGAATGAAATTGATCCCAGTCTCTTTCTTTTACGAAGTTTTTAATTTTTTGATTAATTTTCTTTAAATCCATAACAAAATAGTTATTTAATTTAATTACATGTTTAAATTACATAAAAAATTACTCAAAACTACTCATTCTGTAGCTGAACTAAACTTATGCACTGCGCGGTTGATGGATAATGCTAAATTTCCTTGGCTCATTCTTATTCCAAAAAGAAAAAATGTTAGACAAATATTAGACTTAAATAAAAAAGATCAAATAAAACTTATGGAAGAAATTGATTATTGTAGCAAAGTTATGAAAAAAGCTTTTGGAGCTTTTAATTTAAATGTAGAAAAAATTGGAAATATTATCCCGCAATTACACATTCATATTATTGCAAGAAATAAAAAAGATAGTTCGTGGCCTCTTTCAGTTTGGGTTGTAAAAGGAAAGCCTTATAAAAAATCTCATTTGAGTGAAACGATAAAGAAAATACAAAAACTTATTTAATATGCTGAGCTATAGGCACGGATATCACGCTGGAAATGCAGCTGATGTGCTAAAACATTTTATACTTCTTTATGTTTTAGATTATGTAAAAAAAAAAGATAAAAATTTTATCTTTATTGACTCTCATGCAGGTGCAGGAAAATATTCTATTTCTGATCCTTATATGCAAAAAAATAAAGAGTATCTTCAAGGTATTGAAAAAATATTTAAAATAAATAATGATGATATTTTTTTAAAAAATTATTTAGACTTAATAAAATCAATAAACTCTAATTCTGATCTTAAAATATATCCTGGCTCATGCTATCTTGCTGCTAAAAGTTTAAGAATAGATGATAAGCTTCATTTTCTTGAGTTGCATCCTACAGAATTTATAAATCTTAAAAAAAATTTTGAGAATGATTCAAGAATAATTATTGAAAACGAAGATAGTTACAAAAGACTTAATAAATTATTACCTCCTAAAGAAAAACGTGCAGTAGTACTAATTGATCCATCGTATGAACTTAAAGATGAATATGAAAAAGTATCAAATATGTTATCGGATTGTTATAAAAAATTTCCTCTTGGTGTTTATATTGTTTGGTATCCTGTATTAAATAATAAAAAATCTGAATCATTTATTCTTAATATTTTAAAAGAAAATTATAAAAATCTCTCTCATATAGAAATTATTACAGACAGTTCTAATGATGGAATACAAGGCAGTGGTTTATTTATAATTAATTGTCCTTGGTCTATAGAAAAAGATATTAAAAAAAGTTTAGAGACTATTTTTGATTGCTTAAAAAAGTCTAATGATCTTTCTAAATTACTATTTAAAAATAATATTAATTAAACAAATAAACTTGCTATTCCAAGAAATGCAAAAAAACCAACAACATCTGTAACAGTTGTTACAAAAACAGTTGCTGAAACTGCAGGGTCTATCTTCATTTTATTTAATGTTACTGGAATAGCAATTCCCGCTAGACCGGCTACTGTTAAATTTACAATCATGGCCGCGCCAATAAGAATGGATATTTTTAAATCATGAAACCAGAAATAAACAAAAACTCCTGTAATTACTGCAAATACTAGTCCGTTTAATAAACCAGTTACAACCTCTCTATTAATAATTTTCATCACATTTTTTGCATTCAATTGTTGTGAAGCTATTAATTGAATTGTTACTGTTAGTGTTTGTGTTGCAGCATTTCCTCCCATAGACGCAACAATTGGCATTAGGACGGCAAGGGCAATAACTTTTTGAATTGTATTTTCAAATATTCCAATAACAAATGAAGCCAAAACTGCAGTGAACAAGTTAATAAGTAACCACCAAAATCTATTTTTAGATGTTTCTACAGGATTATCGCTTATGTCTTCTGCAGCTCCGATACCCCCTAATCTTAAAGCATCCTCAACTGCTTCTTCTTTAACAATCGTTACAACGTCATCTCCTGTTATAACTCCGATTAATTTTTGTTCTTTATCAACAACTCCAGCTGAAACTAAATTATATTGAGTAAAAATATTACCAACTCTTTCTTTATCAAGATCTGCTGCAATGAAAGTTTTATTTTCTGCTACTAAATTTTTTACTTTCATATTTGGATCTGATCTTAAAATATTTGAAATAGATGCATTGCCGATTGGCTTTCCGTCTTTATCTACAACAAAAATTTCTAAAAACTGTTCTGGTAAATCTGTTGAGTCTCTTAAAAAATCCATAGTTTGACCAACAGTCCAATCTAAATCAATAGTTACAAATTCTCTCTGCATAATTCTTGCAGCGGAGTCTTTTGGATATTTTAATCCTAATCTAAAAAAATTTTGATCTTTTTGAGGAAGATTATTTAAAATTTGATTTTGAAATTCTTCAGGAACATTTTCTATAATTTGAAAAGCATCATCTGATTCTAATTGTTTTATAATTGAAGAAATTATATCTGGAGAAAGCTGTTCTAATATTTCTTTTTGTAAAATATCAGATAATCCCAATACTACTTCAGGGTTTAAATCTGCAGATTTATGACTAAATAATTTTATTTGAACTTCATTAGGTAAAATTTTAATTAAATCAGCAACGTCTGCCGGATGGTATTTATCTAATAATTCGTGAACAAAAATAAAATTATTCTGCTTAACACTTTCAGTTAAAGAATTAATTTGTTCTTCGGTAAAAACATGCCCTGTTCTGACTTTAGAAGTTTTACTAGCTTCTTGGGGCATGAAAATCTCACATATAGGTTCAGCTACTACCTATAACGAATTTGATTAAAAAAAAAGCCTAATTTTAAAACTTAGTACTGTTTTTTTGATCTAGATTCTTTTGGAGCTGTGCTCTTTGCTTTTTTCTTTTCTTTTCTTGTATCGCGACTTTTTGCCATAATAAAAATAAACTACATTAAATATTAATTAATTCTATTGAATTAATTATCGACACCGATATAGCAATACAGGCTTAATTGTGGATGTTTTTTAATAATAAAAATAAAGAATTCTTAGGTATTGCATACATGATTTTATGTATGTTTTTCTTCTCTATTAATGATGCTTTTATAAAACATATTCTCTTTGTTTATAAAGACATCACTATACTTGGAGAAATAATCTTTATTAGAGGAATCTTCTCAACGGTTATTTTGGGTTTATATTTATATTATAAAAAAAAATTAAATTTTAAAGTTATTACCTCTAAACCTCTGCACCTTAGAGGATTGGTAGAATCTGTTGCTGCTATATTTTTCTTTTTAGGACTTATGTATCTTCCTTTTGGAGAATTATATTCTCTTATGAATTTAGCTCCGATTTTAATTACAGCTTCTGGAGCGTTTATTCTTGGAGAAAAAGTAGGATGGAGAAGATGGACAGCTGTAATTTGTGGATTTTTTGGTGTCCTTATTGTTATAGACCCAAATAATTTAAAATTTGGTTTTGCTTTTATTTATCCTCTTATCGCAGCAATTTTTATTACTCAACGAGATACTATTACTAGAAAATTTTTAAATGAATTTGATAGTTTGCAAATTGTTTTTATTACTTCATTTTCAGTTATGATATTTTTTGGTTTTGGAATGTTTCTAAACTACAAACCTATTAATTTAGAAATTTTTATATATATTTTTCTTTCAGCTTTTTTTGTAACCCTTGGATATTATTTTTCAGTTCTAACTATCAAGGCAGCAAATATTTCAACTACTTCTCCATTTCGTTATACAATCATAATCTTTGGCATAATTTTAGGTTACTTTATATTTAATGAAATCCCTTCTTTAAATATGATTCTTGGTTCGTTAATCATTATGGGTAGTGGTATATTTATTATTTTAAGACAAAAAAAAATTGGAATAATTAAATAATGGCAACACTAAATACGCTTGTTGATTTACTAAAATCAAAAGCAAAAAAAACTACTGAGGATGATGATTTATTAGAATTTGAAAAGGGAAAATATTTTTTTGGAATTGTTAAAAATGAAAATAAATATGAAGGGATTACTATTAGTAGAAAATTTGAAGCAAAGTATTCAAAAAGAATTGGCTTTAAGATTATAGATACAATTGATGAATATTCTGAGAAAAATCAGGCAAGAATTATGCGATATTTAGATGATTAAAATAAAAATATGTTAAGTTATTTTGAATATGTCTTACCAAATATAGATACATTTTTTCAATTCCATTGTATTAAGAATTTTAGAGGTGTAAACTTCACTTCTTATTGTAGAGGAAAAGCAACATTAGAAAAAATATGTAGGAATATCACAAAAGATAAAAAGACCCTAATAGGTTTTGGTGATTATTCACAACAACACGGATTAGTTAAGAACCATCCAAGAACTCCTATTCTAAAATTAAAGAAAGAGTTAAAACGATTTTGTGATGTAGTGGATATAGATGAATGGGGAACAAGTAAAACCTGTAATAAATGTTTTGAAAGAATAAGTCTTTACAGAAACAAAAAATTATGTAAAGGAAAAGCGAGAATATCTCAATACCATAGCGTAATCCGTTGTAGTTCCAACGAGTGTAAATTATGTTGTATGGATAGAGACATAAATGCTTCCAAGAATATTTTACTTCTTTTACAATGTGAAAAACAAGGAAAAAGAAGACCAAACTGTTTTAGGGAAAAAGAATAAATACCTACGATACTCCTTTATGGAAGATAAGTATGGTAAGGCGTGAAATTCGCCATTACACTTTTTAATTTTTTATGCTGTGAAAATCGGCGTTTGAAATGTTAAAAGGTGTAATATGTTATATGTAATATTTTATTATACATTTTATAGTGTATTTACTTCATCATATCCTCGATTAGTTTGTCCAAATCGTATTCACGTTTCCATCCTAATTCCGTTTCCGCCTTACTGGCATCCCCAAGCAAGAATTCCACTTCACAAGGTCTAAAATATTTCTCATCTATTTTGACTAATATTTTACCGGTTGATTTCTCTCTACCTACTTCATCAACACCTTTGCCAGACCATTCGATCTCTTTACCAACTTTCG
>ENA-ORCY01000414-ORCY01000414.1-marine-metagenome-genome-assembly--contig:-NODE-414-length-26149-cov-8.973842_pt1 | contig 26149 bp, 20 predicted proteins | sample MGYA00248634_ERZ508507 | MGnify/ENA primary metagenome ERZ508507 (study PRJEB26178, sample SAMN06266269) | marine metagenome | isolation source: Columbia River Estuary | place: USA:Columbia River Estuary... | reverse complement strand
AATTACATCAGGACGATTTTATACCTTGGAAAAGAGGCGTCTCCTTATAAAAAATAGAAGAATCATTTTATAATAAATTATTAATACCATGTTTTTACTTCATCAAAAAACGGCAGTTGTCACTGGAGGTGGCAGTGGGATTGGAAAAGAAGTTTGTATCGTATTAGCAAAACAAGGTGCTAAAGTATATGTGGTGGACCTTAGTGAGCAAAGCGCTAATGACACAGTTGACATCATTAAAAAAGAGGGCGGTGAAGCAAAATCAATTGTAATTGATGTGACGAATCAAAAAGTATTAATGACAGCTTATGCTCAAATTGAAGCGGTTCATATTTTAGTGAACTGTGCAGGTATATCACATATAGGCAACGCTACTAGTACTGAAGAGCAGGATTTTGAAAAAATATTTAATGTCAATGTGAAAGGCGTATACAATAGTTTACATGCAGCTATACCTATTATACAAAAATCAGGCGGAGGCGCTATTGTTAATATTAGTTCCATTGTTGCCAAGGTGGGCGTGTCGGACCGCTTTGCTTATGGGATGAGCAAAGGTGCTGTGCATGCTATGACATTGAGTGTGGCTAAGGATTATATAAAAGATAATATAAGATGTAATAGTATCTCTCCTGGAAGAGTGCATACTCCTTTTGTAGATGGCTTCTTGAAAAAGAATTACCCAGGCAAAGAGACAGAAATGTTTGATAAATTATCTAAAACACAGCCCATTGGTAGAATGGGTAAGCCTATTGAAATAGCACATCAAGTTTTATATTTGTGTAGTGATGAAGCTAGTTTTATTACCGGTAGCGATTATGCCATTGATGGCGGTTACGTTACTTTAAATAGTTAAAAATGAAATTAATACGATTCGGAAAAGAAGGTAAAGAAAAACCAGGTATTCACTTAGATGGGAAAAACTATGACCTAAGTGCTTTTATTAAAGATTATGATGAAAGTTTTTTTGAGCAAAATGGTTTAGAAAAATTAGCAAGCATTGTTAATGAAGAAAAATTACCATTAGTAGAAGATGGCCAAAGAATTGGATCACCTATTGCTAGGCCTTCTAAAATATTATGTATTGGTTTAAACTACGCAAAGCATGCAAAGGAAACAGGAGCAGCTATTCCAACAGAACCTATACTATTTATGAAGTCTACCAGTTCTTTAACTGGACCCTTCGATAATATTATTATTCCGAAAAATTCAGAAAAAACAGATTGGGAAGTAGAGTTAGGAGTAGTGATTGGAAAAAAAGCAAGTTATGTAAGCGAGGCAGAAGCTATGGATTATGTAGCAGGTTATGTTTTACATAATGATGTGAGTGAACGCGCTTTTCAATTAGAAAGAGGTGGCACTTGGGATAAAGGAAAGGGTTGCGATAGTTTTGCACCACTGGGTCCTTGGTTGGTTACTAAAGATGAAATACCTAATCCGCATCAATTAAGATTATGGTTAAGTTTAAACGGCAAGATGATGCAGGATAGTAATACAGATGATTTAATCTTTAACATACCACAACTTATTTCTTATAGCAGTCAATTTATGACCTTACTACCAGGCGATGTCATTAGCACGGGAACCCCTGCTGGTGTGGGTCTTGGCTTTAGTCCTAATATTTATTTAAAACCAGGAGATGTTGTTGAATTAGGTATTGATGGTTTAGGCAGCAGTAAACAAACTGCGATTGCCTATCAAAAATAAAATAATTTCAAAAATGAAAATCATTGATACACATCAGCATTTTTGGAATTACGATCCCAAAACACATGATTGGATTAATGAAGACATGAGGGTAATTCGAAAAGATTTTCTACCTGCAGATTTAGCGCCTATATTAAAAGAAAATAATGTCGATGGCTGTATTGCAGTGCAAGCAGATCAAACAGATGCAGAAACTCAAATTTTAATAAGAGAAGCCAATCAAAATTCTTTTATAAAAGGCGTAGTGGGCTGGGTAGATTTAAATTCAACTGAAATTGAAGCAGCATTAGCATCCTATACAGACACAAAAATGCTTAAAGGTTTTAGACATATTTTACAAGCTGAACCAAAAGGTTTTATGTTAGCCCCTAGTTTTAAAAAGGGAATAGACGCATTAACAAAATATAATTATACTTATGACTTATTAATATATGCGAGCCAATTAAAAGAAGCCAAAGAATTTATCTCAAATCATAGTACACAACCCATTGTCATTGATCATCTAGCCAAACCTAATATAAAAGAAGGTGAATGGGAGAACTGGAAAAAAGATATAAATGAAATTGCTCAATACCCCAATGTATATTGTAAAATAAGTGGGATGGCTACTGAGGCCAACTGGAATACCTGGACAATGGATACACTAAAACCCTATATAGATACAGTGGTAGAAGCCTTTGGCACAGATCGTATTATGTTTGGTAGTGATTGGCCCGTATGTTTATTAGCCAGTTCTTATTCAAAATGGTTAGAAACATTGCAAAATTATTTCAATACTTTTAGTATAGACGAACAAGCATCTTTTTTTGCAAACAATGCAATAAAATTTTATAAACTTTAAACTATGGACTTAGCATTAAAAGGTAAAATAATTATAGTGTCTGGTGGAGCAAGAGGCATTGGCGAAGGCATTACTAATTTATTAGCAAGCGAAGCTGCTATACCTATTATTATAGGAAGAAGTGAAGAAAATAATGTGGCGCTTGTAAAGGCCATTCAAATGCAAGGGCATCAAGCCGATCAGGTGGTGGCAGAATTAACAGATCCTGTTGCATGTGAAAATGCTATTAAAAAAATTGTTGCTAAGTATGGTCAAATAGACGGGCTTGTAAATAATGCAGGAGAGAATGATAGTGTAGGTTTAGAAAATGGGAACTACGAATTATTTATGAAAAGTTTGCATAAGAACTTAGTGCACTATTATTTATTAGCACATCATGCGCTACCCTATTTGAAGAAGTCAAAAGGAAATATAGTTAACATAAGTTCAAAGACTGCAGAAACTGGACAAGGAGGTACTTCTGCTTATGCAGCTGCCAATGGTGGACGCAATGCACTCACCAGAGAATGGGCCGTTGAATTATTACCCTATGGCATTCGTGTAAATGCAGTGGTGGTTGCAGAATGTTATACGCCATTGTATGAAAAATGGATAAAAACATTACCCAACCCTGAAGAAAAATTAAATTCCATCAAAGAAAAAATTCCTTTAGGGCAAAGATTTACTACAAAAGAAGAGATTGCCAATACTGTGGCCTTTCTATTATCTGAAAAATCGAGCCATACAACAGGACAGCATATTTATGTGGATGGCGGCTATGTACATCTAGATAGGGCCTTATAATTCGATTTTCAAAACCCCTCCAAATTGCCCCTTTTTGGGCAAAAAAGGCTAAAAACTTCAAAAAAAGACCAAAAAAAGGCAAATAATTGCCCAAAACCTAAAAATTGGTTGTACTTTTATATTAGTTGCATAACTAACTATATGTCAAACAACCAATTCAAAAGAGGAGAGCTTTACAGTGTCGTAAATGGCATGGCTACTACCGCTGTCGCAAGACGATTACAAAAGAATTTTAGAAACGCTGGGCTTGATATTACTATCGAGCAGTGGTCTGTCTTATATCATTTATGGAAAGAAGATGGACTGAGTCAACTAGAATTAGGCAATAGAACTTTTAGAGATAAAGCAAGTACTACCCGACTCATCGATAATTTAGAAAAACAAGAGCTCGTAGTGCGCGTAGCAAGTAAAGAAGATAGAAGAATCAATTTAGTGTACTTAACAGATATAGCGAAACCATTACAACAAATAACTTACGAGTTAGCGAATCAAACAATGAATGAAGCATTATTAGATATCACTAAAGAAGAAATTGATATTGTAAAAAATGTCTTTCAAAGAGTGTATGATAATTTAACGAATAAAGATTTGCTCTAAAAGATTGACAATAAAAAATGATTCGAAATACATAGACTTTAAATATATTAAAAGACAAGTTCAAAAGATAAATTCAAAATAATTAATAAAGACCTTATAAAATAAATTTTATGGAAATGACTAAAACAGTAATTAAAGGTGGCGAATGGATCATCAAAGAAGTAAAAGCTGATGATATTTTTATTCCTGAGCAATTTAATGAAGAGCAGAAGATGGTGCTTGATATGTGTAATCAGTTTGTTGAAACAGAAGTATTACCCGTAATGGATAGAGTAGATAAATTAGAACCAGGCTTAATGCCTAGCCTTCTTTTAAAAGCAGGCCAGCAGGGCCTATTAGGTATTACCGTACCTGAAGCCTATGGAGGTTCTGGAAAAGATTTTGTAACCTCTGTCATTGTAGCAGAATATTTAGGAGGTGGTTATTCTTTCTCTGTTGCCAATGCAGCGCATGCAGGTATTGGAACCTTACCTATTTTATATTTTGGTACCGAAGCACAGAAACAAAAATATGTAACTAAGTTAGCCACCGGTGAGTACAAAGGTTCTTATGGTTTAACCGAACCTAATAGTGGTTCCGATGCATTAAGTGCAAAGACCACAGCTACTTTAACAGCCGATGGAAAACATTATCTTATTAATGGTCAAAAATGTTGGATCACCAATGGTGGTTTTGCAGATGTATATACTGTGTTTGCTAAAATAGATGGCGAACAGTTTACTGCATTCATTATTGAAAGAGGTACAGAAGGTTTTACACAAGGGCCAGAAGAGCATAAGATGGGTATCAAAGGATCCTCAACTGTGCAATTATATTTTCAAGATTGTAAAATACCCGTTGAAAATGTTTTAGGTGAGATTGGTAAAGGACATATCATTGCCTTTAATATTTTAAATATTGGAAGATTAAAATTAGGCGCTGCCACTATTGGTGGTGCTAGAAGAGCATTAACTGAAACGGTTCAGTATGCAAAAGCAAGAGAGCAGTTTAAATTACCTATTGTAAAGTTTGGAGCCATTCGTCATAAGTTAGCTGAAATGGCTATTCGTTTATGGGTAGGGGAAAGTGCATTATACAGAGTATCTAATAATATAGATGAGCAAGAGCAATTATTACTAGCAGCTGGTAAAACTTTATCTGAATCATTATTAGGTGCTGCGGAAGAATATGCTATTGAGTGTGCGATTTTAAAAGTATTTGGATCTGAGGTATTGGATTATGTGGTAGATGAAGGCGTGCAAGTACATGGAGGAAATGGGTATAGCGATGAGTATGCTATTTCAAAAGCCTACAGAGATAGTCGTATTAATAGAATTTATGAAGGAACCAATGAAATCAATAGACTCTTAACCGTGGACATGGTTTTAAAACGTGCTATGAAAGGTAAATTAGATTTAATGGGCCCTGCGATGGAAGTGCAAAAAGAATTAATGAGTGTGCCCGATTTTGGTGGAGCAGAAGATGGACCTTTTGCAAAAGAAAAAGAAGCTATTGCTAATTTCAAAAAATGTATTTTAATGGTAGCGGGTGCTGCAGTGCAAAAATTAATGATGACGTTGAATAAAGAGCAAGAGATACTAATGAACATTGCTGATATGTCAATTATTACTTTTCATGCAGAGTCGGCTTTATTAAGAGTAGAAAAATTAGCAGCAATGCATGGCGAAGCTGCTATTGCAGTGCAAGCCGATATTGCCCGTACTTATATTTATGATGCAGCAGACGCTATTAACAAAGCAGGTAAAGACGCCTTGAATAGTTTTGCAGAAGGTGATGAACTACGTATGATGAATATTGGTCTTAAGCGTTTCACTAAAGTAGATTCATTTAATAGCAAAGAAGCCCGCAGAAGAATATGCGCTCAATTAGTAGCAGATGATGGCTACAAATTATAAAGAGTATAGAATTGAAATTATAATTGGTAAGCATTCCAAAAAAGAGTCCCGTAGTTATCTACGGGACTCTTTTAATTATAGTAAAACTATTTATAAAATATTTAAAATCAATTATTCAAACGCTTATAAAGCCTTTAATCTTATGCCTTCACAGTTTTGTATCCTAACTTCTCTGGTGTAATAGGTAGGTCTCTCACTCTTTTGCCTGTTGCATTATACACTGCATTGGTTACTGCTGCTGCAAAACCAATTAAGGCAATCTCTCCTATTCCTTTCGCGCCAATCTCATTCATATTTACATCAGGCTTGTTTACAAACCAGACATCTGTTTTAGGTGTTTGTGAGTGTAAAGGCACATGGTAAGCACCAAAACTTGCATTGGTAATTTGACCACTTGCATGATCAAATTCTAGTTTCTCTGTAAGCGCCATTCCAATACCTCCTACTACGCCGCCAATCATTTGGCTTCTAGCAGTTTTAGGACTTATAATTTTACCAGCGTCTCCCGTAGTTACAACTTCTAATATTTTAATACTACCATCTTTAGGGTTCACCGCTAATTTTACATAATGTGATGAAAAAGAATTGCTAGTAAATTTTAATTGTGCTGCTGTTTTACCATTGGATGCAATCGTTAAATCTATTTTTTCTTGATTGGCTAATTTTAATAAAGCGCTAATATCAATTTTAGTATTGGCATCTGTTTTAGAAATAACCATTTCATTTTTTACTTCCATTGCATCTGCTGTAATGCCCGCAAAGGCAGGTGCCAATTGAATGGCCATTTCTTTTAATTTTTGTTGCAAGGTTCTGCAAGCTAAATCAACAGCAGAGCCTACTGTAGAAGTAGTGCCAGAGCCACCTTGAGAGGGACCCGGCGGTAAATCAGAGTCGCCTAATTTGAATTTAATTTTTTGAATAGGCATTTGCATCGCATCAGCTGCAATGATAGACATACTTGTCATCGTGCCTGGACCCATATCACTTACAGCACACTCTAATAATAATTTACCATCATTACTTAAAACAATTCTAACCGATGCTGTTCCTTTTCCTGCACCAAATACACCCACCGACATACCATAGCCAATAAGCATTCCGTTTTCTTTTAAGCTACCCGGAATTGTAGGACGGTTTTTCCATCCAATTTTTTCCATGCCATAAGCATAGCAGTCTTTAATATTAATATCAGAGAAGGGTAATTTATTTTCTGGATTCACCGCAGTAAAGTTTTTAATTCTTAACTGAATGGGATCCATTTTTAATTTATAAGAAAGCTCATCAATTGCCGACTCTAATGCAAAGCAACCGGTTGCTTCCCCCGGACCACGCATCCAAATAGGTGTACTTAAGTCAAGTGGTAGTAAACTATATTTAGTATCTACATTTTCACAAGCATATAAAAATTTAGAAGCCTCTACAATACCTTCTCTAAAATCTTCATACCTAGACGTATTACTTATGGCCTCATGTGAAATACCTATAAAATTACCTGCAGCATCGGCACCAATGCCAAGCTTTTGCCAAGACTGGGGACGGTAGCCCACCAAGCTAAACATTTGAGGGCGCGTAAGGACCAACTTCACTGGTCTATTTATTTTTTTAGCTGCAATGCAGGCAGCAGGCACATGTGGCCAGCTTCTTAATCCACTTCCAAAACCACCTCCCACATTTTCAGCAATGACTCTTACATTTTTATCAACTAAACCAAATGTTCTAGCCATTGTAGATTGAGTACTCTTAGGACCCTGTGTTTTATCGTACAAAGTAAGTTTGTCCTCACCTTCCCAATAAGCAATAGTCGCAAATAGCTCCATGGCATTATGTACTTCAATAGGAATATTATATTCTCCTTCAACAAAAAAAGCTTGTTCTTTAAATTTTTTCTCTGTACCTCTTTTATAATTAATAGGTGCTTTTAAATTCTTAGGGTCTAGCCTTGCTTTATCAAAATTGGTTTCGAATTTTTCAACTTCATATTCTGCCTTTACAAAACGAATAGCTGCATTGGCATTTTCAAAACTATCTGCCACAATTAAAGCAATGGGCTGGCCAAAGAAGCGTACTTTATTATCATATAAAACTTTAAAGCCTCTCCACTCAGAAACATTCTTAGGCCTCTCTGCTGCAATAGGATTATACCCAGGCACGGCAGGACAATTGGCATAATATATAATGTCTAATATACCTGGCATAGCGATGGCCTTAGTAATATCTAAATTTTTAATGCTCCCTTTAGCAATGGTGCTTGTTACAAAAACTGCATAGGCCATATTAGGCAGCTTATGTTCTGCTGTATATTTTGCTTTACCATTTACCTTCTCGGCGCCATCTACGCGCTCATCTTCGAGTAATATTGTATTATTGATTGATTTCATAATGTTGAATTAAAGAGATTAAATTTTAACACCCGATTTAGCTACTTCTTCAATAGCATCAACAATGTTTTGATAAGCACCGCATCTGCAGATATTAGTATCCATATAAGTTTGAATACTTTTTCTAGTTTTTGCATTGCCTTCTCTAACACAGGCAACCGCCGACATAATTTGTCCGCTGGTGCAATAACCACATTGAAAAGCATCGTTCTTTAAAAAGGCTGCCTGCATGGGGTGTAATTTTTCTCCCTCACTTAAACCTTCAATGGTCGTAATTTTATTGTTCTGATTATTCAAGGCTAATTGAATACAAGACTTTACTCTTTTGCCATTGACATGAATCATACAAGCACCGCACTGTCCCATCTCACAACCTTTCTTAGTGCCGGTATAGGTTAAGTCTTCTCTTAATAAATTAAGTATAGTTGTTCTTGCATCAATTTCAAGATTCATTAATTTACCATTAATGGTAATAGCTAATTTTGCTTTAGCAATAGGTAAAGGAATGACGCGGTCTACTGCAAAAGCTTTCACTAAACTAGTAGGCGTAAAATAAAGTGCTGCAATAGATGCGGTTTTTTTCAAAAAGCCCCTTCTGCCATCATGCGAAGTACAGGGTTTCATAAGCGTAGGTTTGATGTAATTTACTAACGAAATTTTATACAATCTTCACATTGCGCGAAAAACTTTCTTCCAAGGAAATTAAAGTTTCTGTACGCTCAATGCCTTTGATTTTTTGGAGTTCATCATGAAGTACAAAACGAAGTTGTTGAATGTCTTTGCAAACAATTTCAACAAACATGCTATAGTTACCCGTTGTATAATTAACACGCACTACTTGAGGAATATTTTTCAAGGCCAGGGCCACCGTATCATACAAAGAGCTCTTTTCCAAGTAAATACCAATAAAGGCTATAATGTCATAGCCCAGCACTTTTAAGTCAATAGCTAAGCGCTTGCCTTGCACAATACCCAATTCCTCTAGCTTTTTAATACGCACATGAATGGTACCGCCCGATACAAAAAACTGCTTGCCTAAATCGGCATAGGAAATTTCAGCATCCTGCATCATGGCTTGAATAATTTGCAAATCCAGCTTATCTATGCTTTTGTCAATGTTTAATTTAGGGTTGATTTTAGGCTCCATATTTATATAGTTTTAAATAATATGGCAATTTATTAATTATTTTCTATATTTTAAACAAAATGATTAAAATATTTGCAACATAAAGGCCAATACTTTAGTTTTGATTTATCAAATGAGGGAAATCAATAGAAAAACCTCAAATGATAAGTTCTTAAATACTGTGGGGTGATGAAATTTTGGCAAACATGCCTCCTCGTCTCGGAGGTGAGGATAACGGGATAAACGTAACATAGAGCCGTCTAGCAATAGGCGACCAGGGTAGACCACTCAACTTTGTGTTATAGCTAACTGCCTCATGGAGGTTCGATCCCTCCCCCTACAGCAACTATTAGTCCCTATTATATTGTTAATCGATGTAATAGGGATTTTTTATTTGTGTTAGGGGAACTTATTAGGAGAACCTTTTAAAGATTTGCTCTTTTTTTATAGTATCCGATTCTGTCAAATATACATATGAGACATAGAGAAATTACTCTTGTTTGGTTATCTATTGATAATAAAAAAGGCTACCAAATTGATAGCCATTATTACTTAATTTAATTTTTCAGCAATTAACTCATCCATATATTTATTGAAGTTCGAAATATACTGGGTATAAAATTGACCCGTAGCTGGCCCAGAAAACCCAGTATGAATTTTTCTTACTTCCCCTTTTCGATCTATAAAAATGGTAGAAGGATACCCTGCTATTTTATCAATCTGTGGTAATGATTTTTCAGCTTTAAATGGGTCGCTGGGTTCCACTCCCGTATCTAAAATTGGATACTGAATACCAAATTGTTTTTTATATTTCTTTAATGCAAAATTTGCCTCTAAAGGATTATCATATCTTTCATAGGCCAAGGCAATTACCTCTACACCTCTAGAACGATTCTTTTTATAATAATCAGTAATAAATCTTGTTTCATCCATACAATTTGGACACCAAGAACCGAATAATTGTATAACTACTACTTTGTTTTTGAATTCATCATCTGTAAGAGAAACTATTTTACCATCGAGATCCTTAAACTTAAAATCAAGCTTTGTATTTCCAGGTCTCATTTTAGAATAATCATATTCATTTGGTAGCTTTGCAGTTGGGTTAGCTTTCGCTTCCCATTTTGAACTTCCTCCAAAGCCTGCAATTAATTTACCCTCTATAATAGTAGTACTATTAATAAATCGTCCTTCAAAATAAATTACTCTTTCACCATCAAATGCAGAAAGTTTTAAGGTATCCCCTGAAACAAGGCCTTCTAAAAATCTATAATCACCAGTGGGTGTTAAAAAAGAACCAGTTACTTTACCCTCGACATTTTGTTTAAAAGTACCCACAGATTGCATAATCTTATTGGTTTGATTATTAGTTAGCAATACATCCCAAGTTCCAGAGGCATCATATTTAGAAGGCTTGTAATCAATAAATCTTGGTTGGTTCCAATTAGCAATAAAGGATGCCTTAATTTGCTTTCCATTAAGTGTCTTTATATAATATCCTTCCAATTGATCAGCATTATAAGTTGCCACTTCAAAACTAGCATTAAAATAAGGAAGCGTAATTAATAAAGAATCGGAAGATTGTTTCTTAAAATCATCCACAATAATTAATTCTTCTGCATTGATTAAAGTAATTATTGTTTTATCTTTTACCAAAGCAATATTAAAACTAAAAGGAACCGAATTCCCATCTAATCTGTATATAACTCCTTTCCAGTTTCCTGGTTTCAAATAAGGGGTATTTTGAGCAAAGGATAAAAAGGAAATTAATAGAAATCCTAAGAATAAAAAAATCGCCTTTTTCATATTTATAAAGTTAGTAATGTAAATTTAATTCTTATTTTATGATTTTCGACATTCCTCTCTGTTTGCCATTGTTTTTCATAAACTATGTTACCCTACAGGCACTAAAAAGCATCTATTGACGACTTATTAGCACTACCATTAAATCCATCACATTTGTTTGCGTTGGTCCTGTCTTAACTAAGCCACCTACCTCTTGAAAAAAATGATATGAATCACAATTATAAATGTATTGATTCATATTCAACTGAAGATCTGATGCGGTCTGTGATGTGAAGGAATCAACAACTGCTCCGGCAGCATCAGTTGGACCATCAGTTCCATCAGTACCCGCAGATAAGAAAGTAATGCCTGGTTCATCCTTCAATAATTTTGAAATTAAGAGTGCCAGATGTTGATTCCTCCCGCCCAATCCCTCACCCTCTACTTTTATAGTTGTTTCTCCTGCAAAAAGCAAGCAGGTCTTTTCATGAATGTTTTCTTTCTTAGTGTTTTTTATACTATCCATTATATATTTAGCAACATCCATTATATTTCCTTCAAGCTTATCTGTTATTATTTTTGTTTCATAGCCAAATAAGGCTGCCTTTTGTTTTGCTATTTTCAGCGCTAACTTATTTGTACCAATAATTAAATTACTCGTCAGTTCTAATGCCTCATCGGATTCCTTAAGTGTTTCTTGTCTTTTATTATTAACTCCATCCTCTAGTAATTGATAAATTTGAATTGGTATTTCGTTTTTAATATTGTACTTATTGATAATGGAGATTGCATCAGCATAGGTGCTTGGGTCATGCACAGTTGGGCCAGATGCAATAACGTCTATAGGGTCACCTATTACATCGGAAAGTATTAAGCTCAGAACCCTTGAAGGATATGCAGTCTTTGCTAAAAGCCCCCCTTTTACTTTGGATACATGTTTTCGGATACAATTCATCTCAAAAATAGCTGCTCCTGATTTTAGTAATATATTATTTAGGTCTTTTAAATCATCGAGAGAACACCCTTCAGGAATATCTGTTAAAAGCGCAGACCCTCCGCCTGAGATTAAACAAATCAGCAAATCATTTTTTTCTGCTTTTTTTGCAATCGACATAATAATCTCTGTTCCTTTGATTCCATTTTCATCAGGCACAGGATGTCCAGCTTCCGTTATCCCGATAAATTGAAGCGGGACTGAATGCTCGTACTTTGTTATTATATGGCCTTCTGTTATCCTAGAACCAAGAATGGATTCTATCGTTTGGGCCATGGCAGCACTAGCTTTACCCACTCCAACAATATAAATATTAGCTATAGTTGAAAGGTCAAACTGAAAATTTTCAATTTGTAAATTATGCTGTTCAATTGAAACAAACTGTTTAATTAGGTTCTCAGGTTTTACACCTTCCAGCCCAGCTAAAAATATTTCCGTTGCCGTCTGCCTTGGATCCATTTAAAATATATTTTTTGATTAATTTTTAATTACAATTTTTTTTACTTTAATACTATCTTCATCTAAAACACTTTGTCTATGTAGTTGCAAGTTGTCCCAAAAGAGATTTATTTTGTTTAGCCTCAAAGAATTTAATATTTTTCTTTGCTCTTTTTGTTTATAGATAAGCTTACAATAATTAAGCCGACGGCTAAAGCCAATGTTAAAAGATACCAATACCCCTGATCTGCGTTTGTACTATTTAAACTAGCATTTGCTAAAATATCAGTTGTATTTATTTTTGTATAAACGGGGACTACCCATTTCATTACGTAAACTTGCAAACAGGTCAACACACAAACAATAAAGAGCATAATGAAACTATGCTTGAAAGTAAACCGAAAAAGATCTGATTCTTTACCAACAAGACCTACTGCAGCAGCACCCACTGCAATTGACTGAGGCGAAATCATTTTACCAGTTACACCGCCAGTGGCATTGGCACTTACAGTGACTAAGGGATCGAATCCTAAGGTGTCAGCCGTCTGTGCTTGTAGTTTTCCAAATAATGCGTTTGCGGATGTGTCAGAACCTGTAAGAAAAACTCCTAACCAGCCTAATATAGGCGAGAAAAATGGAAATAATACGCCAGTACTAGCCAAAGCACCTGCCATTGTAATTGACATGCCTGCATAATTTGCAATAAAAGCATACCCTACTACAGCAGCAATTGTAATAATCGGAAACATTAATTGTTTTAATGTTGCACCAAATATTTTTATACTTTCTCTAATAGAAATACCAATCAAAGGAATAGAAATTAGCGTTGCAAATACGACTGCAGTACCTGGTGTCGACAAATAATTAAAATCAAACGCCTTTATAGCTAAAGGATTTCCATCAGGTTGTAGAATTGCGTTATCTAATCCCGGAATTTTAAATTTAATGAACCCAATTGAGTTTAGTATATCTTTTACTGGTTGAAAACCCCATGCTATAATAAATAGTGTCATGATGATGAAAGGCGACCAGGCTCTAAGAATTTGTAAAGATGTATATTTTATTTCAACCGAAGTTTGCAAGGCGGGTTCTTCTTTAAATCTCCAAATGGATTTAGGTTTCCAATATTTTAATAAGAATAGCAAACTTAAAATTGAGGCAATACCTGCTAGTATATCCGGCAGCATTGGCCCCATATAATTGGAAGTAAACCATTGAACAAAAGCAAACGAAATCCCTGAAACTAAAATAGCAGGCATTACTTCTAATGATTTTTTAAACCCTGACATTAGAGTGACGAGATAAAAAGGAATTAAAAGAGATAATAAGGGCAAGGTGCGACCCACCATTTGGGAAATTGCCAACTCTGGAATATCTGACATACGGGAAGCCATAATTATAGGTGTACCAACAGATCCAAAAGCTACGGGAGCGGTATTCGCAATTAAACATAAACCTGCTGCATACAATGGATTAAAACCAAGGCCTACTAACATCGCGCCAGAAATTGCTACAGGTGCTCCAAAACCAGCAGCGCCCTCTAAAAAAGCTCCAAATGAAAATGCAATCAAAAGTGCCTGCAATCTTCGATCAGGTGTAATGGAAGCCATAAACGATTTTATCACTTCAAATTGGCCACTCTTAACGGTTACATTAAATAAAAAAACGGCTGAAATAATAATCCAAGAAATAGGGAATAAACCATAAAGTGAACCATGTAAGGTGGATAGCATTGCAAGCTTAAGCGGCATGCCGTAAATGAGTAAGGCAATAAATATGGCAATTGCTAAAGCAAGTAAACTAGTTATATACCCTTTCATTTTTTTTATCAACGCCCAGAAAATAAAAATGACGGGGATCGCGGCAACTAAAGCGGATAAAGGAATATTTTTAAGCGGATCAATGGTTTGAATCCAGGGCATAATTTGAAATTGTAATTTTTTGCAAGTCTATTTTGATTTGATATTCAAATTTGCTTTATCCATTTTGCTTTGTAAATAAGGAATGCCAAACATATGGGTCCATCCAAATATGCGCAAGCCATTGGTTATTTTCCAGATAGCTTCTCTTCTGAAACTTTCTTTATCATCAGGTAGATGACTCACTTTTTCTAATGCGTCGGATAAATCTTTTTGATTTTTATACTCATTAAAATTTAAGGGTAATTTATCTGTTACCAAATTTTGTGCACGTTTAATCGCTTCTTTTAAGTAACTAGGATCTTTAGTAAATTCATAGCCTAGAGACAAACCATGCAAAGTAGCCAATAAGGATTCCATTTGATGATTTACAGAAGGATTATCTCTCTGCCATTTGATATGTGTAATTAATGCTCTTTTAATTTTATCATCCCCGGTCATTTGATAATACTTATATAAGCCATGTGAAACATAAATCTGAGAATAACCATATCTGTCAATCACTAAATTTCCACCTTGGTCAGATGATTTTTGCAGCTCTAACATTATTTTTACTCGATCATTCAATTCAGTGAAATATTTTTCTTTTTTATTTACATCATATATCTCTGATAAATTCCAAACAGATAAATACAATCTTCTACCGCGTAAATCATGGTCTCCCCAAATTCTTCTTAAATGCAAATCGCCTGTTTGTTCCGCCACATCAAGTCCACGATGGTTACCAGTTAATAAATAAGAAGCAATCCAGCCCTGCACCCATACGTGCGCAGATAATAAGGAAGTATAATGTTGACTGGCATGCCTTCTACCCATTCCTAGATATGGACTTGCACCAATACTTCCTTTTTCTTTGTTATCAAAAAAGTCGACTGAATTATTGGTTTCTCCTAGATATTTTTTAGGTGCTGGCCAGTGGGTATTGTCCACATCCATTGCATGCGCAGAATTTGATTGAGCTGTAAGGTAATAATCTCTATTACCCGTTCTCATAAATTCCATCCACCACATAAAATCATTCGCTGGTTCATTATTGGTCCAGGTGTTCCACTTATTCTTAATGTAATAAGTTTGAAAGTCTCCGTAGTTTAACATTCCATACCAAGGTTCCCATTTTTGGTTGAACTTCATCCATTCAAACTTATAATCTAAAGAGCGTTCTAATTCAGGATTTTTTTCTGAACGAACTGAAAAATCTCCGTATACATTACTCTTTGAATACCAGTCAGCATTTGCATGCGTCACAGGTGGATCTAAAAAATAATTTAATTGTTTTAGAATTTCAGCATGTGGTGTTTTGGCATCATAAAAATCATATACAAATTCAGTCGTCTTAGCCAAACCTTGTGCAAAATTACCTAGCATTTCACTATCAGGCATGCCTGTTGCTCTTGCAAAAGCCATTGGAGTCACACTAGGAGACCAGATATAAGTGTATAAAAAATTACTGTCTCCTTGAATTGCAATTTCTTTAGGGTACTCCTCAAAAAAGTTACGAATACCAACGCCTATTCCCCATTTAGTATCTGAAAGGGTTATCCAGCCAGAGGCCTTGTCTTTTTTAAATATTTCTTTCTGATTCAATTTTAAACTACCCTCAAAACCTTTTGTTTGAACCGTTGGCGTAGTGGTATTTAAAGCAGGTAAGCTATTTAAATTAGGGCCTGTTTGAACAAGTGAAATAGATTCATTTTTAAGATTATTTAATTCAATTGTTTTTTCAACGCCAGGTGCAGTCCAACTACCATCAAAATTTCCGGTTTTAAATTGTTTGTCTTCGTTTAAAAAATATTTAATCTGAAAACCAGCTGAACTAATTTGGTCATTAGGTATCATCCAACCTGGATCATTCTTTAATGCATTTTCATCTACAATACTTTTATTTTGTGTCGCAACAGATGCATACTCTCCTTCTACTTTTTTATGCATATCTGGATCTCCTGTGTAAACAATACTATGTAACACTTTAATATAAGATTTACCAGCATAAGCATGAATACGCATCACAAAAGGTGAACTATTATTATCTTTTTTATTATATAAATAGTCTCCCTCAATTCTAATAATAGCATGTAACGGACCTGAACCTTTTTCTTGAACAGTATGCGTAATTTTAACCCTAGAAGTGTCAATACCAGATTGATCTAATATATTTAAAAAACTACCTTTTGTTTTACTAGACTCCGCAATTAAGTCTTTCTCATCAAAGCCATTACGATCTAAATCCAATTCAACCTTATCTAAAAAACCACCACCAAGTTTATTAATGGTAAATTGTAATGGCCCTGTGTTCACTCTAACTCTACCATAGGGTCTTTGATTGTTTTCTACAATGATTCGATCCCCCATAAATTCTTTACGAACTACGTCTGAACCAAATTCAACACTATACTTATTTTGAGTATCGGAAAAGAAAAATACCCATACCCATTTAACACTTGTCGAAGCTGGCTCCCAAGTATTGACAATCGTAATTTGAGAGGGAATCTCTTCTCCCATAGCATTCAATACCCTTACATTATCACTTGATTGTAATTTGTCTTTTGGAAATGGTATACCTAGTAATTGTGGTGCGCCAGGAACATTTTTTTCAATCACTAAAGGAATTTTCTCAGAAGCTGCTAAATTATTTATCAAAATAAATTGAAAAATAATGAGTAGTAAAACGTTATTCTTTTTCAAATTAAATATTTAAACTTATTTATTGGATAACATTGGGAATAATCTTCTAATATCAGCCTCTGTTGGTTGTAATCCGTATTCTGTGATCTCAAATGATTCTGCATATTTAAAGCTAGCTGCTTTTTCTGGAGAGTACCATTTAGTTATACCAGCTTTTTGAGCTGGGCTCATGGTTCTTTCCATCCAACGACCTTTTAACCAAGCTTTTCTTGCTGCTGGATCTTTTGGAACTTGAGGATCTATTTCGCCGCCATTTGCAATCCATGGTAACCACTCATACATTTGAGAAGTATGTTCATTTAAACCATCTACTTTTTGATCTAATGCTTCATCGATACCAATTACAATGTCATGACTAAATGGATTAGGCTTTTTAAAATTATCTTGCATATATAAAAAAACAGGATTCTTTTTTAAAGCGGGTACATCAGCAGCAACATTAGGAACAGCAACCATATAAGACGCATCTTCTACCAACTTACCTGCATTTCTATGATCAGGATGGTAATCATTAGGACGTAAACCAAAAACAACATCAGCATTCCATTTTCTGATTTCACGAATAACTTGCATTCTAACATTCAAGTCTGGCAATAATTCACCATCATGATTATTTAATACAACATATTCGTCGATACCATATTTTTTTGCAGCACGCTGTGCTTCTGCTCTTCTTCTTTGTCCTAATACACCACCCCCTTCTGCATAGTGACCAGCGTCACCATTTGTTAGAGCAACAAATTTTACAGCAACGCCCATTTTAGCTAAAAGTACGGCTGTTCCGCTCATTTTAGAATCAGCGTCATCAGGGTGTGCAAATACAGCTACAACTCTAATTCTTTTATCTTGAGTTGTTTGTGCTTTTGTATTCAAATTGAAAACAAAAACGAATAATACCGTGGCAATTAAAAATTTTTTCATTGTAAATTTTTTATTTTATGAATTATAATACTGAATCCGATTGGGACATTTTACGCATAGCTTTAATTTCAAATTCGCTAATTAAATATATAATAATTTAATAACATAATCAAGGAAAGTATTATTAGTGCTATAACTCCCAGCCCTTTCTATACTCTCTATAAAAATATTTATTGGCAGCAGCAATATTGGTAATTTTCATGTTCTCGCTATCGTAATAAATACGCTTACCTGTTCTTAAAGCAACCCCTCCTAATAAAATAGTTTCTGTAATCGCATTTGCCTTTAAAAAGCTACCCGGCGATTCTTGTTTATTCATAAAGGCGTCAATCCAAATATCATTAGGCGCTTCTCTTTTTTCAGCAGGCCTTGTTTTATCTTTCATATAGGCTACCATTTTTGCATTAGGAATAAGGGTTGGATTTTCACAATTAAATCCTGCTAATATTTTTCCTTTATCTCCCACAAACATCATTCCTTCCACAGGTAGTTCTGCATTTATATTGTCTACTTCATCTGGAATGGCCGGTCGCATTCCTCCATCATACCAAAATAAATTAAAGGCAGGTAGTGTTTTTTGTGCAGGGAATTTAAATTTTACCATGGAGCTATAAGGAAAGGCTACATCATTTTTAATACCTTGACTTACTTGATTGACTATTTCACGATTCGTGGTGCCGCAGGCTTCTGCACTTATAGGTGGTGTATCAATGCCAAGTGTTAAAAATAGTGGCCATAAACTATAGTGGCCCATATCTGCAATGGTACCACCGCCAAAATCATACCAACCTCTAAATGTCATATGGGTATAATCTAAATGATAAGCTCTGTCTGGCACAGGCCCTAACCATAAATCCCAATTCATTCCATCAGGAATAGGCATAGACTCTGTTGGATTTCTGGTGAACTGAGGCCAGACGGGTCTGTTCGACCAATTATGTATTTCTTGTAAATTACCAATCACTCCATCTTCCAACATTTTTTTTAAGTTCTGATTCCCTTGAATATTTGAATACGCCATTAAATGCGTACTTACTCCTGTCTTTCTTGCAGTATCAATAGTTAATCTTGCTTCATACATTCTGTTAGCAATAGGTTTATGTATCACCACATGCTTTCCTTTATTCATGGCAGCAATAGATATAGTACCATGCAAATGATCGGGTGTCATTATTTTAACTGCATCAAAATCTTTTTCTTTATCTAATAATTCTCTGAAGTCTTCATAAGAAGTGCAGGCCTTCTTTGTATTTGTTGCATTGGTTCTTGCATAATAGCCATTCACCATTTCTTCTCCGACATCTCTTCCTCCTGGTATACCATTTAAGCTAGCGCCCCAATTCGTATTGCCAGTGGCCTCTCTCATTAAATTTCTAATTCCAGTGGTTGACCAGTCGCGATAATTGGTACTGAACTTATTAGGATCGCAAACTGAAACAATTTGCACTTTGGGATTTTTAAGTAAGTCAATTAATTCACGAATACCCTGCGTGCCGCAACCTATATAAGCCATTGTAAGCTTGTCACTTGGCGCAATATAACCTTTGCCACCTAGCACATGCCTAGGAACAATAGTGGCTGCAATGGAAGCTGCAACAGTATTTCCGATAAACTTTCTACGATTTAATTTCTTAGCCATGATAGTTTCATTTAAAGTATAAATAATAAAGAAGACTGCAAAGAAAAAAGAGAGACCCTCTTTAAAATTAGATAAAATATCTTACCTTTTAGTCATCATTTATAAACAACAATTTTATGAACAGAAGAAAATTTATAGAAAATAGCGCGGCTAGTTTAGCTGCAGTAGGTATCCTCTCTCATTTACCTAACTCTTTATTTGCCATGCCTAATTACAAGGGAATCAATATCCCTATTGGTTATCAGTCATATGTGCTTCGTGACGAAATCAATAAAGATATTGTAGGTACTTTAAAAAAGACTTTTGAAATGGGCTATCAGCATGTTGAAATGTGTTCACCCTTTGGCTACGCGCCCGGTACTTTTGGAGCGCTTGCAAAGTACAGTGGAAAAGAACTGAAAAATATTGTAAATGATTCAGGCCTAGCTTGTTATAGTACCCATTTTACTTGGAATGAATTAGATAAGCATTTAGATGCGCGTATCGCATTTGCACACGAAATGGGATTAAAGCATATGGTATGTTCTGGAGGATTGTATGGAAAAACAATGGATGAATTGAAAAAGCAATGTGATACCTTAAATAAAATTTCAGAAAAAATTACTAGCGCTGGTTTAGTAGCTGGTTATCATAATCACAATGGAGAGTTTGAGCAGAAAAAAGACGGCAGACCCGATTATGATATTATTTTAGAACAACTAGACCCTACCTATGTTAAAATGCAGTTCCAAGTAGCAGCTATACAAGTAGGCTATAAGGCAGCCGATTATTTCCGTAAGTTCCCTGGTCGTTTTATTTCAGCGCACCTTTCAGATTTTTCAGTAGACAACCACAATAAACAAATTGTATTAGGTGAAAAAGGATTAGTTGATTGGAAAGACTTTTTTGTAGCAGCTAAAGTAGGTGGTTTAAAATGGGTATATGTAGAGATGGAATCTGACCCAGGTACTTTAGAAGGCAGTGCCAAGTATTTAAAAACGATGTAGAAATTCTGGGAGAATAAATAAACAGTTATACTATTCAAACCCATGGGGGAAAATAAATTGGGAAATAAATTGGGAAATAAAGTAGAAAATAAATTAGGGCGCGCCGATTTTATTAAAAAAGCGGCCTTGGCCACTGCAGGTTTTTATATCGTACCTAGAAGTGTACTTGGCGGTGTAGGCTATGTAGCGCCTAGCGATAAACTAAACATTGCAGCCATTGGTTGTGGTGGTGAAGGCGATAACGATATTCAACATTTAGCCAATACCCCTAATAAAAATTCCAATATTGCTTTTTTATGTGATGTAGATGAAAGGCCCGCCGCTTCTAAAAGAAAACAATTTCCAAAAGCAAAATTTTACAAGGACTGGAGAGAAATGTTTGATAAAGAAAGTAAACATTTTGATGCAGTTACTGTTGCCATACCCGATCATAACCATGCATTAGTGGGTTTAAGTGCGATGCAATTAAAAAAGCATTTGTATTTACAAAAGCCTTTAACGCACGATATTTATGAAGCCAGAATTTTAACACAAGCTGCTGAAAAATACAAAGTAGTTACACAAATGGGCGACCAGGGCGCTTCTTGCGATGGTATGCGTACTATGCGTGAATGGTTTGAAGCTGATTTAATTGGAGATATTGAAAAAGTATATTGTTGGACAGACCGTCCTGTTTGGCCACAAGGTATTGCATGGCCAAAAACCAAACCTCCTATTCCTAAAGAATTAAATTGGGACTTATGGTTGGGCACTGCACAAAAAACAAATTACATAGATAACTTGGTTCCATTTAATTGGAGAGGTTGGTGGGAATTTGGAACAGGCGCCTTAGGAGATATGGGCTGTCATATTATGGGCCCTCCTTTTAAATTATTAGAATTAGGTTATCCTACAGAAATATCAGGAAGTGCAAGCACGGTTTACAGTGGTATATTTAAAGAGGCCGTTTATCCAGAGAGTGGCCCCTTATCAAGTTCTTTAAAATTTAAGTTCAAGCAAAAAAATGGCAAGGACTTAGATTTATTTTGGATGGACGGAGGTATTACACCAGAGCGTTTGAATGAACTTGATCCCGAATTAAATTCTAACGATGCACTAGGCGACTTCCCAGGTGAAAACGATTTTGAAGGTGCTACTTTATTTATTGGTACTAAAGGAAAGGTAGCCTGCGGTTGGGGTGGCAGCCATCCAAGATTATTACCACTTAGTTTAAATAAGGATGTAAATATTCCTGAAAAATATGCAAGAGTAAAAGGCAATATGGATGGACATTGGTGGCAATGGGTAGATGCAAGCATTGCAGGTTATGGCAATATGGAAGTAGACTCCCCTTTTGTAGGCTATGCAGGCCCCTTAACAGAAACTGTTTTATTGGGTAATTTATTATTACGCAGTTTTAATATTCGTGAAAAAATAAAAAGAGTGGATCCTGTTTATGGTAATATGGAAGGCTATAAATTTTCTGGAAGATACAAGGCCTTGAAATGGGATGGAGAGAATATGCGTGTCACTAATTTTGAAGCGGCGAATCAATTTATTAAAAGAGAATACAGAAAAGGTTGGGGTGAATTAAAATTATAACTGATCGTAGTATAAACCAGCGGCACCTAAAATGCCTGCATTCTCTAATTCAGATAATTCAATTTTCAAATTAGTTATTGAATGCCCAAAGGCAAAAGTATTTATCCGTGCCCACATATTTTTTTCAAAATAAGGATAGGCATGTCTTACAGATCCTCCAAGTACAATAAAGGAAGCATCATAAGTATACATGATTGTTTTTATAGCATTACCTAAATGCGTACCCATTTCTGCATAATACTGCTGGGCTTGCTTATCTCCTGCTTTAGCACGTTCGAAAACCTCTTCTCCCTTTAAATTATAGATATGAGAAAAATATTGGCCGCTGGCATAGTATTCATAATTGTGGTCTAAGTAGTCGACCATTCCAAACTCACCTGCCCCACAATTTGAACCAGCGAACAAATGTTTATTGACTATGGCTCCGCCACCTAAACCTGTTCCAATAGAAAGTCCAATCATATCTGACTTGCCCCTGCCCTTTCCAAAATGAAACTCACCTAAGGCAAAGCAGTTGGCATCATTGTTTACATAAACAGGAAGCTTATATTTTTTTTCTAAAATTTCTTTTAGGGGTACTTCTTTCCAAGAAGGAATATGTTGTACATCGTATACAATACCTTTTGCTAAGTCAACCACACTTGGAACGCCAATGCCTATGGCTACCACTTCATTATCCAATAGTGTATCTATTAATAAATAAAAATCGGCTAATACTTCCTCTACAGTGCCTGCACTTTTAATGCGTTTGCTTTGAATAGTATGTATATTTCCCTCATGCACTAAACCCGCACGAATATTAGTAGCCCCTAAATCAATTCCTATAACTTTTGTTTCACTCATAAAATAGTTTAAGCAATGTCGCTTTCTTTCTTTTTAAATAATGAAATGGTTTTATTGGTAATTATAGGCTTTGCCCAAAATCCAATACTAAATATAAAGCCAAGTGTTAAAAATAAAAAGCACATGCCTAATCGTAAACCATAGTTATCTCCTAGCCAACCAACTATTAAAGGCACAATAGCGCCACCTATAATACCCGTTACCATAATGCCCGAAAACGAGCCATGGTGTTCACTTACAGAGTTTAAGGCCAAAGAAAATATAATGGGATATATAACTGAAGCAAAAAATCCTACCATTGGAAAGGCAATTAAAGCCATAGAAGAAGTTCCGAATAATGCCACTAATAAACTTATAATTGCAAGTCCCGTAAAAGTTATGAGTACAATACGGCTATCCATAATTTTTAATAGTAGTAAACCTAGTACACCACCCGCTGTCATTAGTCCCCAAAAATAGGCAACAGTTTCAGCACCTATTTTTTGAGGATCTAATCCGTGGTAGCTTAAAAGAAATTGTGAAATCCAATTCGCAACACCTTGTTCAGAACCTACATAGCAAATCATAGCTATAAAATATAAAACTACTTGCTTATTCTTAAGTAGGGTTATATGTGTGGCGAGTGCACCTGCCTTTTCATCTTGTTTTAATTCAACTGCTGGAAATTTAGATACTGCAATTATGAGTATCATGAAAAAACAAATGACTACAAATAAAAAGTAAAGTGAAATCCAAGGTAGTTGCGGAGGCACTAATGTATATAAATAAGTAAGTAAGCCATTGTCTTTCGTATCATGACCCATGGCGAATACCAATTTAGAATAGACTAAAGGGCTTAAAAAGGAAGCAAAGCCAAATATAAGCTGGGCTAATACGGAATAAAATGCAAAGTTTTCTTCTCCTCCTGAAGTACGAAGTAATGGATTAATAACTACTTGCAACATAGCCATGCCACATCCTATTATAAATAAAGAACCTACCGCCGATAAATAATTAGGGAATAAGGCTAAAATAAGTGAGCCTAGAAAAGCCACGGCAAAAGCAGTTATCATTACTTTTTTCTCTTTGTACTTTTCTATCATCATTCCAGAAGGAATAGACATGACACCATATGCAATGAAAAAAGCAAAAGGCAAGAAGGCTACTAAGGTTAAACTTAAACTAAAGCCTTTGATTAAATCGGGAATCAAGGGCCCCATAATATTTGTCAAAAAAGAAATAACAAAAAATGTTAGTAGAATAAGGAAAACGATATAAGGGCTTCTTTTCATAAATTATTTTATTTTGTTACTATTGCTCCAGCCGAAAGGCTTGTACTTATTACTTCTCCCGCTTTAATGCTTAACCATTCACCGTTTTGAATTGCTTTATCGGGCTCATTGGTATATTTAGAAGTCCATGGCTCTAAAGCCACGGTATAACATTTACCCCACCATGGAAAATCTTGGCTGGCGTTTCTTTCCTGCCATAACCATAAACATTTAAATATTTGCGCATCCCAGCTTACACTAAAAGCAATTTTTTGTTCAGGATTAGTAATAGTGTAATGGGCTTTATTATTAGCAGTTTCAAAATTGCTTAAAAAAGAAAGGTCACGGTAAGCAGGTGCATCAGTATTAGGAATCACAGATGCATCAAATGCTTTGCCAGTAGGGTCTTCCGCTTGTGGCCAGTTATAAGTTTTACCCGCTTTAAACCTTCTTGGCTCAAGAATATCATCATGTACTTCCATGGTTTTTGCATTGGTCTCAATTTTTGCGCCTTCCTTTAAAAATGGAAGACCAAATGCAATATGATGTCCCCACATGATATCAAGTTCTGTGCCACTTTCATTAGTGAGTTGTTCTGTAATTATTAATTGACTACTGTTTTTTTGAAGGCTCAGTGTCTTTTCAATTAATAAAGGCATTCTTAAAGGTCTTGTCCAAAATTTTACAGCTACTTCATCAGGAGTATCTTTAATGATTGCATACTTCCATGGAATTAAAGAAACTTCTCCATGCAAACCTAAAGAAGCACCTCTATAATTAAAGGAAGGACTATTAGGAAGAATTTCCTGCCATCCACCATAATAATAATCTTCGGATTGATTATGTGTATCGCGCATTTGTGAAAATACCTGAGCAGGGTTTTGTATACCTTTATCTAATCTTAATAAAAAATCGAGGTCTAAGGGTTTGTATTTAAATTCAAAAATATCTGAACCGCGATCGGCTAAAATACCAATGCGCAAAAAAGCATTTTCTAAATACACTACTTTCATACCTTTTAAAGCCCAGTCGTCGCTAATGCTACAGTCTTGATTTAATTTTTTAGTTTGCATTTATTTAGAATTTTACTTAGGTAGCCAACTTAAACATACAGGCGATTTTATATTTTCAACTGTATTGAATAAGCTTAGCGTTCCGTTGTATGAATTTACGTTAAATATGGCGATTGTATCGGAATCTTGATGGGCTACTAATAGCCATTTTCCAGTTGGGTCAATAGTAAAATCTCTGGGCGTTCTACCTCCCGTTGGATAAGAAGCAATATAGTTAAGGCTTTCAGAAATGCGGTCAAATGCAAATAAACGAATAGTATTATCTGATCTCATGGAAGTATAAACGAATCTTACGTCTGCAGAAACTCGGATAGCGGCTGCACCAAGGTCGGTATCTATACTTGTAGAAGTGTTCACTGACTCATTTAATGAACCGCTTAATTGCCCACTCAAATCGAAATTTCCCTTTATCTTATACTCCTTTTTTTCAGCACTATGTTTGATAATAGTAATCGAGCCATTAAGTTCATTGATAATAAAACCATAGGCATAATTTTTATCAAAACATATATGACGAGGGCCGCTTCCTGCAGGAAGAGAAATAATTTGCTCCTCCACAGCGGTAAATTCATTCTTATTTTCAGCTTTACTATTCTCTTTATTTTTTTGAACACTATACACTTTAACTTGATCTAATCCTAAATCACAAACTAATAATTTATTAGACTCAATATCAAAAAAAGTGCAATGCACATGGGCTTGAGTTTGTCTACT
>ENA-ORCY01000399-ORCY01000399.1-marine-metagenome-genome-assembly--contig:-NODE-399-length-26925-cov-8.128352_pt1 | contig 26925 bp, 17 predicted proteins | sample MGYA00248634_ERZ508507 | MGnify/ENA primary metagenome ERZ508507 (study PRJEB26178, sample SAMN06266269) | marine metagenome | isolation source: Columbia River Estuary | place: USA:Columbia River Estuary... | reverse complement strand
GCCTACAAGGCTACCATTGACAATTCGTTGCAGGGAGCTGACCATCCCCTGCTTGTTGTACTGATACTGACGATCCAAGAGTGTCGTAGGATTGTAAGAAACAAAGCCATCCACCGTGGAAGACATCAGCGTGGACTGCTTCTTGGAATTCCCAGCATCATAAGTATATGTGGTAGTAGCACCGTTGCCGTAGGTGAGCTCTGAAATCTGACCGAAGTAACAGTCCAACACTGCGAAATAGGTCACAAAGAAGGAATGAAGGGGGTGGGTGGGGGTGGGGTTATTTTGGATTAATGCATAATTCCACGATTTTAGTCGTCTTTTAGTCATTTTTCGACCGTTTTTACAACTTTCTGGTCTTTTTTAGAAAAAATTCGGTGGTTTTTAGGGTGATTTTAGTGTGATGCTCAATATTTCTGGGTGGAATTTGCTCAAATGGATGAGCTAAGCAACTCGAATTGTCAATTCTTTGGAACTCTTTGAGTTTTATCTAGAAGAAAATCAAGTTCGACTTTGATTTACGCTTGTAGTTAATCCATTAGGTGCGCGAAAATTGAATCAACGGAGCAAGATTTCCGCGATCTGCTTTCTGGATAGCATCGATGTATGCCTTTCGCGCATCGCCAGCGGTTATGAGTCCCTGCGATCCCCATGAATAGTGGGGCTGTCCCAATAAATTATCAATAATCACATCAGCCATCAAGCGGCTATGTCTTCCGTTTCCATTAGGAAAACAGTGAATACTCACCAATCTGTGCTTAAAGCGGATGGCAATTTCATCCAGAGGGAATACCTCGTGCTCCACCCAAAAGAGCGCGTCATCGCAAAGGATTCTTACCGATAGAGGAATTTCAAACTTATCGACACCAATGTTTTTGTTGGTGTTTCGAAATTTCCCCGCCCACGACCACACATTTCCAAACATTCTTCGGTGAATCATACAAACATACTGTTGCGAGAATACTTCAGCCCGTTTAAACTTCTTGCCATTTATCCATTGCAGGGCTTCTTCAATATTGAGCTGCTCAAATTCGTCAAGTTCAGCCTTGGTGGAAATTGTTGAAATCATCAATCCGAGCTTCTCATCCTCGTCAATGGGGGTTTGACCATCTGAGTAATGCAATTCTAATCCCATAAATTCTTGGGTAATTCACTTTTAATAAGAATCGAGCGCTCTTGGATTGCGCGCTCAAGTCGCTGCGAATTGTTTTCTTGATCCTCGAGGCGCATAGAGGTTGATGTACGTTCAACAATCTGAGCCGCGAGCGCTTTGGCTTTGCGGTCAATCAAATGATCGAGGCTACCGTCTTTAGGTACAAACCCATACACTAAGTTCATATCCAAGGCGTTGGCTGCTTCTCGAAGCCTATTGAGTGTGATGGCTCCTTCCGCTTCGCGCGACTCCATTTCCGACACGTTTTGTTTGGTCACCGAAAGCCTGTTGGCTAATTGCTGCAAGGTCATTCCAAGCGATACACGGACTGTTTTAATCCACCCTGTATGTGGCGGCGCTGCATTTGCTGCTGGTTTAAACACTTGAAACTTCTTCTCAAGCTGCTCCAATTGTAGCTTCTTCTTGTTCATTTGGTTCGCTTTTAGGTTGACAAGATGGTTATAAAGGTAAATCTATTTGTTGACAAACATAATCAATTAGTCAATTTATAGATTGATTGTTATATCGTTATCTATAAGTCTCGGATGTTGGGGCAGCCATGGAAATCAATTCCGTATACTCCTATAACAACTTCGCAATGTCCTTGCGCTTTTCGTTGTCGATGGAATCGATGTAGCTCATGCTTGTTGTTTTGGATCTGCTCGCCTTGGACTTTTAATCAAAGTGTAAAATGAAAAGCACTCAAAGTGTAAAATAAAATTGCTTCAAAGTGTAAAGTGTTTTATATATTAGTGCTGTAAAACCCATACAATGAGCTATATACCTAGAATTGCTGATTTGGAATTGCGACGCAAGCTTGATGCCTCTGGGGCGGTGCTTATTCGAGGCCCAAAGGCTTGTGGAAAGACCGAGACGGCCAGCCAAGTTTCACAAAGTGTGCTTCATGCGGATCGGGACGAAAGTGTGCATTTGACTTTGGATGTCGCACCGCAGAAACTTCTTGAGGGAGCGACGCCCCGATTGATTGATGAATGGCAAGTGATCCCCAAAATTTGGGACCATGTGCGTCATGAGGTGGATGCCCGCAAGAAGGTGGGCCAGTTTATCCTAACGGGTTCGTCGAGTCCAGAGGAGCGTGCAAAGTTGCATTCGGGATCAGGAAGGTTTACAGTTGTGGATATGCGCACCATGTCGTGGCAAGAGTTGGGTCTTTCGCGCGCAACGGTATCCCTTGGACAGTTGCTCAAAGGGGAAGCGGTGGAGTGGGACTCCTCTCAGACTGATATTGAACTGATAACCACACAAATCGTCAAGGGTGGTTTCCCAGCGCTCATGGATAGGACGGCCACCCAGGCCATGGACGTGAACCGAGCGTATATAGAGCTTCTTGCGGAAGTTGATTTAAGCACGGTCTCCAAGGTGCGTCGTGATCCCGTCAAGGTTCGTAGTACGCTCAATTCATTGGCCCGAAATACGGCAACGCTCGCAGATTCGGGAACACTTGGCAAAGACATCAAAGCCTATGAAGCGGTGGAGCTTTCGCGCCCCACACTTTATGATTACCTCGATGCTCTGGAAAGACTCATGGTGGTTGAGGATCAGCCTGCCTGGCGCGCACATTTGCGGTCAAGCGTCGCCCTTCGGAGTTCGCCAAAGCGGCATTTCACTGATGTGTCCTTGGCGGCTGCTGCATTAGGAGCTTCGCCTGATGCACTGATGGATGATTTGAATTATACCGGCTTTCTCTTTGAGTCCATGGTGGTGCATGATATCAGGGTATACGCACAGGCCAACGACGCGAAGGTTTACCATTACCGTGACGCGACTGGGCGTGAGATTGACATTATTGTGCAAAAGGATGATGGCACCTGGTGTGCATTTGAAGTCAAACTTGGCACCAATGAGTTCGACGAGGCAGCCAAAAACCTCATCCATCTCCAAGAGTCCATTGACCCCAGTCGCGGAGCACTTCCAGCGTCGCTCAATATCATCACCGGTACGGGCATAACTCACACCCGAAAGGATGGTGTTAACGTCATTGCGTTGGCGGCGTTAAGCGTTTGAGTGACAACCCCGGAGAAACGTGCCCTCGAAACCCTAATGACTATAATCTAGATATTGGGTTATTGCTATAACAGTTTGGCAATATCCTTGCGCTTTTCATTGTCGATGGAATCGATGTAGCTCATAGTCGTCTTCATGGAGCTGTGCTTAAACTGGTCCATAATGACCTCAAGCGAAGCACCACCCATCAATAGGGCGTAGGCGTGGGAGTGGCGGGCCGTGTAGGTAGTCAGGGACTTCGAAATTCCAAGTTCCTTAGCAATTTGCTTGAGTCCGATGTTAATCCTTCGAACAAATTCTTGCGTGTGCTTGTGCTGCTGCTCGGGGGATTGACCATCCAGAATGATGTCAAAGACGTATTTATTCGGTGCGGGGTTTTCGATTCCGCGCCGGTGAATGACCTCGGTCAGGTGCGGGTTGATGACGGCGGTGATTTGCACCTGGTTGGCTTTGTTGGCGCGCTCAGTTTTCTTGCGCACAAACTGGATGACGCCTTCCTTCCAATCGATGTCGCGCCACTTCAGGTGTACGATGTCTTTGATATTGCATCCGTTGGCGTAATATGAAAAAAGCCAAAAGTCACGAGCTAGCTCTTTGCGGGATCCAGGCTTTACAGCGAGGGCTTTGATTGCCTCGACTTCTGGTTTCATCAGCGCTCGCTTTTTGTTCTGTGCAGCGGGGATTTGGTACTTGCCATGGGACTTTCTGCCAAAGGGATAGTACTCTTTAGCGAAGAGTCCGTTGGCGATTCCATAATTGATAACGGCCCGCAAGGATCGCAAGTAAATGCCGATGGTGTTTTGCGACTTTCCCTCAGATCGCATGTGCACTTCGTACTCTTCAAGGAACTCCGGAGTAAGGTCGTTCCATTCCAAATTTTTGGAAAAGGACAATAGGCTGTTCAATGCGCACTGATAACTGGAGGTGGTGGAAGCTCTTCCGCCGCGTCGCAAATCGTCGATGTATTCATTGAATACACCCTGAAAGGACTTGTCTGAGACCGACGAAGCTGCCTTGTTTTTCCAGCGTGCATCAAAGGCATGAAAGCTGAATGGATGAATCGATTCGGTGACTTCAATAGCCCTCCCTTCAGTCTCCCGCACCGTGTGAAACACCTCGCGCTGGGTTTTGGACATCCGCTGCCCCAATTGGATTTTCTCCCAATCTTCTTTAGAAACACCGGCTACCTCAAGGGGGTAGTATCGCTGCTTCCTCGCAAAGGTCACTCTCAGCTTAATGGGATAGGTGGGGGCAAGTGAATCTTGGTTCTTGACTAAGGCCCGGCGGGTGTCCAATACTACCTTAACTGCTAAAGTGCTCATGGGTGAAAATTAGCATACAATTTGCATACAAAAGTAGCGCAAACGACCACAAACATCAAAAAGTAATCACGATGGGATTTTATTAAATTACTGATAATCAGAGATTTTAGTTTATACTTGGTTGTGGTTAAATGTCTGTGTTTGCTATTTGTTTACGACTACGGATCAGAAGGTTTCAGGTTTGAATCCTGACGGGGTCACTGATAATCAATAAGTTAGGTCGCTTCGGCGACCTTTCTTTTTTCTACCTCTACCCACAGGTCTACCCAAAATGCACTTACTGGTACCCAGTTGGGTAAAGGTAAATCTGAGAAGGTGAAATGAAAAAGCCCCACCAAATGGGCGGGGCTTTAATGTGGATCAATGGCGAATTCAAAATCTCACCGCACGAGTAATTCTTTGAGTTAAGTCATTATTCTTCCGTTATCCAGTCGATCCATATCACTTCTCGTGAAATCTTCCTTTCATCATTGAAAGAATGACTCATGTGAATGAATCCCTTGAACTCTTCTCCTGATTCTTTGTCGACATTGGTAATGTTCCACCAGGATAGGACCTCCCAGCCGCCTTCACCTTTTTCGTAACGAATGGCATCCGGATATCCGTAGACTTCCATAATTCGCTTACTGGTGCTATTGATTCCAGACTCCCATTTTTCCTTGCGTTCGGCTAAGCTGATACCTCGATAATCTTTACCATCTCCGAGGAGATAAAACTTAGCGTCTTCAGCAAAGTAGCTTTCCATAACATCTGGTTTCCCTTCTACCCAGCCAGCAACTACCGCTTCAACGGATTCGATTAAAGGGTGCTCATCGTAAACGCGTCCATTTCTGTGTGCCCCAAATGAATTTTGAATTTGGGCCCCAAGATCGTTTTGATTGTAATAGCTGAGCCACATGGTGATTTTATTCTCGCTGTTTACTCGGAATTCATCATGGAACCATGTCTTTACAGTGTCCCCAGTTTTCTTGTTTACAGCTGTAAATAAGGTCCAATCCATGACCCAAACTCCAATTTTATCCCCTTTGTACTGAATAACATCCGGAGAGACATCTTCACCTCTTGAAATGCTAAGTATGAAATTGTCATTCCACCATTTGGAAGTTTCCAAATCTCTTTCAAGTCCATGGGGTTCTGTGTCACCGACGCTCCAAATTTTTACGTTCGGGTCGAAATAAGTGGCATATGTTTCCAGGTCCCCATTGCAAAAACTTTTATAGGTGGCTTCAACCACCTCTAGCGCGGGATGCTCAGCATAGGTGACTCCCGATTTTTTCTGCGCAAATAAGCTCAAAGGCAAAAGCAACAGAATTGCAGTTGTTTTTTTCATTTATTCATCGTTTTAGATTGATTTTCAGAACAATATAGTTTAGATTAAATAAGTTAGTGTTATTAAATTTTTAATTCAAGTGCAACCTTAGAAGGTTTTAGGCTATTCAATAGGGTAGAGGAGAGACCTACATCTTAGACCAAGAGCGGCTTTTGCCGCACTTTGCGTTCCTTCACTTTTGACCTGGAGGTACCCAAATCGGTACCCAGCAAAACGAACCCCTGCACAAGGCAAGATCTGAGCAGGAGATTTCATAGATGAGAAGGTTTCCGGTTTGAATCCTGACTGGGTCACTGATAATCAATAAGTTAGGTCGATTCGGCGACCTTTCTTTTTTCAGGATATACCCACGGTGTTACCCAAACTATACCCATATAAATCTCGCTGGAATAAAGTTAGCGAAATAGCCATTAATCGATTCTTACTCCCTTTAACCTACAAGCACCGGTAGTGAGGCTTGCCGCTTTGGGCGAGTGCGCAGCTCCAGTTCAGTAGATTGCAAATAGGCTCGATAAAAACTTTGGCCTGCGGGCCATTCAAAGGTTTGGCATAGGATTCGCATTGAGGGTTCTTTAAAAGGAGTACTTTTGCAGTCGAAATGAAGCATCGCATACTGAGCCAATTCGCTATCCTACTTCTTGTGGGTGTATGCGCTTCATTTACCGCCTTTCAGAAGGGCAGTTATTCGACCATCATCGTACCTACATTCATGGAGGAGGTCGCACTGGCCTCTAGTGATGCCTCAGCACTATTTGAGGTTGCTCCAAATGTTCCCCAAAATGCTTTTGTTGGCGTAGAATCTGAGGCCCAACTGCAATGGGAAGAGGTAGATTTTGAAGAGGATGACGCTGGGTCATCTGCAAACCAGCAGGCCAGAGGTTTTCACTCACGTGAGCAGGAAAGGAACTATACCACTTCTGCTTTTGCTTCCATACGTGACGGTAGGAAGCTGTTCCTGCTGTATGACCGCTGGCGAATCTAGGATAGCCCAAAACAACGTCGACCCTCTCCAGCGACGTCAGAATTAACATCTGGAGGGACTACCCACAACTTTTATCTTATGAATCGCAGCGTATTTTTCGCTGTGGCGTTATTGCCGATTATTTCGGCCTGCCACACGGAAGAAGTACAAAAGGAATCTGCCCAGGTAACCTTTTCGGAAGGGCTGGTCAAGGACACCACCATTTACCAAGAATATGTGAGCCAAATTCACGCTATTCGGCACATCGAACTGCGTACCATGGAGCGTGGGTATCTGACCGGTATCTACGTGGACGAAGGACAGTTCATTCAAAAGGGCCAAACGATGTTTCAGATTATGCCTAATATGCTTCAGGCTGAAACAAATCGTGCAGCCTCCGAAGCAGAAATGGCGGCCATCGAATACAGCAACACCAAAAAACTAGCCGACGAAAATGTCGTTTCTCAAAATGAACTCAAACTTGCGGAAGCACGTAAAAAGAAAGCGGACGCTGAATTAGATCTTGCCCGCGTGCATCTTGGTTTGGCAACCGTCAAAGCGCCATTCGGAGGTGTGATGGACCATTTTCATGTTCGAGAAGGCAGTCTTGTGGATGAGGGTGAGTTGCTGACCACCCTTTCAGACATAAGTACTCTTTGGGTCTATTTCAACATGCCTGAGGCGGAATATCTCAATTTGGCACAATCGAAAGACCTTAAAAATAAACAGGTCCACCTGCTAATGGCAAATGGCCAAACGTATGAGCATCCGGGCACCATCGAAACCATTGAAGGTGAGTTTGATCATGAAACGGGCAATATTCAATTGCGCGCCCGCTTTAGCAATCCTTCCAATCTTTTGCGCCATGGGGAAACGGGCAAAGTGCTTCTTCCCACCGTGTATCCTCATGCCCTCATCATCCCGCAAAAAGCGACCTATGAAATTCTAGACAAAAAGTATGTTTATGTGGTGGATGCTGAAGGAATAGCTCATCAGCGCCAAATCACTATTTCACACGAATTGAACCATTTATACGTCATTTCTGGAGGCTTGAAGCCAGGCGAAAAATTTATTGTGGATGGATTGAGAAAGGTGCGTGATGGCCAGCACGTGGAAGGAGAAACGATCTCCGCCAAAGAAGTGATTGAAAGTCTCGAATTACACGCCGAATAAACCATGTTTTCAAAGTTTATCAAGCGGCCAGTTTTTGCCATCGTTATTTCGGTGGTGATAGCATTTTTAGGCTATCTCTCCATCCGAACCTTACCCACTTCACAATTCCCTGAAATTGCGCCACCTCGAGTCATCGTGACCGTAGCGTATCCAGGGGCTAGTGCTGAAGTGCTCGTTCAAACAACCCTCATCCCATTGGAGCAAGCCATCAACGGGGTTCAAGGGATGAAGTACATAGTTTCTGACGCAACTAGCGCAGGTGAAGCCACCATCCAGATCATTTTCGAGTTGGGTACAGACCCAAGTAAAGCGGTCGTCAACGTCAAAAACCGGGTGGATCAGGCGATGAACCGGCTACCTGAACTCGTTCAACTTGAAGGGGTAGTCGTTTCCATTGTTCAGCCTAGTATGTTGATGTATGTGAATTTGTATTCCGAGGACAGTTTGGCGGATGAAAAATTCTTGTTCAACTATGCGAGCGTAAACCTTATCCCCGAAATCAAACGTGTGAACGGCATTGCGAGTGCTCAAATTTTGGGTGCGCGACAATACGCCATGCGTATATGGTTAAAGCCAGATCGCATGCAGGCTTACCGAGTGAGTTCTGATGAAGTGATGGAGGCCATCAATGAGCAAAGTGTGATTGCTCGACCAGGTCGATTAGGACAAGCGACCGGCATTGAAGCGCAGTCCTTAGAATATGTACTCGTTTACAAAGGACGCTACAACAAGCCTGAAGAATATGAGAATATCGTAGTGCGGTCCACGAGTGATGGTGAGCGCATTTTGCTGAAGGATATTGCCGAAGTAGAATTGGGTAGTGAATTCTTTGACATATACTCAAATAAGGATGGCTATCCCTCTGCGGCAATTGTATTGAAGCAGAATTATGGCTCAAATGCTACCGAGGTTATCCAAAATATCAAGGATAAGCTTGTAGAATTAGAGGACGCATTCCCTGCTGGAATGCACTACGAAGTGAGTTATGACGTCTCAACATTCCTAGATGCGTCCATTGAAAAAGTGCTGCACACGCTATTGGAAGCGTTTATTCTGGTGGCTGCGGTTGTGTTCATCTTCCTTGGGGATTGGCGTTCTACACTCATACCAACCCTGGCGGTTCCTGTGTCTTTGATTGGTGCATTCTTTTTCATGCAGGTCTTTGGAATTACCATCAATCTTATCACCCTATTTGCACTTGTCTTGGCGATTGGAATCGTGGTGGACAATGCTATTGTTGTTGTTGAAGCTGTCCACGCCAAAATGGAAACGGATCATGTATCCCCACTCAAGGCTGTCAACTTGGTCCTTGGGGAAATCGGAGGGGCAATCGTCGCCATTACACTGGTAATGACCTCTGTTTTTATCCCTGTGACTTTTATGTCCGGTCCTGTTGGCGTTTTTTACCGGCAGTTTTCCATCACCATGGCGGCTTCCATTGTGTTGTCAGGCGTTGTTGCGTTAACGCTGACCCCAGTTCTCTGCGCAATGCTCTTGAAGCCCCATCAACACAAGGAAAAACTGAGTGCCTTTGAACGCGCTTTGAAATCGTTCAACAGTTGGTTTGAACGCATGACAAACGGCTATTTGAAGGTGCTAGATAAGGTGGTTGCACGTCGAACGATTACCCTTGGTGGATTTCTTGTATTTGTCATATTGATTCTTGGCTTGGCTCAAAGAACACCTGCCGGGTTCATTCCAGGGGAAGACCAAGGGATGATCTACGCTATTGTTCAAACCCCTCCAGGCACCACGTTGGAAGCTACCAACCAGGTCGCCCGGGAACTGCAAAGGCGCGCAGAGGATATTGAGGGCATTGCATCGGTTTCGTCGCTGGCAGGGTATGAAATCCTGACGGAAGGTCGAGGTTCAAATGCGGGAACGTGTTTGATCAACTTAAAAGACTGGACAGAGCGCTCAAATTCCGTTCATGAAATTATCGAAGAACTTGAGCACGAAACCCAGGATATGGGTGCCGTTATTGAGTTTTTTGAACCACCTGCAGTACCAGGTTACGGTGCGGCTGGAGGTATTGCTTTCCGCTTGCTTGACAAGAATAACGGTACGGATTACAAGTTGTTTGAGTCGATTAATACAGAATTCATGGACAGCTTGCGAGCCCGCCCTGAGTTGACGGGTTTGTTCACCTTTTATGCTGCTAATTTCCCCCAGTACGAGCTGATAGTCGACAATCAGTTGGCTATGCAAAAAGGAGTATCAATGGGTAAAGCTCTTGAGAACCTGAATATTCTCATTGGTAGTACGTACGAACAGGGCTTTACGCGCTTTAATAACTTTTTTAAAGTGTATACAATGGCCGCACCAGAATACCGCAGGTATCCATCGGACGTCCTCAATTACTACGTGAAAAACGAAAAAGGTGAAATGGTGCCCTATTCAGCATTCATGCACATGGAGAAGCGACAGGGGCCGAATGAGATCACGCGATACAACTTGTACAATTCAGCCACCATTCGAGCAATTCCTAGCCCAGGATACACAACGGGTGATGCCATCAAGGTCATCAATGAGGTTGCTGAACGTGTCTTACCACGAGGGTATGATGTAGGTTGGGAAGGCTTGTCTTTCGATGAAGCACAACGCGGGAATGAAGCTGTAGTCATTTTTGGCATCGTATTGATCTTTGTCTACCTAGTTCTTGCGGCCCAATATGAAAGCTTCCTTCTGCCTTTTGCGGTTATTCTAAGTTTGCCAGCAGGTGTATTAGGAACGTTCATATTCCTAAATCTCTTTGGTGTCGCCAACGATATTTACGCCCAAGTAGGTATGGTCATGTTGATTGGTCTTCTTGGCAAAAATGCGGTCCTTATTGTCGAATACGCGGTCCAAATGCAGCAGAAAGGCATGACTATCAAAGCGGCAGCTTTGGAAAGTGCTAAGGTTCGTTTTAGACCCATTTTGATGACCTCTTTTGCATTCATCGCTGGACTAATTCCCTTAGTGTTGGCTACAGGCGCTGGTGCCGTGGGTAATAAAACCATTGGTGCGGCTTCCCTAGGCGGAATGCTCTTAGGAACAGTTTTTGGCGTCTTTGTCATCCCTGGTCTTTACTATCTATTTGCCACGCTCGGTGAAGGCAAGAAGCTCATTAAGCATGAAGAGTTAGGACCCCTCTCCGAAGACATCACTTTTACACAAGGAAAACATGAATAAGAAGCTTTGGCTAGCGTTACCTGTAAGCGTTCTTTTGGCTTGTGTTCCGGCACATCAGGCTCTCACAACGTTCGAAGCATTACCCGCGTTCCCAGTCGGAAATGATGCCCCACGTATTCCTAGCCATGGAGCCCTCAAATGGCAAGATTGGGTGGTGGACGCCCAGCTGAAATCCCTGATCCAAGAGGCATTTGATAAAAATTTGGAAATCAAATACTTAGATCAAGCCATTCACATGTCAGATGCGGAAATTCTTGCCCGGAAAGGGGAATACCTCCCATTTGTTAACCTACTTGCTGCCAGTGATGGCGGGAGGGTGGGTTCCTTCACCCGTTGGGGAGCGCTGGAACATCAAATCGAAATCATTCCAGGAGAAGAAAATCCTGAATTTCTAAAGAACCATCAGGTGGGGGCTGTGGCCTCCTGGGAGGTGGATCTATGGCAGAAACTTCGGAATGAAAAGCGTGCGGCGGTCCAAGAATGGTTGGCAACTCAAGAGGCTAAGCATATGGCACAGAGTGCTCTGCTTTCAGAAGTGACACACCTGTATTACGAGATATGCGCCTTGGATTTGCAAAAGCAGACCTTGCAGACAACCATAGAGATTCAATTGGATGCTCTAGAAATTGTGAAGCTTCTAAAAGCAAATGGCCGAGAGGATCAGCTTGCGGTTCTGCGGTATGCGGCCGAAGTGCAAAAAAACCAGGGTATTCTATTCCACTTGGACCAGCAAAAGTCTCAAGCGTTAAACATGCTTTCTGTATTGCTTGCAAAACCTGCTGGTGCGCTTTCAATCGAGACTGAAGCACTTGTTGATTTTTCAGTTCCCTCTGTGTCATCAGGGGTTTCGAGCGACTTGCTTACAAACCGTCCCGACATCCGAAAAGCAGAGCGTGAGTTGCAAGCTGCAAATTTTGATTTGAAAGCTGCTCGTGCAGCGTTTTACCCACAAATTACCCTTCGAGCTGGAGGGGGATTGGAGGCCTTTAAATTGCAGTATCTGGCGCTATCACCAGAAGCAGTCGCTTACAACCTTGCGGGCGATTTAGTGGGTCCGCTCGTAAATCGCCGGGGCCTCAAGGCTAGGTTTAAAAAAGCGAATAGCCACCAAATTCAAGTTGCTCTAGACTATCAACAGTCCACATTAACAGCTTATGCAGAAGTTGTAACCTTGCTTACCAAACAGGAAAATATGGCACAAGCCATGGCTCGGCAAAGTGAGCAAGTTGCTCTTTTGGAAGAAGGTGTAAGCGTTTCGAAGCAATTATTTCAATCGGCTCGTGCAGACTATGTGGAGGTATTAATGACTCAACGTGAAGCTCTCGAGGCCAAAATGGAATGGATTGAAACCAAGAAAGAACAATGGCTGACCTGGATGGACCTCTATGTTGCCCTTGGGGGTGGTTGGAATTGATTCTGTTGGCTACAATGGCAACCTTAGAAGGTTTGACGCTATTCAATAGGGCAGAGGAGAGACTTGCATCTTAGACTAATGGCGGCTTTTGCCTTATAAGATTATTTGGGTCCATTTTCTTCGAATTGAAATAACTCTTCGATTTTTAAACCCAGCTCTTTCGAGAGTTTAAACGCAGTGGATAAACTCGGATCAAATTTCCCTTTTTCAATCGCATTTATTGTTTGTCTACTAACTCCGATTTGCTCCCCTAAGTCCTCCTGCCGTAAGCCTTTCTCAGTCCTGATTTCTCTGATAATATTTTTCATAAATATCTCTTTCTGCTGATCCCAATTGATGCAAGAATGCTAATTCCAGTAAAAATGACTAGGTGTGAGATGTCGGCATCAAAGGGAATCAGATTTGCTTGAGATGCAGAAGAGTATGCCAAACCTACCACGATACTCAGACCGAGTGCCAGAGACATAGACTCAATTGCAATCTTTTTATCCAATTCGTCTCCTTCGATTAAATACTTCCTGTTAGCCAAGATGAGTCCAATACCTAGACCAATATTTAAAAGAATGGTGGCAATTATAATTACCGTGGACTCTGGCCAAAACAGCTTGCTCCCAAAGGTTACTAAAGCTTGAGATGTGGTCCAAGCGACCGTCAAAGAGGCTAGAACCTTCAAATTGGATTTCTGCTTGAGCGAAAATTTTTTGTCTTTCATCATGTAAAGTTTATTTGACAAATGTAATGCTTACTTTACATTATGGCAAATCTGTTTGATAGAAATATACTTGCAACTCAGAATGACCAGTATAAAAATCCTATAATCACAGACTACGGATCAGAAGGTTTCAGGTTTGAATCCTGACGGGGTCACACTGAAAATCAAGCACTTACATCGAAAGAGGTAGGTGCTTTTTTCATTATTTGCATACAATTTGCATACAAAATCGGACCAAAACGTTGAAATGAGTCCGCAAATGACGGAAATAAGCGCCTCCCTAACCAGCTCAGCTGAGCCGTGATTTTGGGTTTGTTATGGTCGTTTGTAAGATCGTACTGATAATTCTTGAACTCCTTAAGTGGTTCACTTTCGATCATTCCCAACCCTTCTTCGAGCAGAAATCTGCTTTTTGGCCCTGAAATCAGCGGTCCCAAACTGTCTCAAAGTGTCACAAATCGCTCATTTTTAGGGTGTTAATAACCCCAATTTATCAACATTTTGAATTTTTTAATGTGAAACTAGAGGAAATTAGAGGAAAGTTCTGAGAAACCAAATTGCCTTGATTTTCGCTAACTCACAGATTTTGTTTGACTTAGTGAATTTTTGAGTTATTAACAACGACTTGCTGTTCGTTTCCGCGCTTCACTGTTGGCTGTTTTTTACCGTTACTTGTCCAGTACTATGAATGCTTTTGATTTACTCTCTCTGGACGAAGAAGGTCCATGCCAAGACCTATGCGAAAAAATAGATGAGTTGACTCGTTTTCAACCTTCTCGACGGTTAATTAGTATTGGAGACCTTGGATTCTTTACCGTGGCGCCCGAATACTTTTTTCCGTCATGTGTAGAATTTGCAAGGTTGATGTTGTCCGAAGTTCTAAATGACAGCTTTGATTTTGACACAAACTCTGGTGAATATGAGGTTCGTGAGTTACTTCGCTGCATGGGCATGTTATATGACGGCGACCCTTCTTGGCTAGGTGAATGGATCGTTGTGGCGCGTGAGTTTTTCAATGGCCATGTTGATGCCATGGAGTTTTGCCAACCCGAAATGATGATTGCCCCCGTGCCATTGATTTGCAATCGTGGCGTGTACAGTGAGATGGCCTTTATCTACAAGGCCATGATCGCAACCAAGATGGTTTGGTTAATCTTAGCTCAAGAGCAACCTAGAATAAACGACTTACTCACTTCAAACCAAAAATTACTGATGGAATTGGTTGAAGTAACGGAGGATCTGTTGAAGGAACTTCAGGAATTTATGCCAGGTATTTTGGAAGAAATCAAGGGATCCCGTGCATTGGAAGTAGACCAAGAAGAGGCGTGTGGCGAAGGGGCCGCCGACTCCAAAGCCCTAGAAAACGCTGAGATGGCCATTATAATGCATTTTCTTCTGCGCGAGGCTAATGTCAATCAATGCGACATGACCGCGGTCGCCAGACTTTTAGTGGCCCTGACTGGTCGCGGCTACGACAATCTCTACAAGAAAACTAGAGACCCCTTTCAAGGCAGTAAGCGCTTGGTGCAGAGACGCATGATGCGGATAAAGCCCTTTTTAGAAGACCTGCAAAGCGATTCTATCATGCTGAAATTCAACAAGAAGATGCAGAATTTGCAAATATAGGGTGCCTCATTGGGTGGGTCATTGGGTAACCTTCAGGCATAAACACTCAAAACATTTGCGCAGTAATCATTAAAAACAACTGCCAAATGGAAAATATCATTATTACTAGTAAAGAAGAACTTCAGACGCTCATTCGTGAGTCTTACCGGGCTCTTCGTGAGGGCGAGGAGGTCGTACCGACCGTCATCACCATTGATCCACAGCCGCTGCTTACAGTTGATGAAGCTGTCGAATACCTACGCATCTCGAAGAATACGCTATACGGCTACACCTCAAAAGGACGAATCCCCCACATCAAGCAAGGCAAGCGCGTGCTGTTTCGAAAGAGTCAACTCGACGCCTGGTTGGATGCCAAGCAAAGAGGTGGAGCACTATGAATCGCGATCACCTCAGGCAGTTAGCATTGCTCATCCATGATCTCGAAGCTATCGTGGAATCCAATAATCCTCAAGCACACTCTGATGTCAACATTAGAAAAACCTTGTATAGCCATCTTGAGTTTCTGAAACAGGAACTAAAGGAAACTTTAGAATTAAGTCAAAAAGGAACGCCGCTTCACCAAGCATTTCGATATATCCGGCATCATCATCCAGAAGTGAACACGGTTTTTGCTGTTTACCGGTTTCGGGAGGACTGTCCCGCGGGCTGTCCCTACTACCTGTCCCTCAATGCCCTGTATCAAGGAACATGAAATCGCCAATTTTCACCGTGCGAACCGCCAGCCGCTGTATGGAGGACGCCAAGTCTATCCCTACACCCATGATGCTCTTTGATGAGCTTTGGTTTGAGCAGGAGCTGTGCATTCTCTTTGCGGACACCAACGTGGGTAAGTCCTTGCTCGCCGTACAGATCGCACAGTCAATTGCCAATGGGACAGCCATCCCAGGATTTCGGCTTGGTGTCCCGGGACAAGGAGTGTTGTATTACGACTTTGAGCTCAACGACAAGCAGTTTGAGAAACGCTACACTGATTCTCAAGGAAATTCGTACCAATTTTCGCCTAATTTCTACCGGATCGGATACAATCCCGACTGTAAGGTGCCCCGAATTCGCAGTCAAGACGTCTTCACCGAGATTCGTGGCCATATCGAGTCCTTCCATTCTCATGTATTGATTATTGACAATCTTTCCTATTTCGCCAGCACATCTTTAGAAACAGCCCAAGAGGCCATAGACTTCATGCGTGCAATGAAAATCCTGAAAGAGGAGTATCGCCTTTCTATCATGCTTTTGGCGCATACCCCCAAGCGCAATCGAAGCTTTTCGATCAACGAAGTAGACCTTGCGGGTTCAGCGGGTTTGTCACGTGTGACAGATAGTCTGATTGCCATTGGAATTGGTGGCGATTCTTCTGATCAACGCTACATCAAACAAATCAAGGTACGTTCGGCGATGCTCTGCTATGGATCTGACAATGTGATCAAATGCCGACTTGCTCCACAAGATGGGATGCTAGGTTTTGTATTTGAGGGATATTGTGAGGAGTCTGACTTATTGCGCACCCCTGATCGTCAGGAGGTCAATGATCGGGTGATTCTTCTGCGTGCGAAAGATCCTAGTCTTTCCCAAGCTGAAATTGCGCGGCAATTGGGGGTCAATAAGATGCGCGTCAGTCGGATTCTTGCCCGGGAAGATTCAAAGGATAAGGCGTAACATAGGTGTTACGTTTTGGCCCAATCGTAACATTATGTTACGCTTCACTGATTTTCGTAAAGCATTGATATTGTAATATTTGCGAATAGCGTAGGGCGTAAGATCGTCCAAAAAAGGGGGTAACGTAACATGTTACGATATGCCCTTTTTAAGCAAAGCTCCCTTGACATGAACTCTGGAGCCGGGGGCTCGTTGCAAACCTCCGAGCATTCCAAAACCCTGTTCAGGATTTACTGAACGTCGATGGATATCTATGTATGTGAATGCCGATTAGATGATAGATTTCTATCATTAATGTTAACAAAAAATTTCATCAACTTGTTGAAAGGAATTGACTTAACTTTTTGAAATGCAATCATCACTGTCTTTTACCCTTCGAGTTCTCATTATTACTTTGTGCTCACTCTGCTTCACGCAGGTGTTTGCTCAAGTCCAAAAAGCCCCTGGGGGCGTCAGCGGCGCGAGCCTTTGGAGCGCGGACGGAGACTCAGCGGACTTCTTGGCGAATTACCGAAGCTTAAACCTTTTGGATTTGAAGGTTCAGGCTGATATGGTCATCCCACCGCTTCAAGGCGCAACGACCTTGTTTTTAGCTCTCAAGCCAAATTTCACCACAGCCGCTGGCAACGAATTCTTTGAGTTGGGGGATATTAAGGTCTACGACAACCTCCTGGTCCACGGTAGTGACTCTACGGCGCTGGATTTCAGTGATGGAAACTCGAAGATTCTAACGCTTTCGATGCAGCGTTCACCACGCTTCAAGACGAGCGCCACTCCAACCTTTAATCTATTGGACTCGAATCTGTTCTCCGTTGCTGAGCTGATTTACTATCCCAAGCTCAAAAGCCGCCAGGACATCAAGATGGTTAACTCTTACCTGGCCTTGAAATACTCCGTGGCGATCACCGGCGTTGCGGACCCTGACTGGAAGGACTACTGGGCCGCGGACAGTTCGCGGTACTGGGACTTTACCACTGACAACCAGTACAGCATTCGGGTCTTAGGGCTAGGCAGTTCTCAAGATGAGGATTTCTATCAATCACAGACAAGCGCTTCGAGTGGGTCGTTCATTCAGTTGAGCCTTGACAGCATCAAGCCCATCGGGCAGATGCCTCAGGTTTCCATGGATGAGGATGCCTTTTTGGTGCTGAGCGAAAGACTGCCCGAACAGAGCTCCTATTACAATGTCTGCCTGAAAGACGGCAGTAATCCGTTGGGCAACTGGAAGCTCAAGCCCCATGGATGGAGCAGCGGGGCTCAATACTTATATGTCACGATGGATGTGACGCTCAAGAGCCTGTCGGATTCGGTGTGGATGACCGATGGCATGCGCTATACCTATGTACCTGAGGTGTCACCGGCGTCATCATCAAAGGTGATTTACCGCATCGAACTGGACAGCGTTCACAACGGGATGCACTATTTCTTCACCGATGTCAAGGGTGACCCTTGCGATGAGATTACCATTGGAACCACCACCAGCGACCTTACGGTGGATAACCAGACGGGCCTTGGGGAGGTGACCCTCAAATACTTGAATCTGGGCAGCGGATTAACTGTTGAGCAGCAGGTTAAAGGAAAATCCTTCTCAACACCCATCGCCCAGGGGCAATACCAGGTGTGGCTTTTGGACAAGGATGGCCATGTGATGGCAGAACGAATCGTCCAAACCCATGAATCGATGGTGGCTCAAACGCCTAGCATCGTGGAACCGTCCTTGAAATTGATTCCGAATCCTGTATTGGTCGGTGAGACCTCAAGGCTCGTAATCAGTGGCCTTCCTAGCAACGGTCCGGTCACGATCATGCTGCATGACGGCACGGGCAAGCTCGAGATGAAGCAAGCACTTCCTTTCACGGATCAAATGTCCGTGGAACTGACGGGGACGAGCCCGGGGCTTCACACCGTCATGGTGATTCAAGATGGAATCATCTACAGCCAAAAACTCTTGGTGGCAGGCCACTAATCACACCAACCTGTTGAACTCAAAGACGATCGACATGAACCGTACTATGAATATTATAGACCGTCTCGCAGCTATAACCACAGCCCTTATCATGCTCATGCCCGATATGGCGGCATCAGCCAAGGTGCTTTCTGAACAGCCGTGGAATGCTCCCGCGCAAATTGAGTATGTGTCCAGCTCAATGGCTTCAACAGTGAATGAAGCGCCAGCGGACACTCGAACTGACAACCTCGTTGCAAGTGAATCGGAGGCTTTTGAAGTGCGTCTGTTAGATCAGCATGTGGCGTACCTCAACGGTCACAGCCTTGATGCTTTGAATAAACCCTCGGATGATGTGTATGAGTTTGAGATCAAGGGCGGAGTCAGGGAAAATGTCAAGGTGAGCTTTGAATCTGACGCCCAAGACCTCGGTATCACAATCAACGGCCAGAGGTTTATTCAGGCCAAGGATGGCGAAGTTGTACTTGGCAAAGAGTATTTGCGATCAGGTGCCAACACCCTGATGTTCAGCCAGATGGGAGAAGGTCCTGCGCGAGTGAACAACCTCGAGTTATCACCATCTGCTGAAATGGCCAGTGCGGAGATGGTCTTATCAATGGCTGAAGAGAGTGATTTCATGGTGGAAAGCAGTGATGCTTTGACATTTGGCTTGTTAACTAATCAGACTGCGGCGATTCCAAGTAGCATGAGCAATGTCACTCGTGGGGCAACAGCCTATCGCTCAACAGGAACTGAAGAGGTGATTACTATCAAAGTAGGCGTAAGCAAGGAGCTGAGCGAAAGTCAGTTGCGCGAAGCGCAGGTAATGTATTTCGATTACAATACTCGTTCATGGCAGCAGGCATTTGTCAAAAATGTGGATCATGCCAACTATATGATTGAGGCAGACGCACCGGGAGGGTCCGACTATTTCGCTGCGATGATTAAAACTCCTGAGATGCCTGAGGCGGCGGCGTTCATGCCCACGGCGATATCGGATTTGGAGCCGAAGACACCCGCTGAAGGAATTAACCTGATCCAACCCCCGAAGGCGAATCAGCAGGGGGATGCTAATGTTTCATACCCTATTGGCATTCCGCAAGGTCGACAGGGGATGACACCTCAAATCTCATTGAACTATTCTAGTTCGGGAGGCTCATCATGGGCGGGCTTCGGATGGAGCGTGCCTGTTCAAAGCATCTCGGTGGACACTCGATGGGGAGTGCCCTCCTTTGACGCCACGCTGCAAACTGAAGTGTACATGTTGGATGGTGAATCCCTGCATGAGCAAGGGGGCACTAAGGCTAACCGCCCAGATGTAAGTGGATCAACAGTGACATACGCGCCGAGGAATAGCGGCACGCGCCAGTTCTTCCCTAAACAGCAGAGTTCTTATCGCACCATTAAGCGTTTTGGCACATCTACCGCCAATTACCATTGGGTGGTTACTGACGCCAACGGCAACAAGAATTACTACGGCTGCTTGGACACCGTCAATTTTGATAATGGCTCCGTGCTCACGACTTCAAGTAATCACATCACCAAGTGGTACTTGAAGAAAACTGAAGACCGATTTGGTAATAGCATCTTGTATACCTATTCCACACAAAGCCATACGTCTTCTGATCTCAAGGATGGCGGCAAGACCATGTTTTTGGAAAAGATTGAGTACACGGGATTGGGCAATACGCCAGGCCTGTACTCTGTGCACTTTGTCACCAGTGGCAATCGCATTGATTCTAGGATCAGCTATTCAAGTGGGGTCAAGGAAGTTGATGATCGTAGCCTAGATAGGATACAAGTCAAGTATAACGGCACGTTGACAAAAGAGTACCGATTGACATTCGGCACTGGAGATTTTGGTAAGAAAATCCTTTCCTCTGTTGGGCAGTACCACGATGACTCTCTGTTTTACGAACATAAGTTCACCTACAATCAAGTGGGGACTATTGCATTTGCCTCTTCCCCTGAAATTATTCGGTTGAGCGATGTTCCGACGTTACCACTTCTGGAAAATGTCCCCTTTGCTCCATTACGCAATGCGCTCAGCGGAGTTGTACTCCCTTCAATGATTAAAACCACTGAGACTCAAGGCTGGAGTGCAGGAGGTGGTGTCGGGGTAGGTGTGACACCAGAGCCAGCACCAGGCAGCCAGTCTAAGACTTGGACATTCAATGGTAAGCTTAATTATTCAGAGAGCTACACTCACGATAAGTACACCTTCCAAGATGTCAATGGCGACGGATTGTCTGACCTGATTGAGGCTAATTCAACAAACAATCATTACACCTATCGCCCTTTAATGGTAGACAATGGAAATATCAGCTTTGGCCCAAGGATGGACATGGAAGGAAGTAAGTTATATCGCAGCACCTCTAAATCCATTAGCACAGGGGTAGATTACGTACTGCCCAAGGAAATTTTCAATGCTGGCGTTAACTGGAACTATAGCACCAGCAGGGTTTCCCGGTATCTATTGGACTACAATGGAGATGGCATCCTTGATCGCGTTGTGCCTGTAAGTGGCGGAACAGCTGAGGTTGAATTTGGGGTGCTACAGGATGATGGCACTTTGATATTCGAGGATAACTCAGAAAACACCCTCAATCCAGTGCTTAAGAAAGAGTCGCTCGCTACATATCAAGATGAAGATGTAAAGTCCTTTGAGGTTGTCCGTATTTGGACAGCCCCTGCAGATGGGCACGTTCAAATCACCTCGGACCCACGGTTCGCATTTGGGGTGACGGGTAATGTGAAGGTGAGCATCCAGCACAATGACGATTTCATTCAGTTTCCGGTCGATGTTCCGGTAAATTCTGGATACTACAGTGGCGCACCCAACGTCCAAAAAGGAGACATTCTTGTCTTTAGACTTGCCCCTGGCGCTGATGGCCAAATGGATTTTGTTCAATGGAACCCACAAGTCAGTTATACTGGCGGCCTGCCGTCGGATGGTAACGGCTCGAATTATGAACTGAATACCTATGAGGAAGATTATGTGCTTTCAGGAGGGCAGGGTATTCAGATCAATGGTACGGACCAAATTAAGGTGAACCTCAACAGAGGTGGCTTCAACTACTCTGATGATATATATTTCCGAATTACTGCAACTATTACGGATACTGCTACAGGTGTCATTGTCAATCAGGTTTATGTTAATCGCTTAGGACAATCTGATACAAGCTTCTCGACAATGAACGCTCCTTTCATTGGCTCGTTCGGCTCTTTGCCGAATACGGATTCCGATGACATGTGTGAGTTATCTTTTGAGGTGTTTGCACACAGCAATGTGGATTGGTCTGGAATTTCCTTTCGTCCGGAGGTTCAGATTCTAACCGATCCCTGCACTGCCCCGGTGTCTGTATTTCCCAATGTGGGATATCGGATATTTAATCATGTACATCAGCTACAGGGGCAAGAATTTTTGGCCCTGAATCCTGGAATCTACGAGGTCAATCCCGAGGTCATTGAGGACAAGGCCGGTATTGATCAAGTCTTCGATGGTACCGGTCAAAGTGATCTTGATCAAGAAGTTTACTTCGTTGTGAAAAGTGGTGGGAAGACTATTTCCAAAAAAGTGGTGGTACTGCATAAGGATCAGAACGGGCAGTACAACAACAGCTTGATTTTGTACACACTCGATCAAGCGACGGCATCGCCGAGCAATCCTGTTAATGCGTATCAATATTCGGGATCTCCAACGGCGATGTTTGATGATCAAGATATTGCCAATAATAGTGTCAGTTTGGAATTCTTTGCTAAGGAGTCTCCTTTTGCGCTCAAAGCGATACAGTATATTCAAAATAACCTTGTAGGTATCAATGTGATCGACAGCTATCAGGCAATGGTGATGGGATTTCAGCCCAACACCAACATCAATATGTTCTATGGTGAGTCAGACTATTTCAATACACGTCAATTGGGTTGGGGACAGTTTGCATGGAGTGGTGATCCGTCAACTGTGATTTTAAGAGTACAAATGGAATTATCAGGAATGGCTGACATAGATCCTAGCCTGCCACCTGTTGAACAGGTTACGGAGGTAGAGCTGCAAAGTTCTAATGCCAATCCGTGGACCGGTTCATTTTTTACCATGAGTCCTGTTCGCGGTGATAACGCTGTCGGCTTGTGGTCCTATGAATTAGACACATTAGCAACAATTGAGGACAAAGATCATTATAGTGTATTCGGGTCTCACATGGGGTTGTACCGACACAATTCCGCTTCAGTGGCAGGATTCATTGGAGAGATGGAATCGGAGGTGGTCACTAGTGGAAACACGTCAGATGTATATACTGCTGCCGGAGGAATCCAGGTCAATAGATCTAATTCTTTGAGTGGGAACATCGGTACGAGCTTGGTTAGTGATGCCACCACGAGATCGCTGACTGTCTCCTCCGCGATGTTTCCAAATCAGTTCTGGTCCAATGCAGCGAGCATGTTCCAAGATTTTAATGGTGATGGCTATCCTGATCAGATTTATCAGGATGGAGATGACGTCAGAATGCAGTTGACAAACCCTTCTGGAGGTCACCTTTCGGATACGCTTGCTGTGAGCAACGAGCGAAATTCAAAAGGGCACTCTGATGGGTCGGCGATTACGTGTTCAGGGAGCTATAAGAACGAGGACATACGATTCACTAGTGGTGCAAGTTTCGGTATCAATTTCGGTGGTTCCTATCAGGAGATTGAGTATGTCGACGTCAATGGTGATGGTTTGACGGATCGTGTTTACGATTTTACTGGAGATGTACGTCTTAACAATGGTCATGGATTTGAGGCTCCCAAGAACTACACAGTCCCTGTAAATTCGATGAACCGTACAACTTCGGCGCCACCGTCGATCAATGCTGCTGCGGGCAGTGTTTTTCAAAGCGCATCGATTAGGAAAAGCGTCCTAGCTGAGAGCTTTACGATGGGTGTTGGAATTAACAGCTCTGGATCTCGCTCCGAGATCATGTCTATCGACCTCAATGGTGATGGGCTTACGGATATTATCGAAAGAGTTGGTGCGAAACATATCGTGCATTTAAACACAGGAATGGGGTATCAAACCCACACAGATGGCACTAGCGTTGTTGATTTGAACTTGACGCAAGAACCAGGGCAGTCACAGAGCTACGGGCTTACAGGAGATGTTGCAGGGACGATTGGGTTCCCCATAGGGGCATTTGTGAAGATGTCCGTCAGTGTTAATGCTGGTGGTAATTATGCAATCAACAAATCACGTTCAACCTTCATAGATCTTAATGGTGATGGGGCTGTTGATTTTGTCGAGGCAATGGAAAATGGCGATCTCCATGTTTATTATTCCAATGTTGTAAAGTCGAACTACCTCATTAAAGTGGAAAATCCACTGGGTGGATCCTTTGATATTGACTATGAGTTGGTTGGCCACAAACGCGGTGGATATCAGCCGGTTGTAAAGACTCATCGCCCAACCGAAACAATGCTTTGGGACATGCCTTCTGGCAAATGGGTTATGTCACAGGTAACCATCCATGACGGTCTTGACATGACAATTCCCAATGGAGGCCCGGACCTTGATGGCATTGATCAGACGATGATGTTTTTTGACTATGATGGCGGGGTTCAAAACCGTCGCGAGAAAGAGTTTGCAGGTTTCACGCGCGTGCAGACCCGCCTGCAGAACCAAGTGGGATCTGAAAGCAATTATCCTAAAAAGTACATCACCGAGGTCATTGAATACTTCGCGCCGGAACAGTTGGACTTTAACGGGCTCAAGAAGCTGAGTTATCTAAAAGGCCTAGCTAGAGGCACTTATAGCCTATATAACGAGGAGCCTAACAGCACCACCCACAATGTGAGCTTGATTTCAGCTCAGAATTCAACCTATGAATTTCGCGAGGTAGATATTAATTCTTCAAGCATAGGGCAAGTGCGAAAGGTTGCGCTTAATTGGATGTTGGTGACCGATTGGGATAATGTGGGAGAGACACAGACCCTTTTCCCTGCCGTTGTGGAAACTGAAGCCCTCAACTACCCACAAATTGCGGACGCTCAATATCACAGTCAGCTATTTGAGCTTGAGTATGATAAGTATTTTAATGTCGTTCGTTATCAGGACAAAGCGGACATGATTCCTGGAGGCATTACAGAAGAAGTTGTTGATACTGTGGTTACTGTTGAGACGTTGGTTCATGAACAACGTAACACCTGCCTGGATTTACAGTTTGCAACACCGATCGATACTACAGGGGGTAGGATTGGATTTGTAATCGATCCCGAGCCATCCTACAGCACATACTCAATGGATACAGTATGGTTCATGGATAAGACTGGAAGTTGTCCCCCAGTGGATGTCTATGGAATGGACGTATGTGCGGTTGCAGATACGGATACCTACATCACCCACCACTATAAGCAACTGTCCACGACTTCATATGTCTATAAGACAGTCACAAATGCCACATATCAATCGGATCGGATCGCACTGATGAAGTACTACACACCTAGTAACGCCGCGGGCCGCACCGGAGTGCTTCGAAAGCACACCATCTATGTTGGAGACACTTTACCGCCCAACATGGTACGCGAAAGTGAGGTGACATCACTTACAACGGATGGGAAAGCCGTTCAGGTAATGCGCTCAGCCCTTGATGGAGGTGGTAATTATGCTCAAACAGACATAGAATATGACAGCTTTGGAAATGTGACGAAAGTCATTGGGGCAGCGAATCAATCCAGTCAACGAGCTTTTACAAAATACGGATACGACCTCGCCCAGCATCAGTTTGTTGAATCTGTTGAAAATCAGTTCAATGAGAGTGTTTGCAACATGTATGATCCGGAAATAGGCCTATTGAAGCAGACCATTGACATCAATGGACACCCCATGGTCTATCAGTATGACCAATTTGATCGAATCAAGCGAATATGGGCACCCAAAGAAGTATACAATGCTTCAAGCGCGCCGACCATCTGGTATGACTATAGCTTGAATTCAGGTGACCCTGGAAAGCCCGCTTCTGCCATTACCTACCATAATCTCAATACGGTGAATTACGTTACTCCTGTTACGGATTACACCCCGCTGAATTGTGGTGAAGTCAGTCTTGCGGGTCACCCCTTGACTACAGATAATTTTGTTCGTACGGCGACCATTGTTGATGGCATGGGAAAGGCTGTACAGGTACATGCGGATCAATCAGGCCCAACGGGCGCTGATAATACTAAGTTTCTCGTTTCAGGACCCCAGACCTTGGATAAGTTTGGAAGGCTCACCCAAATCTATGCTGATGTCTTTGTCAGCGGACAAACCTTTGGAGATCTGTATGTTGAGCCCTCGTACACTTCGAATGAACTGATGCAGAGAGCCGTTGCGTATGATTATAATAGCCGCGCCTTGTCCTCTGAGAGTTGGGGTGCTGAAAGTGTGGGTGCCGGCGAGTGGACCACAACAGAAATGCAATATGGTTGGAATACAGACCTGGGCGGTGCCTTGCATTATTTTGAGAAGACCTCCGTGCTGAGTAGCCAAGGGGCTGGCATTCCTACACCGGACATGGTCGCTGCTAATTATACCGACGCACGCGGACGCAAAATCGGCCAGATTACCTACGGTTTAACCTCTGCTGATGATATCATCACCCAGTTCCAATACAATGAGATTGGGGAATTGACTCAGGTGACAGATCCTATTGGCGCCATTACCACCTACGAACACGACATGGCAGGCCGTGTGACACAAGAGAACCACCCAGATCGTGGCGCGACAACAACGACTTATGACAATGCCAGCAACGTAATTCAGATTGAAACACCGGCGACGCAAGAGAAAAACGGTGTAATCACAATGTCTTATAGCTTTAATAGGCTCATGAGTAAGCACATGCCAAACTCTGTGGGCAATGATCTCTACGACATCGACTACATATATGGATATAAAGGCGATGGCAACAATGGCGCAGGACGTGTAGTCCAGATCACACAGGGACAAACGTTCAAAATAGATCAGCTCAAATATGATGAGCTCGGTCAGGTATCTCAGGAGTATGTCAACATTGATGTTCCTATGTATGGTGGTCGATCTTTTACCACACAAAAGTTCTATGACTCATTTGGTAGAATCATGCGCGCCAATTATCCCGATGGAGATCAGGTGGATTACGGTTACACTGCCAATGGTGAGCTTAAGGATATAACATCTACCGTAAGTGGCGTTGCTGATGATATCATCTCGGACATAACATACAATGGCTATGGTCAAATCAAAGAGCTCACCTACGGCAACGGTACATCCACCACCTACACCTATGATGCTGGCAATACTAAGAAGCAGTCCACGCTAATGTCATCCACGGTGGATGGCTTTGTTTCTTACAATCCTACGACCCTTCTGGATCGTCAGTATCAGTACAACAAGCAGGGGATGGTCAGCTCCCTGCAACGAATTGTCAATGGTAGCCTTGTAGGC
>ENA-ORCY01000388-ORCY01000388.1-marine-metagenome-genome-assembly--contig:-NODE-388-length-27525-cov-2.819404_pt1 | contig 27525 bp, 18 predicted proteins | sample MGYA00248634_ERZ508507 | MGnify/ENA primary metagenome ERZ508507 (study PRJEB26178, sample SAMN06266269) | marine metagenome | isolation source: Columbia River Estuary | place: USA:Columbia River Estuary... | reverse complement strand
TGCAGAGCTATACGCCGCCAATCCACCAAACTTCATACTTCCTTGAATACCACCCATAGAACTCATGGTGACTACATGACTTCCTTTTTGCAAGTACGGGATGATTCCTTTGGTTATTTCTGCAACTCCAAATACATTCACTTTATAAACTTCTAAAAAATCATCAGAAGTTAGCTCCGTAAAAGGTTTGTTAATTAATTTCCCCGCATTATTAATGAGGATATCAATACGCCCGCAGTTTAACAAGATGTCTGAGGTTATTTCACTTAAATTGGAAAGATTTGCTAAATCAAGCGGCACAACACAGTGCTGGTTATGATTCTCTAATTTTTCCTGAAGGTGGCGAAGTTTCTCTTCATTTCGTGCCGACAAGATGAGTTTGGCACCTGCTCTTGCCAATTGCAAGGCAAGTTCTTCGCCTATACCAGAAGAAGCACCTGTGATCCAGATGACTTTATTTTGAAAATAAGACGTGTGATTCATTGCTCAAAGATAAAAGATTCGTTGGGCGCGTGGGTGCGTTTTCTTACTTTTGATGAAAAATATCGCATGACCGTCCGCAACATACTCGCCGAATTTCAAGAAGCACAAGCTGTTTTAGAAGCCTTCAGCACCGCTGAGAACATGGAAAAAATAGAAAAGGGGATTGCCATGATGCATCGGGCCTTGGCAAATGGTCATAAAATCATGAGTTGTGGCAACGGAGGCTCAATGTGCGATGCCATGCATTTTGCAGAAGAGCTCTCTGGGCGCTACCGCAATAACCGCCCCGCACTTGCCGCGGTTTCTATTTCAGACCCATCTCACCTTTCGTGCGTCGCCAATGACTACGGCTACGACCACGTTTTTTCTAGATACGTCGAAGGCTTGGGCCAAACTGGAGATGTCTTACTCGGCATCTCGACTTCTGGTAATTCAAAAAATGTCATGTTGGCTGTTGAAGCTGCCAAAGCAAAGGGTATTCATACTATTGTTTTGACAGGCAAAGATGGCGGTCAATTAGCTGGCCTAGCCGATCTTGAAATCAGAGCGCCATTTAGCCCTTTTGCCGACCGCGCACAAGAAATCCATATCAAGGTCATCCATTCGTTTATCCACGGCATCGAGCAAAGCTTCGGTTATTGAATCAGGCATTAGCCTCGTTTAACTTCGAGTGCTTTCTGCTGTAAGTAAAGTAAATGACCAAGCCCACAAGCAACCAAATGCCAAAGTAAATCCAGTTTTGTAGCGGGATTTCACTCATCATGTAAAGGCAACTAAGCAGACCTAAGGTCGGGATGAGCGATAATTTTTTAGGAACACTCACAATAGTTAAGAAAATACTGAACGCCCAAAAAATGAGCGAAGGGATTTTTTGTCCGAAATCGGACCAATTTTTAAATTGTAAATAACTGAAGAGCGCATTGGACGTGTAGAAATAAATAAGGGCGCACAAAAATAAGAAAGGGAGCACAAAACCCGCATTTACATAAGGTGTTTTGAAAGAACCTCGTTGCACGTCTGGCTTATTTTGCAAGACCAAAACACCGCCACAAACCAATACAAAAGCAAAAAGCGTTCCGATGGAGCAAAGATCTGTTACCATGGTGAGGTTCATGAAAAGTGCAGGAATAGCGACCACAAAACCCACCACTATTGTAGCAAAAGATGGTGTTTTGTACTTGGGGTGAATTTTGGAAAAGCGTTTAGGCAATAAACCATCGCGGCTCATGCTCAGCCAAATGCGCGGCTGCCCCATCTGAAAGACAAGTAATACCGAAGCCATTGCGACAACTGCTGATATCGAAATGATAAACGTCATTTTGGGCAAGTTGATTTGCTCAAACACAAAAGCAAGTGGCTCACCGACGGCAAGCTGGTTGTAAGGAACAACTCCGGTGAGAATGAGGGCAATAACGATATAGAGAACGGTGCAGATGATAATGGCCCACATCATGCCGCGAGGGAGGTCGCGCTGTGGGTTTTCGCATTCTTCGGCAGTAGTAGAAATGGCATCAAAACCAATGTACGCGAAGAATACGGCAGAAACACCTTTAAGAACACCACTGATGCCTTCAGGTGCAAAAGGGGTCCAGTTTTTCATGTCGATATAAAACACCCCAACGGCAATGACCAATAAAATAACCGCAAGCTTAATGATCACCATTGCATTGGATGCATTGCGGCTTTCTTTGATGCCGCGGTAAACCAACCAAGTGATCAGCACAATAATAAAGAGCGCTGGAATATCAAGAACTAAATGCAAGGAACCAATTCTTGGAGCCGTTAACCAAGCCTCGCGCGCTTGCAGGAGTACCGGTTCTAAATTCTTTAAATCACCCCCGTTTTTCAAGAATTGCAGCGCTTCGCTGTACCCTTTCGAGGCGCTAAGGTAATCCATTTGCATCCAGTCCGGAAGGTGAATTCCTTTCAATCCAATTGCTTGAATATGAATTTGTTCAAGCATTGTAGTTAAATAATCACTCCAAGATATTGCTACGGTGATATTTCCGATGGCATACTCCATAATGAGCGCCCAACCGATGATCCAGGCGATGAGTTCCCCAAATGCAACATAGGAATAGGTATAGGCTGAACCCGCCACCGGAACCATAGATGCAAACTCAGCATAAGCAAAAGCTGCAAAGCCACTGGCCAGCGCTGTAAATAAAAACAGAAAAATGACTGCTGGTCCGCCCTGCGCAGAAGCTTGTCCTATTGTAGAAAATATACCAGCGCCAATAATGGCGGCAATACCGAAGGCGATTAAATCTCGAAGTTTGAGGTGCTTATTGAGTCCGTGGGTGTCGCCGGCAACTTCATTGGCACGCACTTGCGCCATAATGGATTCAACGGTTTTTTTACGGAATAAAGAGTTTTGGGACATTCAACTATTTTTAAAGCACTAAAAGTAAAGAAATTTTACTTTTGCATATGGAAAAATTTATCACGGTTAAAGGAGCGCGCGAACACAACCTCAAAGGACTCGACGTGCGCATCCCACACGGCAAACTCACCGTGATTACCGGGGTTTCGGGCTCTGGGAAATCCAGTCTTGCCTTTGATACCATTTTTGCCGAAGGACAGCGTCGTTTCATCGAAAGCATGTCAGCCTATGCGCGTCAGTTCTTAGGACGCTTAGACAAGCCTGCAATTGACGACATCAAAGGTTTGTCGCCAGCCATCGCTATTCAACAAAAGGTTAGCAGCGGCAACCCAAGATCTACCATAGGCACCAGCACCGAAATCTACGACTACCTCAAATTATTATTTGCCCGCATTGGCACCACCTACTCACCTGTTTCCGGAAGCGCCGTTCTCAAACACCAAACCAAGGACGTCATCGCATTCCTAGACCAACACTGGACAGAAGACCCATTTGCCATTTTATACGCGCTCTCATTTAACTCTATTGAAGATTTAAATAAAAATATACAACTTCTTAACAAAGAAGGTTTTACAAGATTATTTTTTAATGGTCAGTTTGTCCTGATCGACGAGCTCGAACCCTTTTCCGAATTACCCGAACAAATCTGGGTGGTCATTGACCGACTCAAAAACAGCCCACGCGAACTCCCACAACAAAGCCGACTTTCGGAAGGAATCGAACGTGCTTTTGCAGAAGGTAAGGGAGAATGCAGCTTGTACAATGCGCAAAGCAAAGAATTGGCGCATTTCAATGGACGCTTCGAAGCCGACGGACTGCGCTTCGAAGAACCTACATCTGCCTTCTTTGCTTTCAACAACCCTTACGGCGCTTGCAAAAAATGCGAAGGCTACGGCATGACACTCGGCATTGATGAAGAACTCGTTTTTCCAGACCGCACCAAAAGCATTTACGAAGGAGCCGTGGCCCCTTGGAAAGGCGAAAACATGCAGGAATACCTCCAACGCTTGTTGTATCAAGCGAGCAAGTTTGACTTCCCGATACACCGACCTATTCAGGAACTCAGCCCTGCTCAATACCAGTTACTCTGGACAGGAAACAGTTATTTTATTGGTTTAAATGAGTTCTTTAAACAAATTGAAAGTCAGACTTATAAAATACAATATAGAGTACTACTCTCTCGCTACAGAGGCAAGACAATTTGCCCCGACTGCAACGGCACCCGCTTGCGCAAAGATGCAGGCTACGTCAAAATAGCAGGCAAGAGCATCCAAGATGTTGTCCTGATGAGCATAGACGACGCTTTGGCTTATTTTCAAGCATTAGCACTTAATGCGCATGAGCAAAAGGTGTGTAAGCATATCTTACCCGAAATTGAGCAGCGCTTGGCTTATTTACAAAAAGTTGGTCTTGGTTACCTCACCCTCAACCGAAACTCTAACACCCTTTCCGGTGGAGAAGCGCAGCGCATTCAACTCGCCAATTCTATTGGCTCTAGTTTGGTAGGTTCGTTGTACATTCTCGATGAACCCTCCATTGGCCTACATCCGAGGGATACCAAAAAATTAATTGAGGTCCTCATTGCCCTGAAAAATCAGGGCAATACCGTTTTGGTGGTGGAACACGAAGAAGAAATCATGCGGGCCGCAGATGAGATTTTAGATATCGGCCCACTTGCAGGCTCGCAAGGAGGTCATTTAGTGTTCCAGGGCGACTTCAAAGCCTTAGAAAGCAGCGCTTCGCTCACTGCACAATACCTCACGGGCCGCAAACAAATTGCACTTCCCTTGCGCACCAGGACTGCACTTGGGCAGCTACAAATTCACAATGCGCGTCAAAACAACCTCAAGAACATCGATGTACAAATCCCGCTCGGGCAACTCGTTTGCGTAACTGGCGTATCGGGTTCTGGCAAATCTACCCTGATCAAAAGACTACTCTACCCACTTGTGCGCAAAGAATTAGGCCTCAGCAGTGATTTAATTGGCAAATGCAATGGCTTAAGTGGCGACATCAAAAAGATTGGCCACGTTGAATTTATAGATCAAAACCCCATCGGAAAATCCTCGCGCAGCAATCCGATCACTTACGTGAAGGCATTTGACGACATTCGCGAAATTTACGCCAGGCAGCCATTAGCCAAATTAAGAGGCTACAAGCCCGGATATTTTTCTTTTAACGTGGCGGGCGGCCGTTGTGAAATCTGCGAAGGAGAAGGCAACATTACGGTTTCTATGCAATTTATGGCCGATGTTCAGCTCCCCTGCAATCACTGCAAAGCCAAGCGCTACAAAACCGAAACCTTAGAAATTTTGTACCGAGAAAAGTCTATTTCAGACTTACTTGAGCTGACCTTACAAGAAGCGTTAGACTTCTTTAGCGAAGACCCAGACAAACTCGCCCAAAAAGTTGCCGAAAAAATCCAACCACTGGTAGACGTCGGACTTGGATATTTAACCGTGGGGCAATCCTCTAGCACGATGTCAGGCGGAGAAGCACAGCGCATCAAACTCGGTTCCTTTCTAAGCAAGGGCAACCAAGGCACGCCTACCCTCTTTATTTTTGACGAACCCACAACAGGCTTGCATTTTTACGACATCGAAAAACTATTGATCGCATTTAACGCCTTACTAGATAAAGGCCACTCTCTAGTGGTGATTGAACACAACATGGAAGTCATCAAATGCGCTGACCACATTATTGACCTCGGGCCCGACGGCGGAGAGAACGGCGGAAATTTACTTTTTAGCGGGCACCCAAAAGACTTTATACAGCTGAAAGACAACACTACAGCGAACTATTTAAGTGAAAAGCTTGTTGAAAACTAAGCACACTTTAACACATTTAGAATTTATATTCCCTTAACTTTGCAGAAAAATAGCAGCATGTCAGCAGATATCTTCGAAAAAATCAAGGCAAACCGCGGACCACTCGGAATGCATGCCAAAGAATCTCACGGGTACTTCACCTTCCCCAAATTAGAAGGCGAAATTGGTCCTCACATGAATTTCAGAGGCACAGAAAAACTCAATTGGTCGCTCAATAACTATCTCGGTTTGGCCAACCATCCTGAAGTACGCAAAGCAGACGCGGACGCTGCAGCTATCTACGGTTTTGGCTCGCCAATGGGAGCACGCATGATGTCTGGTAATTCAAACTACCACGAACAACTCGAAAACGAACTCTCTGCTTTTGTCAGCAAAGAAGACACCATTTTATGTAACTTCGGCTACCAAGCCATTGTTTCTGCAATTGATTGTTTAGTAGATCGCCACGACGTCATTGTTTACGACGCCGAATCGCATGCTTGTATCCTCGATGGCGTACGCCTACACATGGGCAAGCGTTTTGTGTTCAAGCACAACGAAGTCGATGACTGCGAAAAACAACTGCAACGCGCCACCAAACTTGCGGCCGAAACCGGCGGTGCGATCCTCGTGATCACCGAAGGTGTATTCGGGATGCGCGGTGACCAAGGTAAACTCAAAGAAATCGTTGCCCTTAAAGAAAAATACAACTTCCGTTTATTCGTAGACGACGCACATGGTATTGGCGTACTTGGCGCCACTGGTGCCGGAACCGGCGAAGAGCAAGGTTGCCAAGACGGCATAGATATCTACTTCGGTACTTTCGCCAAATCGTTCGCGCTCATCGGCGGCTTTATTTCTTCAGACGAACAAGTAGTTGAATACCTCCGCTACAACATGCGCTCGCAAATTTTTGCCAAAGCCATGCCTGCAGCATTGGTTTCTGGCCTACTCACGCGCCTTGACCTCATGCGCAAGCACCCTGAGCTCAAAGACAAACTCTGGGAAAACACCAATGCGCTTCAAAATGGCTTGAAAGAAGCAGGTTTTGAAATCGGCCCAACTGACAGCTGTGTTACGCCAGTTTACCTCAGCGGCTCCATTCCAGAGGCAACCAACCTTATCTTTGACCTCCGCGAAAACTACAATGTATTTTGTTCAATGGTTGTTTATCCAGTAGTTCCAAAAGGCATGATCATTTTGCGCCTTATCCCTACGGCAGTTCACACCCTAGAAGATGTCAAATACACCATCGAATGCTTCTCTAAAATCGTAGACAAATTAAAAGCCGGCGAATATATGTCGGATAAAATTGCAGCGATCTAAATCAAGCATCAACATATTAAACAAAAAAAATACGGGTTATTCAACCCGTATTTTTTTTGCAATTAGTTTTTCAATGGCCTTGAAGTATTTGTGATCTTCAGGCTCACAGAAAATAACGGAACGACCTTCTCGCCCTGCGCGGCCTGTGCGGCCAATGCGGTGCACATAGGTTTCTGCAACTGTTGGTACGTCGGTATTGATCACGAGGTCAAGCCCAGAAATATCGATGCCGCGGGCGGCAATATCGGTAGCGACCAAAATTCGGATTTTACCTTCCTTGAAATGATTGAGCGCCATCTGACGTGCATTTTGAGACTTATTGCCGTGAATGGCCATGGCCTCTAGCTTGTTTTTACCGAGCATTCGCACTAATTTATCGGCGCCGTGTTTGGTTCTGGAGAAAACCAATACACTTTCTGCTTTGTCTTTCTTGAGTAAGTCCACCAAAGAAGATTCTTTGTGTTTGCGGTCGGCAACGTGGATCATGCATTGATCTATGCGTTCAACTGTTGACGAAACTGGTGTTACGGTAACTTCAATGGGATCTTGTAGTAAACTTTGCGCTAGATTTTTGACTTCATTTGGCATGGTTGCCGAAAACAAAAGCGTTTGGCGTTCTCTAGGCAAAAGCTTCACGATGCGTTTGACGTCGTGAATGAAACCCATGTCTAGCATGCGGTCAGCCTCATCCAAAACAAAAATAGACAACTGCTTGAGGTTGACGAATCCTTGCTGATGTAAATCGAGTAAACGACCCGGCGTAGCAATAAGAATAGCAGGCTTTTGCTTGAGGGTCTGAATTTGCGCGTGTGCTTTTACACCACCGAAAATAACCAACGAACGCAAACCTAAATGCTTACCGTAAGCTTTGAAATTATCGGCGATTTGAATGGCAAGCTCTCGGGTTGGTGTTACAATGAGTGCTTGAATGCCTCCATCTAGCGGTTTTTTGGCGTGCAATAACTCCAAAATTGGAATGGCAAAAGCTGCAGTTTTTCCTGTTCCGGTTTGTGCTAGACCGATGAGGTCTCGTTTTTCTAGAATAGGTGGAATGGCTTTTTCTTGGATTGGGGTTGCATTTGTATAGCCTTTTTCAGCGATGGCTTGGAGGAGCTTCTGCTCCAGGGGTAATTCATTAAATAACATGTAATCTTGATTTTCGGACGTGGTAAACAACATTTTTTACCCGCCGAAGTGGTGCAAAGGTACGCAAATAAATTTGAGCTACCTTAGATTGCCGATAGGATGCGTTTCAGACGGGTTTCACTCACCTTTAAAATGGTCTCTGAAAAAGCAGAATCTTCGTCTAATAATTCTTTTTGAGTAGCCGAAAAATGCACGGCGGCAATGTTTGGAATTTGAGCCAACTTAGCGATATTCCCGGCATTTACGCCGCCGCCTGCCATGATTTCAATACGGCCGTTTGCATATTCGCACATCTGCAAAAGAATCGGTAAACCTATCTCTACATTGGAGGCAAAGCCTGAAGTAAGCACCCTTTTGAAACCCAGTTCCATAAGAACGTCCAGTGAACGTTTCCAATCTAAACTTTCGTCGAAGGCGCGGTGGAAGGTCCAGTCTAGCTCAGGAGCCAACTGCATTAAATCTTGAAGCAAAGATTTGTCCAATTCAAAATTTGACTTGAGTAAACCTACAACCACACCCTGCACTCCAAGGTTTTTACAAAATTCGATTTCCCGTTGGATGACCTCGATTTCAGCTTGCTCGTAATGAAAACCACCTGCGCGAGGCCGAATCAGCACGTGTGTCTCTAAACCTAAGTTCAAGGCCTGCCCAATAAGACCAGCAGATGGCGTAAGGCCACCCTGCTCAAGATTCTGACAGAGTTCAATGCGGTCAAAACCGTGAGTCTTGGCTAGCGTGAGTGCCTCCACAGAGGCAGCGCATAATTCGAGTTGTAGAGCTTTCATCAAGGGCAAAATTGCACATTTTACAACAAAAATCAGGTCCATTTTACGTATATTTGTAGGCAATCAACTGAAAATGGCCAAAGAAAAAGCGCAAGCAACAAGCGAGCAACTCGACTTCAATAGTTTCAAGCAACAAGTTATCCAAGATTTCCAACTTGCTTGTGAATCCAGAGAAGCCTCCTTATTGGGGCGCAAAGAAGTACTCACTGGGAAAGCCAAATTTGGCATTTTTGGCGATGGCAAAGAGCTTGCTCAAATTGCATTAGCCAAACAATTCCAAAACGGAGACTTCCGCTCTGGCTACTACCGCGACCAAACCCTCATGATGGCCATTTCTGCCCTTACGCTTGAACAATACTTTGCTGGTCTTTACGCCCATACTGACGTCGAAATTGAACCTCAGTCCGCTGGCCGACAAATGGGAGGACACTACGCCACGCGCAACCTCGACCAAAATGGCAACTGGAAAGACCTCATGGCTCAGAAAAATAGCTCCTCTGACATCTCTCCTACCGCAGGGCAAATGCCGCGTTTACTAGGTTTGGCGCAAGCCTCTAAAGTTTACCGCGAGCATCCTTCACTCAAAGAATTAGAGGCCTTCAAAAAATTCAGTGCGGGCGGCAATGAAGTGGCTTTCGGAACCATCGGCGACGCCTCCACTTCAGAAGGTCCTTTTTGGGAAACCATGAATGCAGCTGGCGTGCTGCAGGTACCGCTCGTGATGTCTGTCTGGGACGACGGTTACGGCATTTCGGTGCCACGCGAACTCCAAACCACTAAGGGCAGCATCTCAGATGCTCTAGCGGGTTTTCAGCGCAATGCAGACCAAAAAGGCTTCGAAATCCTCATTACAAAAGGTTGGGACTACGCACACCTTTGCGAAACCTACGAAAAAGCCGTGCAAATCGCTCGCGATCAACACGTTCCTGTTTTGGTACACGTCAAAGAAGTGAACCAACCACAAGGGCATTCCACTTCGGGTTCGCACGAACGCTACAAATCCGAAGAACGCCTCCAATGGGAAACCGATTTTGACTGCATCGCCAAATTCAAAGAATGGATCTTGTCTTTTGCACAAAAAGGATTGGTTTTAGCCACCGAAGAAGAACTCGACGCCATTTCAAATACTGCCAAAGAACGCGTGAGAAACGCTAAAAACAATGCTTGGCAGGCCTTCACCGCAGACATCATTGAAGATAAAAACGATTTGCTTTCTATCTTAGCCAGTTTCGATGCCGCACATACACTACATGTAAGTGCCAACAACATGCACCAACAGCTTAGCAAAGAAAAAGACAGCATTCGCCGCGACCTCCTCACGCAAGCGCGTTTGCTTTTGCGCCAAGGCATGCACGACCAAAGCCCACAACGCAGCGCCCTAGTTGCTTGGGTACAACGCATTCAGCTCAAAGCCCAAGACCGCTACAGCTCTTACCTCTACTCTAACTCAGCGAACAGCATTTCAAATGTTCCGAAAGTACCTGTTGCCTACACTTCTGAAACACAACTAGAAGACGGCCGCATCATTTTGCGCGAAAACTACCGCCACATCCTAGAGAACCGTCCAGAAGTACTTGTTTTTGGCGAAGACGCAGGTAAAATCGGTGGTGTCAATCAGAGTTTAGAAGGATTACAAGAACAATTTGGCAACCTGCGCGTCTCCGACACCGGCATCCGAGAGTGCACAATTATCGGTCAAGGCATCGGTATGGCGATGCGCGGATTGCGCCCTATTGCCGAAATCCAGTACTTAGACTACCTGCTTTATGGTCTTCAAATTATGTCCGACGACCTCGCAACGGTACAATACCGCACCAAAGGCGGACAAAAAGCACCTTTAATTGTCTCTACGCGCGGGCACCGACTAGAAGGCATTTGGCACAGCGGATCGCCAATGGGAATGATCATCAATGCCTTGAGAGGTATTCACGTATGCGTACCCCGCAACATGACCAAAGCAGCTGCCTTCTACAATACTTTACTACAAGCAGACGAACCTGCACTCGTGATTGAACCGCTCAATGGCTACCGCAGTAAAGAACGCATGCCCATTAATTTTGGAGAATTCACCGAGCCGCTTGGCGTTCCCGAAATTGTACAAGAAGGCACAGACCTCACGCTCGTTTCTTACGGCTCTACTTTCAATATTTGCGAACTCGCCGTACAGCATCTTTCTGCAATGGATATTTCTGTAGAACTCATCGATGCCCAAACTTTACTTCCATTTGACACCGAGCACCTTATCGCTAAGTCTTTGGCCAAAACCAATGCCCTACTCATCGTAGATGAAGACGTCAGCAGTGGTGCGAGCGCCTTTATGCTCGATCAAATTCTCGTAAAACAGAACGGCTACCAACACCTCGACCTCGCGCCTCAAACCATGGCTGCCAAAGACCACCGCCCTGCCTATGGCTCCGACGGCGACTACTTCAGCAAGCCCAACATCGACGACATCATCGAAAAAGTCCTGGACATGATGCACGACCTCGATCCGCAAAGTTTTCCAAGACTTTACTAAACAACTAAAAAATTGGCACAAAAAAAGGGAGGCTTTCGCCTCCCTTTTTCATATCATATGTAAAATGATTATGCTTTAGAATCAGATTTAGCTAATGCATAGATAACCAAACCGAAACCGATTTTGTTAACTGCATCACCGATGTTGTAAACAACATCCATCCAAGGGTTTGGATCAGCGCTACCAAATGCGCCAAATAAACCGCCCGGTGTACCGATAATGTAACCAAGTGGGTAAATTGCCCATCCTACCAATACGAACCAAGCCAAAACGCGAGTTGCTTTAGCTACAGCCGGACCAGCCGATTCTGCCAATTTGGCCACTTCGCCAAACCAAACTAAGTAAGCGATGTAGAAGTAAGCTGCTCCTGAAAGCACACCCCACATAACGCTATTGCCACGATCTACTGCTTCACCGAAGTAACCAGTTACAAGCATTACTACAGAAGCAAAGATAAGTTTCCATAACAAGCTCGTTTTAGCACCTGCTTTTTTGGTGATTAAATAGAACTCAACACACATGAGTGGAACTGTAAGCATCCAGTCTACATAACGGAAAAACGTTGGTGATGTAGAAGTTGCTGTGAAGTAATCACGCATGTAATAATAGTGAACAGCGGCAATGAAAGTGATGAGACCAGAAACTAAAATGGAGGTTCTCCATTTCTCTTCCATGTTGCGCATTTCCATAAAGAAAAATGCTGCTGCAGCCATCATGGCCATTGTTCCAATGAAGAAGGTAAATGCCGTGTAAGTATACACATCACCTTTTTCAAATAGAGCTTGCACGTTGAGTGCACTAGATAAAGAAAATAACATAAATAGATAGGTTTAGTTTTTCCTACTCTTTTTGTGGCTTTTCGGATACCGCCAATAATTATTTGAATAACAATGATATATAATTATTGTTTAATAATTACAAAAATTTATTCAACAATTTACAAAAACCTAACTATTTAAATGTCAATATCTTGACAAAAACCTATATTTTTCAATAGATACAGAAGGAAAAGGGCAAGCGCATTTGTAGGCCCTTCATTTTTTTTATTTGCGCATATTTTTGGTAGTAGAGTAATAAATCTTCAGGAATTTGAACTTTTGAATGACTCTTTTCACCTTCGAGTTCTTCATCTAATAGTGCCAAAATGTTACTAAAGGTATCGTCTTCTTTTTGAGGGTAATATACCACCTCTTTGACACCAACTTTCTTTTGCAGCGCTTGAACAGTTGCGTTTAGACCTCCCAATTCATCGACCAAACCGCGTTGCTGAGCATTTTTTCCCGTCCATACTCTGCCTCTTGCCACTTGTTGCACGCGCTTTTTAGTCAATTTTCGACCTTCGCTTACGCGTTTCAGAAACTGGTTATAAATGGCATCTACTTCGAGTTGCATGAAGTTGAGTTCTTCTGGATTCAGGCGTTGGGTTAAGGATAAGGTACCATAGCGGTGTGTTCTCGCCTCATCGGTAGTGACTCCTAATTTATTCTTTAAAAAATCACCAGCGTAAGGCACAACACCAAAAACGCCAATAGAACCGGTGATGGTCATGGGATTGGCATAGATTTGAAGCGCTGGCATGGCGATGTAGTATCCGCCAGAGGCAGCGTAGTCGCCCATGGAGACATACAAGGTTTTTTTAGCGGCTGTAAGCGCAACTTCTTTCCAAATTTCTTCACTCGCTAAGGCCGAACCACCTGGACTGTTGATGCGAAGGATAACCGCCTTTACGTCGTCGTTGTCTCGGACCTGACGCAGCATTTTTGTCATGCGTTCAGTACTGATTTGATCTCCCTCGGTTGCAACATCGCCCTCCGCTAAGATCACTGCTATGTGTCGTTCTTGACGCGCTAGTAATTGGTTGTCGTGAAAGGTATCTCTTGCATACTTTGCAAATGTTTGCAAGCGCAATGGTGTGTTTTCGTCAATTCCTACTTTTTTCTTGAGTAAGGTAAGTACCTCACCTCGGTACATTGTTTTGTTGAGTAACTTTTGCGCTGCGGCTTGGTCCAAATTTCGAACGGCCAAAGCATTTACCAATGAGTCAATTGTTGAGGTGTCTAGTTGTCTCGACGCAGAAATATCGTTTCGATTTTGCTTCCAGAGGTCTTGCAATAAAACTTGCATTTGCAAACGACTCGAGTCCGACATTTCGCTGCGGTAGAAAGGCTCTACGGCACTCTTGAAGTCATTTTCTTTTCCTCGGACCACCATAACGCCAATCTGAAGTTCGTCAAGTAAATTCTTGAAGAAGTAACTCTCGGCATGGAGCCCACTCCAAACAAATGATGCTCCATGCATGCCGTAAACTTCTTTACAGGCACTGCTTACGTAATAATCCAATTGACTTATTTGCTCGCCCGTTAAGTAAGCAATTACAAATTTACCTGATTTCTGAAAATCTAGCAACGCAGTTCTGAGTTCTTCTGCGGTGGCCATGCCCATGCTCGGGCTTTTCATTTCTAAGAAAATACCTTTGATTTTTGCATCTTGCGCTGCTTCTTGGAGCCCAACAAGAATTTCTGGCAAGCCCATGGTGCGATCTAGACGAAAGGCTGTCGGATCGAAAGATTCAGCGGATTCATCTTGAACTGTACCGGAGAGCTTGAGGTGCAAAACTGTTTTATTTTGCAAGGCAAGAGGCTCTGGGCCGAAATCGCCAAAAGAACCAATAATACCTCCCAATACAAGAAAGAAAAAAACCATACCGACCAAACCTGCTACAAAAACAGCAAGGAAACTTGGCCAAAAGAGTTTACCGAAAGAAAGGCGATTGTCTGACATATTAAGAATTTAAAAGCGCGTGTAAGCTCAAGCGATTGACTGGATTGATGCGCAGCGTAAAGCGAATGTTTTGTGCGTAGTTTGTGAAGAGGTCACCAGAAAAGGTATTATTGCCATAAACTAAAGGGAAATAGACGCCAAATACTTTGCCGAGGCGGAGCGCTACACCGGCGTTGTAATACAAATCAACCGTTTGAAACGTACCGCGCCCCGCACCAAAATCGGCAAAAACGCCAAAGAAGTTGGGTTTAATAGGTAGCTGCGCATAAACAGTTGCGCTTGTGAGCCAATTGATGTTGCTGCCCGCAGAATTGCCTGTATGGAATTGACCATGGCGCTCCATGCGCTGCTGCGACCAAAAACCACTGACATCAGAACGACCAAAATTGTAATCTTCTAAAAATAAATCTTGCGGACCTTGCAAACCATTCATGGACCAAAAAAAGCGGTCGCCACTTAGGTTTGAGTATTGATGATTGAGCGTATAGCCACCAAAAAGATTCAGGGTAACATCGCGATCAAGTTTACCTATTCGGTAAGAGAAGTTCTGATTGAGGTTGGTCCAGATTCTAGAGATGAATTCGTCGCCTGTTTTGAAGTATTCGTAACGATTGACCCACTGGGCTTGATATGCCGGTTTGTGGTAGTTGGTAGTCAGTTGAACAAACGCCCCTTGATCGTTATATGAAATAGCGCCACCTAAGACATTTCTTTTGTAAATCCCTTGGATGAGTAAATCATGGTGAAATGCGTGGCGTGCTTTACGGTCTCCAAAATTGATGGCTACATAAGGAGAGAAAGCAACAAAATAGTTGTTGGCTGCGTCATTGTTATTACCAGTGTCGCGTTGCGTTCCAAAAGATTTGACAGACAAGCCCAAGCGCATAAGTTCAATTGCTTTTGTTGGCAAGATCTGATAGGAGAACTCAGCGATACCAGCTGGGCGCAAGCGCGAGGTGCTGAGCATTGGGCTCACCAAATAGGTGAATTTCTTTGGCGCCAACCCGATATTGTGTAAAGTAACACCGGCCATGAGGCCATCGTAGGCATTGCCACCCAGCATTGGGGTCCAGAAAACAGCGGTTTGGTCTTTTTGATGATCGCCAAATAAGAATTCAAATTTGATGGGTTCTAACTTGTGAAATACTTGATCTTTCACCCAAAGGTTGTTTTGGCGATTGAGTTCAGGGATATCGTTTAATCGGTCAATTTCGACTTTTGAAATGGAAGCAAATGGCGTTTGAACCAACACCGATTTTTGCCCTGGCTCGGCCCAAACAGTTTCAACTTTTTGGTCTTGGCCATAGATATTGACTTCTATTGGTCCGTTGACTTGTCCTTTATTGGCCAACTTGACAACGGTTCCGGTTTTGGCGATTTGAACTGTCTTTACTTTGTAGTCGATGTGCTTGGTAGTTTGGATGAGGTCCTTGAACAACCAATTGAGGTCTTTGCCTGTTTGGGTTTCTAGGGTTTTCTGTAAATCGGCAGGTTGCGGGTGCTTGAACTTCCATTGTTGGTAGTAGGCAGACATAGCGGCATCGAATTTTTCGGCACCGAGGTAATCCATGAGGTAAAAGAAAATAACCCCTGTTTTTTGGTACATAATGGCCCCATAGTTGAAACTCGAGAAATCATCAGAATGGGTTTCGAGCGGTTGGTCTAGGCCAAAACTTGCTAAAGAGCGGTACATGATGTCGCCGGAGTCGTGGTGATCGAGGTCCCCGAGGTGAAAGCGGCCACCGGCAACCATGTCGGAAAAGCGGGTGTTGTCAGGGTATTTGGTTTGGACGTAACGCATTTCATTGAGTGTGTTGAGTCCTTCGTCCATCCAGCCATGAACGCGCTCGTTAGAACCTAAAATACCGTAAAACCAGTTGTGCCCTACTTCGTGCACAATGACTACTTCTAATTCTTCCTTCGAACTTGAATTACCAATGACGGTGATCATGGGGTATTCCATGCCTCCACCCGCACTAATGGTACCGTCAATTGCGGTAACGTGCTTGTAAGGGTAATCGCCGTTCCACAACGAATAGTAATAAGTTCCGTCGTGCAGGTATTCCAAGGCGTTGGACCATAGTTTGGCATTTTGGGGTGTGAACATAGCCCAAGTAGTGACGGTTTCTTTGGAATGTGGCAATACAACTTCGCCCTTCAAGACCAAAAAGCGTTTATCGGCAAACCAAGCGAAGTCGTGGACGCGGTCTTGTTTATATTGAATGGTTTTCCATTCTGTAGCTGATTCCGGAAAGTTCTTGGAGCGGTCCGTTTCTTGATTGAGGAGCTTTTCTAATTTTTTCTTGCTTTCGTTGACTTTATCGTTCAAGAAGGCAATTTCACTTGCCGTTTGCAGCTCACCTGTGGCGCCAACTACATAGTTCGCAGGAACTGTGATTTTGACATCAAAATCACCAAATTCAGAATAGAATTCACCCTGATTCAAATAAGGCATGGCATTCCAGCCGTTTTGGTCGTAAACAGCAGGTTTAGGATACCATTGCGTAATTTGGTAAGATTGACCGATGTGACCCAAGCGAGAAAGGCTCCCCGATGGAATCTTGACTTTGAAAGGCGTAGAAATCTGAATTTGTTGACCGGGTGCTAGTGGGCTTGCTAAATGCAATACAACGATATCGATATGCTTGGGATCGTAGTCCCATTTGACTTGATTACCATTGACTTTGAAATCAAGGGAATCGATGAAACCGAGGTCTTTAGCTTCGGCTTTGGCAATTTTGTCGCCGTCATTGCGCTTGAGCTGCTGGGCTAGAGCCGTTTCTTTATTTTTATAGGCATTGGGCCAAACGTGCATGTAGATAACGTCTAGTGTTTGGGGTGAATTATTCTTGTAGGTGAAAGATTCAAAACCATTTAAAGTATGGTTCTTATCATCGAGTTTGACCTCAATTTGATAACTGACATCTTGCTGAAAATATTGGCTGAAAGCCCCAAATGGAAGAAGTAAGAAGAGTAATTTTTTCATGTTGAACTATTTGAAATAAAAGTACAAAGTTTTGCGCACAAAAAAGCCACCCGAAGGTGGCTTTCAAAGTGTAGACGTCAAACATCGTTAAATGTTACATCTTTATATTTTGCTGATGCGTTGAACGAATGTTTTTTGGGCTGTCACTATACTTACCAAATAAGTACCTTGTTGTAAAGAACCCAAATCGATTTGCGCTGTAGCTCCGTTCAATTGTTTGGTCATTAATATTTTGCCATTCAAATCTAAAATTTGAATTTGGCCGCTGCCAACTTGATTCAAAGTGATTTGAATGCTTCCATTGGTCGGATTTGGTGCAATTTGAGCACTGAGTTCAACTGAATTCAAACCGAGAACACCGTCTACGCCGTCGCAGTTTTCATCGATGCCATTTCCTTCAGTATCTGTTGCACCTGGGTAAACGGTATCATTGCTGTCGTCGCAGTCGCCGGTGAGGGTTGCGTAACCTGTTAAAGGCGTACAAGAAACTGTAGGGTTGCCAATACCATAACCGTCATCATCTCCATCGAAATAGTAATTCAAGAAAGTGAGTCCTTCGTCTTCTTGACCGTTACAATTGTTGTCGAAGCCATCGCAAATTTCAGGTGCGCCTGGATAAATAGCGTTGTTGGAATCGTTGCAGTCGCCACCAATAGCGATCATGTTGACTGGTGCTTGACAGAAAGGTGTTGCCGTCGCGTCGTCTCCAAAACCATCGCTGTCTGCATCTGTGTAATACAAAACTGGCGCAACAATTGCCGCGTTGTTGTCATCACAGTCGCCGTTGACCAAGACATAACCTGCAGGTTGCAAGCAAGCCACTTGAGAAACTGCTGAATTACCAACTTGATCGTTGTCTAAATCTTGGTACCAAATAGTAGTTGGGTTCACCAAAGCATCGTTGTCATTACAATCAGTGCTGTTGGCCACATAGCCTGCTGGCGCGTTACAAACTAAGGTGTCGTTTGCCAGGTCTCCAAAACCGTCGTTGTCGGTATCGGCATAAAACAATGAAGGTGTAATGGTAATTGTGTTACCCCATACAGAAACGTTGTCCATGCGCAGAGTAGACGTTGCTGTCGCTTGGTTGATGACATAAAAACGGAAAGTTACTGAACTCACATTAGCGAATGTTGCTGGTAAAAGTACGGTATCGGCTAAAGCTACGTTGCCATTCCAAGAGGAAGCAATTGTATCGATGTCTGCAGCATAATTATCAAGGCTTGAACGCACAAAAATTGTTGGCGTGCCACCTGTTGTACTGGTGCGGTGGTTCAAGGCCAATTTAGATAAATTGAGGTTGGTACAATTGGCGCCACTCACTGTAAATTGATTGTACTGATTGAGGTCTAAAATAGCCGTTTGATTCCAACCGCTGCGGTTGAAAACACCACCGCCTGCTGCACAACTATTGCCTTGCGCTGTAAAATCAGAGAAAGTCCAGTTGGTACTTGTATTTGTGGCCGCTACGTCTTGAGTAGCGCAGTCAACTGTTGCTGCAAATTGATAAATACCCAATTGCAAAGGCGCATCAAAACCGTTGCAGTCTTCGTCGATGCCATTGCCTGCGATATCAACAGCGCCAGGATAAATAGCATTGTTGTTGTCATTACAGTCAGAACTATTGGTTACATAACCGGTAATAGCTGCGCAACCCGTTTGAGAAACCGCTGCGTTTCCGTAACCATCGTTGTCTAAATCTTGGTAGTAAGTCAAGGAACCAACAATGGTCAAATTGAGGTTAATGGTGCTGTCACAACCTGCCACGTTTTGAGTGAGTTGGGTGTAGGCTCCAGAAGCGCTATAGGTTTGGTTGTTTAAAGTGTAAGGACCACAGTTCGTGATGTTCAAGGTTGAACTATTGGCGTTGTTAATAGTCAAGTTCAGGTTGATGATGGAGTCACAACCTGCAGCGTTTGCGTTTGCGAGCGTTTGCACATACGTACCGGAAGTGGTATAGGTTTGGTTATTGAGTGCGTAAGAATTACATGCCGTAGCAGCTATCGTGTTGTACGTGACGCAAGACGCAGCCGAACCCGGCGTAACTGAAGCCCAGGTTTCACCTGCGCGAATTTCGTCGATTTCGTAGTTTCCAGTACCAGCTGCTTGACGCAAAAATATAGATTGAATACCGGTAGCCGCCCAGTTGCTGGTGCCAGAAGCGTTGGTTACTACAGCTGCTGGTTCAGCTGCACCCGGAATTGGATTAACCCAAAGGGATGCGGTAATTGGAGAGCCCACGGCCGTTGATGTTGCTTTGGCAACTACAAATAAAGTCGTATTTAAGGAATACTCAGTTGGGGCGTAGGAAATGGTTACGGTTCCGCCTGAAGTATTGAGGATACCTAACTGAAAAGTATTCGGGGTAGTGCCTAACTTGATGTATAAACGCGGAAAGAAAATGGTTACGTTGGTTGCACCTGCTGAAGCTGCGAAACCAACGAAGTAATTACCAGCAGCGGTTAATCCTGTGGTGTTGAGCACGTTGAGCAAAAACGAAAAATACCCAGTGGTACCTGGAATGGCAATTGGTTTATTGATGTCTTCTGACCATGCTGAATTGAGTTCAATGCGGTTGCCTGCTGAAGCCTGAAGGCCAGGATAAGTAAGGCTATTTCCGCTTCCTGATGGCGTTGTAATAGCGACAACTTGGGCTGCGGTTCCGCTATGCGTTGTCCAGCCATTGGCGTTGGCTGCACCGGTAAAATTAAAAGATTCAAAGGCCTGTGCAAATACATTGAGGCTCAAGATGGTAAGTATAAAAAGTAAACCTTTTTTCATAAAAATAATTTTGTTGGGTAAAGTTACAACTTTGTCCGTTAATATACTGTAAGTTTGGATGAAGAGTGCATTAAAAAAGGGCGAAGTTACCTCCGCCCTTATATAATTGTACTGCTATGAATTTTATTCTGCAGAAGCCTGCTCAGTTGCTGGACGCTCAGGGCGTGGCAACAAAACTTTGCGAGATAATTTCCATTTTTTCGTTTTTGGATCTTTACCAATCACTTTGAAAGTAAGCATTTCGCCTTCTTTCACGACATCTTCCATTTTTGCTGTTTTTTCCCAAGCAAATTCGGAGATGTGGATAAGACCATCTGTTCCTGGTACGATTTCTACGAAGCAACCGAATTCTTTAACAGATTTCACTTTACCTTCATAAGTAGCACCTTCGTCTACTTGTGGTGGAAATGCAATTTGACGGATCAAGCGGATCGCTTCAGCCATGTCGTTTCCGTTGTTAGAAAGTACTTGTACACGACCTTCGCCATTTGGTAATTCTTCAATGGTGATGGTTGTTTTGGTTTCCTTCTGTAAACCTTGGATGATTTTTCCTCCAGGCCCGATGATGGCACCGATCATTTCGTTCGGAACAGTCAATGCTTCTAGGCGAGGTGTTTGTGGCTTGAGCTCAGGGCGTGGTGCTGGCATGGTCTCGGTGATTTTACCGAGGATGTGCAAACGACCTGCACGCGATTGCTCTAATGCTTGTGTCAAGACTTCGTATGGCAAGCCATCGACTTTGATGTCCATTTGGCAAGCGGTGATACCGTTGGCAGTACCTGTTACTTTGAAGTCCATGTCGCCGAGGTGATCTTCGTCGCCAAGGATATCGGTCAGCACGGCATAGGAGCCGTCGTCTTCCAGCACCAGACCCATGGCCACACCGGCAACGGGCGCCTTGAGCGGAACGCCGGCGTCCATCATCGACAGTGAGCCGCCGCAGACCGAGGCCATCGACGACGAGCCGTTCGACTCGGTGATCTCCGACACGACGCGGATCGTGTAGGGGAAATCGGTCGCAGCCGGCAGAACCGCCTGAAGCGCGCGCCAGGCAAGCTTGCCGTGGCCGATTTCGCGGCGGCCCGGCGAACCCACGCGGCCAACTTCGCCGACCGAATAGGGCGGGAAGTTGTAGTGCAGCAGGAAGTTCGAACGGAAGTTGCCGTGCAGGGCGTCGATGATCTGCTCATCATCGCCGGTGCCGAGCGTGGTCACGACCAGAGCCTGCGTCTCACCGCGGGTGAAGAGCGCCGAGCCGTGGGTGCGCGGCAGAAGGCCGGTTTCCGACACGATGGAACGGACCTTGTCGAGGGCGCGGCCGTCGATACGCTTCTTGTCCTTGACGACCGAGCCACGCAGAACGCTCGACTCGAGCTTCTTGAGCGCGGTGCCGAGGTTGGCATCGGCCAGCTGCTCTTCGCTCAAGGCGGCCTTGATGGCCTCTTTCGCGGCGGCAACAGCGGCAACGCGCTGTTGCTTGTCGAGGATCGAGTAGGCAGCGCGCATTTGCGCCTCGCCAAGGCCTTTGACCGTCTCATAGAGCGCCGAGTAATCCGGCGGCGAAAAGTCGAACGGCTCTTTGGCCGAGGTCTCGGCCAGCGAGATGATCAGGTCGATGACCGGCTGGATCTGCTCGTGGGCAAACACGACAGCGCCCAGCATTTCGTCTTCGGTCAGCTCATAGGCTTCCGATTCAACCATCATCACGGCGTCTTTGGTGCCGGCGACAACGAGATCGAGCCGCTGCTCGGGGTTGTTGCGCAGGCCCTGCATATCGTCGACGGTCGGGTTCAGCACATAGTCGCCATCGACAAAGCCAACGCGGCAGCCGGCGATCGGGCCCATGAACGGAACGCCCGAAATGGTCAGCGCGGCGGAAGCGGCGATCATCGCAACAACGTCGGGATCGTTGACAAGATCGTGGCTCAGCACGGTGCACATCACGAGGACTTCGTGCTTGAAGCCCGAGACGAACAGCGGGCGGATCGGACGGTCGATCAGGCGCGCGGTGAGCGTTTCCTTCTCGGTCGGACGCGCTTCGCGCTTGAAGAAGCCGCCGGGCACTTTGCCAGCAGCATAGTATTTCTCTTGGTAATGCACAGTAAGCGGGAAGAAGTCTTGCCCCGGCTTCTGCTCCTTGGCGAAGGTTACGTTCGCCATCACCGAGGTTTCGCCCAATGTGGCGATTACGGTGCCGTCTGCCTGACGGGCAACCTTGCCCGTTTCCAGCGTCAGCGTTTCTTCGCCCCACTGGATGGATTTTTTCACTTCGTTAAACATCAATCGTTTCCTCTAGGGAGCGCTCCCGGCCCTCCGGGTCTCCCGTTGATATGGCGGCCCCATTGCCGCCGCCCCCAATCCTTCGCATGCGCCCGGGGGCAGGGCTCACGTCACAGATGGGCGGCCTATACATGGGAATGGCTGGTTTGGAAAGAAGTCTGTTTTCGGGGTAAATCGGCGGAAATGGCCCTTCTACCGAAATTTTCGGTTGCCCGAACCTGCCGCCTGTCGGACAAATGGGCACCCAATATGTTTTGACCGAAAAAGGAGTTTTTGATGGCTGGGAAGTTTGAGCTTTATAAGGATAAGGCAGGCGAATTTCGTTTTCGCCTCAAGGCAGGCAACGGAGAGCCGATCTTGGCCAGCGAGGGCTATAAGGCCCGTGCCAGCGCGGAGAACGGGATCGCTTCTGTAAAGCGGAATGCGCCTAACGACGATCGCTATGAGCGCAAGGCCAACAAGGCAGGCAATGAGATGTTTAATCTCAAGGCCACGAACGGACAGGTGATCGGCACCTCCGAGGCCTATTCCAGCGCCTCTGCCCGCGACAACGGAATTGAATCGGTCAAGAAGAACGCGCCCGAGGCCAAGATCGTCGATCTGACCGACGACGCCTAATAGACACGTCCAGAATCGACAACGCCCGCCTCAATTGGGGCGGGCGCATCGTTTTCGCGAACCTGTATCGCTTAGCGGCGGATGCCGAGGCGCTCGATCAGGCTCTGATAGCGGGCCTCATCCTTGCCTTTGACATAATCCAGAAGCTTGCGGCGCTGGGCGACCATCATCAGAAGGCCACGGCGGCCGTGGTTGTCCTTCTTGTGGGTCTTGAAGTGCTCGGTCAGGGTCGAGATCCGCGAGGTGAGAATGGCAACCTGAACTTCGGGCGAACCGGTGTCGCCTTCCTTGGTTGCGAATTCCTTCATCAGGCGGGCTTTTTCTTCCACAGTAATCGACATCGGGGTCTCCTTTCGGATCAAAGGGTTATGGCGCAAGCCGGGATGTCGTCCAGCAGGGCCCATGGAGGGGTCCGCCAAGGGATTCCCTTTGCGGATGCGTGCCTATAGAGGCAATTCCCTTTGAAGAAAAGGAGATTCTGGGGCTCTAGCCTTCGCGGAAGAAAGGCAGAAAGGCATCGAGAACCGCTTGCGGGTTTTCCTCCATCACGAAATGCCCCGCGCCCGTGCAGGAAATGCCTTGCACATCATCGGCCCAAGCGCGCCAAAGGTCGAGGGGATCGGCGGTCTGCGCGGGAAAGCCGATATCGGACCAGAGGAAATAGACCGGCGCTGCGATCTTGCGTCCGGCGGTGCGGTCGGCCTCGTCGAGCGCCCGGTCAAACGTCGCCCCGGCGCGATAGTCGGCGCACATGGCATGCAGGTGAGCCGGGTCGCGCCCTTGCGCGAGATAGGCGGCGAGTGCCTTCTCGGAGAAGGCCGAGACCGATTTGGCGCGGGTCCATGCGGAGAGGGTCCAACTGAGATAGGCATCGGAGTCTGCACCGATCATGTTTTCGGGCAAGGGGTGGGGTTGGGCGAGAAAGGTCCAGTGATAGGCCTTCATCGCAAGATCGGCGTTCCAGTTGGCCCAGAAATCCCCCGTAGGGACGATCTCGATGATGCCAAGGCGACGCACGCGGGCGGGGTGATCCAGCGCAAGGCGATAGGACACCCGAGCACCGCGGTCATGGCCGAGGATATGCGCCGAAGGGATGCCGAGCGCATCCATCAGGGCAACGATATCCTGCGCCATCTGCCGCTTGGAATAGACGGTGTGGCCTTCGTCATCGGCCGGTGCGTCGCTCTCGCCATAGCCGCGCAGATCGGGCACGATCACGTCGAATTCCTTGGCGAACTCGGGCGCGACGCGTTCCCAGCAGTGGTGGTTCTGCGGATAGCCATGAAGCAGGATCAGCGGCTCGCCTTTGCCGCCGCGATGGACCGAAAGCTCGACCTCGCCGCAAGAGACGCGGCTTTGCGTGAAACCTTCGATCATGGGGCAGGCCATCCTTTGGGCTGTTCGGCATAACCGATATAGAGCGGGTGCTTGGGGTGGCCGTCCTTGGTCAGGCCCAGCGTGAACAGCGGCTCGCCGGTTTCGCGCAAGAGGGCCTCGACCGCAGGGCCGCGCTCGAGGTGGCTCCCATGCGTGCCCCAGGCACAGATCACCTGATCTGCCCAGCCGACCGATTGAAGGATCGAATTGTCATTCTCCGGCCCCACCGGATCGGCAGCCGCCCGCATTTTGCGCGGATCGGTGTCGCGCCAGGCGAAAATATTGGTCACGCGGAAGGCGCCAAAGCCCAAGGTCCGCGCCCGCCGTTCGCAGCGCTCGACGGTGGGATCGTTTTGAACCTCGGTCGCGGTCGAGGGGTTGAGCATAACGAAAAGCGCCTTGCGCCCCGCAGGCTCCCAGACGCGGGTCAGCAGATAGCGATACCTCTCGCAATCCGAATAGATGGCGGTCGAATGGGCATCGCCCTTGAGGAATTCACGCGTGATCATGGCCCTGCGGTGGTAGCCGCATTCGCCGCACGTTTCTAGAGATTGAAGACCCGGCTCGGGTGCAATTCGCCGCCGCGATAGCTGCCGACGGCGACGGGCTGGCCCTCGAAGCTCGCCCAGCATGCGTCGCCATACTCAAGCCCATGCGCGAAGACCATCGCCGGATTGCCGTTGCGCAGCTTGGCGATGCTTTCGGGCGGGCAGCGGACTTCGGGCAGATCGGCAAGGCCAACTTCGGTCGGCAGAAGCCGCGCATCGAGCTCGGGCGAGCGGGCCAGACGGTCGATCTCGTCAAGGGTGATGCCCTCTTCGGCGCGGAACGGGCCCGACCAGACGCGGCGCAGCCACTGAACATGTCCATAACAGCCAAGCGCCGCGCCCAGATCGCGGGCAATGGCGCGGACATAACCGCCCTTGCCGCAGGTCATCTCGAGCGCCACGCGATCGGCATCCGGCCGGTCGGTCATCACCAGTTCCTCGACCCAAAGCGGGCGGGCGGCAATCTCGAACTCTTCGTCGTCGCGGGCGAGCTTGTAGGCGCGCTCGCCGTCGATCTTCACGGCCGAGAACTTGGGCGGAACCTGCATGATATCGCCGACAAAGGCGCCGAGGGCGGCCTTGATGGCGTCGTCGCTTGGGCGCGTATCCGAGCGGGCGATCACTTCGCCCTCTGCGTCGTCGGTATTCGTCGCCTCGCCAAGTTTGACCATGAAGGCATAGGCCTTGAGGCTGTCGGTCACGAAAGGCACGGTCTTGGTCGCCTCGCCCAGCGCCACGGCCAGAACGCCGGTCGCCTCGGGATCGAGGGTGCCCGCGTGGCCCGCCTTCTTGGCGTCCAAAGCCCAGCGCACCTTGTTGACGACCGCCGTCGAGGTGATGCCCGCCGGTTTGTCGACGATCAGCCAGCCCGATATATCGCGGCCCTTGCGCTTGCCCATGGTTCGCTCCGTTTTCGTGAGAGGCGCTGCTAGCCGAAGCGGGCGGGCGCGGTCAACCTATTCCAGCACGCCGACCATCGGCCCCATGCGGAAACCTATGTCAGACCGGCCGAGCGAAGGCGCAAAGAGGCGCGAGACACGGCCATCGAAATAGAGCGCCTGCGGCAGGCCGAGGTAATCGCGAAAGAAGCTGGCGAAGAGGTGAAAATTCACCGGCGTGTCAGACATGACAAAGATCGCCTCGCTGCCATCGGCACTGGTGCCGACGCCGTTACGGATAAGGCGCGAGGTGCCGCTTGCGAGGAAGCGGGGATGCAGCTGGCCGTCGATCACCAGCATCGGGCCGGATTGGGTGGCATAGGCGCAGTCGGGCGCTTCTACCTTGAAAGCCAGTGTTTCGATGACCCGTGCGGTGCTCTCGCCGATACAGAGGACACCGTTGGGCAGAAGTCCGAAATTGCCGGGGCCGGCCTGCGTCACCAGCCACATCTTCTCTTCGCCGTTCTCGAGGTAATAGCCCACGGGGCGCAGATCGTCGTGATACATCCCCGCATTCATCGCGAAGGCAAGGGTGCGGCCCGTCTCGGCCCCGATGCGGGAGAAATCGCCAAGAGGTGCGCCATCCGCGCCGGAATGGAATAGCCTCAAGTCATCCGTGGCCGGATCAACCCGACAGAGAGAGAAGCGCGCGTCCTGCCATTCAACCTGCTCACAGGAAAGCGCAGCGGCCTGTCCTGCCAAAAGCACCAGCAGGGCGGCGAGGCGGAACATCAGTCGTCGAGGTCCTGCCGAACGTGTTCGTCCGCGAACAGACGGCGAGCCTCGTCCATCTTGTCGAAAGTTTCGTCGATCTCGAACCGCAGATCGGGCGCGAATTTCAAGGTCATTCCCTTGGTCACAAGGTGCCGGATCTCGGCCTTGTTGCGGCGAAGGGCGGCCAGCGCCACGTCCTTGCCCTGCCCGCCAAGCGGCAGGACATAGGCGGTTGCCTGCTTGAGGTCGGGCGAACAGCGCACCTCTCCCACGGTGATCGACATCCGCGAAAGATCGGGGTCGTGAACGTCACCACGGGTGAGGACGTCTGAAAGCGCACGCCTGATGACTTCACCAACGCGAAGCTGCCGCTGCGAAGGGCCTGAGCCCGTTGAGAACCTGTTCTTTGCCATGCGCTGCACATATGCCGGTTCCGCCCCCTTGCCAAGCGAGGCTTTGGAGTGCAGGCAGGGACCAGCCGAAAAACGCGGAGACAGACCATGTCGCAGACACCGGGAATCGTGGTTACAGGCGCCTCGGGGCGCATGGGGCAGATGCTGATCCGAACCATCAGCGAATCTGAGGTTTGCCATCTGGTCGGCGCGGTCGAGCGTAAGGGCCACGCTTGGGTCGGCCGCGATGTGGGCGAGGCGATGGGCGGTGCGCCGCTGGGGGTGACTGTCACCGACGATGCGATCGAGGCCTTCGCCAAGGCGCAGGCTGTCATTGATTTCACCGCACCCGCCGCCACAGTCGAATTTGCCGGCCTCGCCGCGCAGGCCCGCGCCATTCATGTGATCGGCACCACCGGCCTCAGCGGCACGGATCTGGCGGCGATCAACGCCGCCGCCCGCCACGCGGTGATCATCCGCGCGGGGAATATGTCGCTCGGGGTCAACCTCTTGACCCAGCTGACCAAGAAGGTCGCCGCCGCCCTCGACGCCGATTTCGATATCGAAATCGTTGAGGCCCATCACAGCCGGAAGGTCGATGCGCCCTCGGGCACAGCCCTGATGCTGGGCGAAGCCGCTGCCGAAGGGCGGGGCGTATCGCT
>ENA-ORCY01000387-ORCY01000387.1-marine-metagenome-genome-assembly--contig:-NODE-387-length-27551-cov-3.585790_pt1 | contig 27551 bp, 26 predicted proteins | sample MGYA00248634_ERZ508507 | MGnify/ENA primary metagenome ERZ508507 (study PRJEB26178, sample SAMN06266269) | marine metagenome | isolation source: Columbia River Estuary | place: USA:Columbia River Estuary... | reverse complement strand
CTGTATGTAATTTCTTACCTGCTTCGCCAATTTTATCAGTCAATCTTTTTTCAATATTCAAATGTACGTCTTCTAAATCTAAAGACCATTTAAAGGTACCAGCTAAAATTTCTTTTTGAATACTTTGTAATCCGCTTTGAATCGCTTTTAAATCTTTTTGTGTGATGATTTTCTGTGCAGCTAGCATTTCAGCATGTGCCACTGAACCTTCAATATCATAAAGACCTAGTTTTTGATCAAAACCTATAGAAGCTGTAAATCTTTTGACGAGTTCAGTCACAGGCTCATTAAATCTGCCTGACCAATTCGCTTTTTTTATATCTTTTTTAGCCATAGTTGAAAGTATATGCTAAAGCTTATGATTTTCTAAATTTTCAATGGCCTAGCTTATGATAAAATAGCACATTCGTTTTAAATTCAACTATGACCCAGCCTACACACATAACCATCGCGACGCGCGAAAGTGAGCTTGCAATGTGGCAAGCCGAATATATCAAATCGGAACTTGTATCTTTATATCCAAGATTAGAAGTCACTATTCTTGGCATGACAACTCAAGGCGATAAAACACTTAATAAATCTCTCTCCAAAATTGGTGGCAAGGGCCTCTTTATTAAAGAATTAGAAGTGGCTCTTCAAAATAAAGAAGCTGATATTGCAGTGCATTCACTTAAAGACTTGCCTATGCATTTAAGCGATGAATTTATGATTGCAGCTATTGGTAAAAGAGAAGATGCAAGAGATGCATTTATTTCTAATGATTTTGGGGCGCTCGAAATGTTGCCACCGGGAAGTATTGTAGGCACCTCAAGTCTTCGCCGACAAAGCCAATTACAACGGCGGTTCCCTGAGCTTGTAATTGAGCCATTACGAGGCAATCTCCAAACACGCTTAAGAAAACTCGATAAAAAACAATATCACGGCATTATATTAGCCGCGGCGGGACTCATTCGACTTAAATTAAAAACACGTATTCGACAGTACATGTCCCCTGAGAATTCAATTCCTGCTGTTGGGCAAGGCGCACTTGCTATTGAGATATTAAAAGTGCGTTCGGATCTTGTTGAACTATTAAAACCTCTGCATCATCAAGAGTCGGCTTACTGCGTTTTGGCAGAGAGAGCTATGAGTAGAACTTTAGGTGGCAGTTGCAACGTGCCCTTAGGCGCCTACGCAATTATTGAAAATAAAATACTCAAGCTTCAAGGTTTTGTAGCTTCTATAGATGGAAAAGAAATGATTAAAGATAGAATTGAAGGTTCTATTGAAGATGCTGAAAAGCTTGGCGAAAAGCTTGCGAAGCAACTTCTTGATCAGGGTGCCGATAAAATTTTAGCGAGTCTTGTTATATGAGTAAAAAAGAACTCCATCAAACCGGTATTGTCATTACTCGGCCTTCTCATCAAACTGGAGAGATCAAAGCCTTGGTCAATGATCATCAAGGGCATCCTATCGAATTTCCTTTGCTTGAAATTCAATCAAAAAGTCAAAACGAAACTTTCCAAAATATCGTTTTAAAATTGAATGATTATGATTGGGCTATTTTTATTAGTTCTAATGCGGTGCAGTTTGGTATGCCAGCAGTCAAACATGCTTTTCATACATTACCCGAATCAACAAAGTTTGCAGCTATTGGCCCCTCCACTCAAAAAGCATTGAAATTATTTGATGTAAATCATGTACTCATACCAGATGAAAACTTCGATAGCGAAGGTTTACTCGCTACCGAAGAAATGAATGATATTAAGAATAAAAAAATTGTGATCTTTAGAGGCGAGGGTGGCCGAGAAACTTTAGCTGAAACATTAAGAGCACGTGGCGCTGAAGTTACTTACGCAGAATGTTATACCCGCACGTTTCCGCAAACTAATTTAGATTTACTTAAAACTTTCTCTGAAAAAATTCATATTTCAGCAATTCTTATTACAAGCTCTGAGGCATGTAAGGAGTTTATTCGTTTAAATCGCTTAAAAGATATGAGTTTTTTAAAGGACGTACTTTTTATCGTAAATCATCCGAGAATGGTGAATGTTCTTGAGAGAGAATCTTTTATGACTTTTTCGTCGGATGAGCCTTCTGATCAATCTATGATGAAAAAGCTTTTAGAGACAATCGATCACTAGTTTCAAATCCTTCGATTACATCTGCGCATTTTGGATTGTGCGATATAACTCAGATGTTAAATTGGCGAGTCTTTAATTCAATATGCCTCATATGAAACTTATTGGAAAGCTTGGATGGCTCGTAAGTATCATTTTGTCCTTTCTACTGGGCTTAAGTGACCTTAATTACACTTGGCTTTTACCAATCACTACATTTCAAATTTTAAGTTATTACCTTTTTCATTTTAAAAATTTTAAATTTAAGAAAATAGGCAAAAGAAATAATCCTTTCATTAAAGAATTACCTCGTCATTTAATAATCCAATCTTTTATTACTTTAATTTTTTTTGGAATTGGTTTTCTCGTAAACTCTTACTTTGATCACGAAGTTTATGCTTCGCTTTTAGGACACCTCGAACAATTTTTTGATACTATTAATTTAGCTAGGGAGTCTGTGAAGCAATCTATGATTGAGTTTTATAATGCTGTTTTGAAAAGTCGTTTTAATTAGCACTGCTTTATTCTTTTGATACATATTTTATTTCATTTTATATTTAAGGAAATTACATGTCTAAGTTATTCGCTTCATTAGTTGCAGGTTTATTCGCACTTTCTTTAAACGCTTTTGCTGCTGACGCTGCTAAACCAGCTGCTGATGCTAAAGCTGCTCCAGCTGCTAAACCAGCTGCTGATGCTAAAGCTGCTAAGTAATTTGCTTATCAGTACTAAAGAAAAAGGCGCTTTTAGCGCCTTTTTTTATGCCTGTTTATTTTTTTACGGGTGCTGCAAACGTAAAAGCATCCGAATAAAACTCATCCTCCGGTAGCCCTGCTTTAATAAATGCCTTATGTGCAACTTCTACCATCTGAGGAGCGCCACAACAGTACAATTGATATTCATTTAAATTTACAAAATCTTTTAATACAGCTTCATGCACTAATCCATTGCGCCCATGCCAAGCATCTTCTTGAAGCGATTCAGACAATACAGGAATGTATTCAATATGCGAAAATTCATTTGCCCATTTTTTGCATAATGAATCCATATATAAATCTTCCAGTACGCGAGCACCACGATAAAGCTTGATAGGTCTCTGCATGCCTTTTTGAATAGACTCTTCGATCATGCCCTTAATCGGTGCAAAGCCCGTTCCGCCAGCTACAAAAATAATAGTTTTTTCAGAATCTTCGCGTAAGTAAAAATTACCAAAAGGTCCTTCCACGCGCAGAATAGATTTTTCTGTCATTTCTTTAAATACATATTCTGTAAATTCGCCGCCTGGAATGAGCCTCAGGTGTATTTCAAGCAAGGAAGACTCGTGAGAAGGGCTCGCAATTGAAAACGCCCTCCTCTTTCCATCTTTAAGTAAAAATTCTAAATATTGTCCTGCTACAAATTGCAGTTTGTCGGTACTTGGGAGCTTTAACTTCATGAGCATTACGTCATGAGTGAGCTTTTCTAAAGCTTCAACACGTACTGGAAAAATTTTAGGTCTAATATTATTAGTAATCGCTAATTCCTTTATTTCGATGGTTAAATTTTCTAAAGCGATGGCTCTACAAAATAATGTCATGCCATTTTTAATTTCATCTTCTGAAATAACTGATGATTGATAATCTTCTAAATGTACTTTTCCTTCAACCACTTTACCTTTGCATGCGCCACAAGCACCATTTCTACAACCATAAGGTAGATGAACACCTGCATCTATGGCGGCCTCTACAATGGTTTGACTTCCTTTAGCTTGAAAGACATGGCCACTTGGTAAAAGTTTTATGGTGTAACTCATTATTTTAAAAGCTCATCATCGCGACGATACTCACCTTCGATCACATCTTCTTCTGATGGATTAATATCTTGAGAAGCGTTATTTTTAATAGGAATAAGCAACAATATGACTGCAAAGAGATCTGTAATTACGCCGGGAATAATAAATAAGAGACCTACAAATAAATTACGAGCACTTCCAATCATGACTTTAATTGGGTTACCACCTTGGCTCATTGCTCCCATAAACTTTGCAAAAACTAATTGTTTTTCTTCTTTAATTAATCGCCAACCAAGATAACTGACTAAAACCATATAGAGAAAAAACCACCACCCATAAAGGGCGCTTAGTTTAAAAATGCCCCATATCTCAATGACTGGGAAGGACAATAAAAGAATAGTAAAAAGTAATCGCATTGGGTTATTCTATGAATCTAGTTAGAATTATATGTAATAAATGATCGTTGTGCTTAAGAGCTTGTTTGAATAATACTTAAGGAACGATTTTGTGACAAATTAACTCCAACCTACTTATTTCATATTAATTAAAGGCCGTTATTCATGTTTAGCCGTATTTTTTCTTTATCAAAAAAAATAACAATCTTATTTGGTTTATTTTTTATCGGCTTACTCATCAACAGCGCAAATGCTAATGACTCTTTATTCTTAAAAGATAAAAATGCATTCTTACCGCCTGACGAAGCTTTTCAATTAACAATTAAGAAAAATCCTCAATCTATCGAGGCGGCCTTCTTTATTGCTAAAGACTATTATCTTTATCGTAATAAATTGAGAGTTGAATTTGATCATATTGTTCAAAAACAAATGCTTTTGCCGACAGCTGAAATTAAAACAGACCCACACTTCGGAAAAACAGAAATTTATCATGACACTTTAGATGTATCTATTCCATATGACCCAACTCATCCACCAAAAGAGATAAACCTGACTTATCAAGGGTGCAGCCAAAAAGGTCTTTGTTATGCTCCCATTACAAAAGTATTTAAATTCGATAGTATTCAAAACAAAAACTTAAGCGCGGTCAGCTCTAATTCTGAAGTTGATACGATGCAATTTTTACTTCAGTCACAACACATTGGCCTTATCTTATTGGGATTCTTTATTGCAGGGCTTTTGCTTTCTTTAACGCCCTGTGTGCTTCCCATGATTCCTATTTTATCAAGTATTATTTTTGCATCACATAAGCGCCCCTCTCATCAAACACGCTTAAAAGATTTTTTTCTGTCTTTGAGTTATGTGGGTGGCGTTTCTTTTACTTATACCTTGATAGGTATTTTTGCGGGATTGTCAGGCAATTTAATTACGTCAAGTATTCAAAGTCCTTTGCTCATGATTGTTCTCGGTGTTGTTTTTATTCTTTTAGCACTTTCTATGTTTGATTTATATGCTCTCAAATTACCTCACTTCATTGAAAATTTTATTGCGACATCTATCCTTCGCGTAGAAGGAGGTAGGTATCTTAATGTATTTATTATCGGAATGATCTCATCGCTTGTATTGAGCCCCTGCATTGCACCTCCTCTGGCAGGAGCAATTATCTATATCAATCAATCAAGAGATTTTGTCTTAGGCGGCTTAGCTTTATTTACACTTTCTATTGGCATGAGCATACCGCTTCTTCTCATTGGTATTTTTTCTGATCAATGGCTACCTAAGCGCGGCCATTGGATGATTATTGTTAAAGAGCTGATTGGCTTTATCTTAATTGCCATGGGCTTTTTTATTATGAGTCCACTTTTTCCTGAATATATAGATCAAATTGCTTACAGCGCTCTATTGCTCGCACTCTCTATATATTTATTTTTTGCAGCTCGTCGTTTCAAATATAAAGCGATGTCTTGGGTTCATGTGTTAGCTTTTGTAACGCTCATTGCTTCCATTTTACTTTTTGGCCTAACTCTGCAAAAAATAAATGTCTCTGATAATGAAAATGTTTCTAACATTTCAAAGCCTAATCACGTTTCTGTTTTACCTTTTAAGCAAATTCAAAGTCTCGATGATTTATCTCGCGAACTTAATCAGCGCGATAACAAAATGATCATGCTCGATTTTTATGCGGACTGGTGTGTATCTTGTAAAGAATACGAAAAACTTACTTTCAATAACTCAAAGGTCAAAGAATACCTTAATGAATATAGCTTGCTTCAAGTTGACGTCACTCAAAATACTGCTCAACATAAAGCCCTATTAAAACATTTCAATCTTTACGGGCCGCCAGCCATCTTATTTTTTGATAAGCAGCATAGCGAAATACGTACTTATAGAATTGTAGGTTATAAGAACGCATCTCAAATGCTAGACCACCTTAAAACGCTCCAACATGAAAATCAATAAAACCAAGCTTCATTTAGCCATCTATTTGGTTGCTATTATTTTTTTAGGTTTTTCTTTTTCTCGCATTTTTTTAATGCCGTCTGAGAAAAACGCTCCTTCGACTGCCCCCCTATATTCATCCATAATTAATGACCCTGAGGGCAAGCCTCAAAGCCTCAAACAATTTCAGGATAAAACTATTGTGCTTAATTTTTGGGCAACTTGGTGCGAGCCTTGTCGTGAAGAAATGCCTGAATTATCCCAAGTCTATGCTGAGAATAAATCTAAAAACCTTGTAGTAGTTGGCATTGCGATTGATGAGGAAAAGGCCGTGAAATCTTATCTTAAAAAAACAAAGGTAGCGTACCCTATATTTGTAGATGAAGATAAGGGGGTGATTTTGAGTAAAAATTTAGGGAACAATGAGGGTATTTTGCCTTATACTGTAATCATCAGTTCAGACGGTAACATCCAAAAAACGATTCTCGGTCGCGTACATAAAGACCAATTGGATGCCATACTCAAGCCTTTATTGCAACCCTCTAAAAGCCTTTAATTTTCCTTAATTTCGTCTAATTTATAGACAAAAAACGTTATTTTCGGCAAAATTAACTTCCATAGATTCAAGAAAAAACGTAACACATGGCAACAAAATCAATCTTAGTTTTGCATGGGCCCAACCTAAACCTTCTTGGTGAGCGTGAGCCACAGCACTATGGTAAACAGACCCTAGAAGACATCGATCAAGCTTTAAAAACCATAGCATCAGCGAAGTCTATTAAGCTTGAAACCATGCAAAGCAATAGTGAAGGAGACTTGGTAAACAAAATCCAGTCGCTTAGTAATGACAAAGTTGATTTCCTAATTATTAATCCGGCAGCTTATACCCACACATCTGTTGCAATGCGTGATGCGCTCTCGGCCGTCAAAGTGCCATTTATAGAAGTTCATTTATCTAATGTATATGCAAGGGAGCCTTTTAGGCATCACTCCTATTTTTCTGATATCGCAGTCGCAGTTATTAGCGGCCTAGGTGCAGATGGTTATATAGCAGCCCTTAATTTTGCAATTAACGCTTAAAGTTTTAAAAAGAGGTCATTATGGATTTACGCAAACTTAAAAAATTAATCGATTTAGTAGAAGAGTCTGGTATCGCCGAACTTGAACTCACCGAAGGTGAAGAAAAAGTAAAAATCAGCCGGCAACTTATGAACCAAGCGGCGCCTGTGACACACTATATACAAGCGCCTCAGCAAATGCGGCATCAGCCTCAAATGGCTTCTCCGTTAGATGGGGAGGCGACTTCAGAAACTAAGCCTATTACAGAAAAAATAGATGGTCATGCAGTAAATTCTCCTATGGTGGGAACGTTCTATCGTTCACCTTCGCCTGATGCCAAAGCTTTTGTCGATGTAGGCTCCAAAGTCACTAAAGGTGACACTCTTTGTATTATTGAAGCCATGAAATTACTGAATGAAATTGAAGCTGACGCTACTGGCACGATTAAGAAGATCTTGGTTGAAAGTGGCCAGCCCGTTGAATACGGTGAAACTCTCTTTATTATTGGCTAACTTATTTTATGTTTGAAAAAATACTGATCGCCAATCGTGGCGAAATAGCACTTAGAATTTTGCGCGCATGTCGCGAGCTTGGCATCAAAACAGTTACCATCCATTCCGAAGCAGACCGAGATGCAAAATACGTCAAATTGTCTGATGAGTCAGTATGTATTGGCCCTGCGCCTTCCACACAAAGTTATTTAAATATCCCAGCTGTCATTAGCGCTGCGGAAGTTACTGATTCAGAGGCCATTCACCCCGGATATGGCTTTTTGTCTGAGAATGCAGATTTTGCTGAGCGCGTTCAACAGAGTGGTTTTGTATTTATAGGTCCCCGTCCAGAAACGATTCGCCTCATGGGCGACAAAGTTAGCGCAAAACACGCCATGAAAGAAGCGGGGGTACCTTGTGTTCCCGGATCTGAAGGTGCGCTGCCTGATGAGCCCAAAGAAATCATTGCCATTGCTAAAAAAATTGGTTACCCCATTATTATTAAGGCTGCTGGTGGTGGTGGTGGGAGAGGTATGCGCGTAGTCCATACTGAGGCTGCTTTAATTACTTCAGTCAATATGACCAAACAGGAAGCGCAATCTGCTTTTGGCAACCCCGTTGTATATATGGAAAAGTATTTAGAAAAACCTCGCCATGTTGAATTTCAGATACTTTCTGATGAGCATGGTAATGCTGTATATCTCGGAGAGCGCGATTGCTCGCTTCAGCGTCGTCATCAAAAAATTATTGAAGAAGCCCCCGCGCCTGGTTTATCACAAAAAATTCGTGAAAAAATTGGTGAGCGTTGCGCGGAAGCATGCCGAAAAATTAATTATCGTGGTGCAGGTACTTTCGAATTCTTATATGAAAACAATGAATTTTATTTCATTGAAATGAATACACGATTACAAGTTGAACACCCTGTCACTGAATTCATAACAGGCATTGATATTGTTCAACAACAAATCAAGATTGCTGCCGGTGAAAAATTACCGTTTAAACAAAAAGACATTGTCTTTAAAGGCCATGCAATTGAATGTCGAATTAATGCCGAAGATCCTTATAGCTTTGTCCCTTCTCCAGGAAAAGTTACTACATTTCATATGCCTGGAGGCCCTGGCGTGCGAGTAGATACTCATACCTACGGGGGCTACACAGTCCCTTCCAATTATGACTCCATGATCGGTAAATTAATTACCTATGGTGATACGCGCGATCAAGCAATTGCGAGAATGCGTGTTGCTTTATCTGAAATGGTCGTCGAAGGCATTAAAACAAATATTCCTTTACACAAAGACCTCATGGCTGATCTTGCATTTAATAATGGCGGCGTCAGCATTCATTACTTAGAAAAAAAACTCGGCATACAAAAAAAATAAATGGCCGCTTGGATTAATCTTAAAATCCGAGCAAGTGCAGACTATGCACATATCATGAGTGATGCTTTAATCGAGCTCGGCGCACTTTCCTGCGCTATCGAAGACTCTTATCTTAATAGCGAAAATGAAGAAGCGCTTTTTGGTGAGCCCAACATTCCAAGCAATACAATATGGCAACACAATACAGTTGAATCTCTTTTTGATGCCGCCGTATCTATCGACACCATCATCAATGAACTGAAAACTATTACCGGTTTATCTCATATTGATTACACACTTGATTCTGTCGAAGAACAAAATTGGGTTGCTTTGACTCAATCACAATTTGAACCCATCAGTGTTTTTGATAAGCTTTGGATCGTACCAAGTTGGCATACTTCACCCAATCCTGATGCCATCAATATTACCTTAGATCCTGGATTAGCATTTGGTACAGGAAGTCACCCTACAACACACTTATGCTTAGAGTGGCTTATTAAAGAAGTGAATATTAATGATCGTGTTTTAGATTACGGATGTGGTTCAGGTATTTTGTCTATTGCAGCAAAAAAATGTGGTGCAAAAGAAGTAATAGGTGTTGATATTGATCCTCAAGCCATTATTGCAAGCAAACATAATGCACAAGAAAATCATGTTGATATTCAATTTTACAATTCAGAACTGTCACTAACTTTTGAAGCCGATATAGTGGTTGCAAATATTTTATCAAGCGCGCTATCCGTCCTGGCACCCATCATAGCAAAGGCTTGCAGGCCAGAAGGAAAAATTGCGTTATCTGGTATATTGAAAGAACAAGTCGAGATGCTGACTCAAATATATAGCGCATGGTTTAATTTAAACAAACCTATTGAGCGCGAAGGCTGGATTTTGCTGTCAGGCACTAAAAAAAGTATTTCCTAAATTTTTTAATTCGTTTATGATGCAAACTCCTCTTAATAAAAAGGATAGTAAATGAAAACGAATGTTAAAGGTTTAGAAAGAGTAGTTCGTATTGCTCTTGGCGCTGCTATATTAGGTCAAGCAATTGGTGGTTACTCTGTTTTTGAATATGGTATTGTTGATGAAGTCGTTGGTGTTGTGTTATTAGGCACTGGTGTTTTATCTTCATGTCCAATCAAATCTGTTTTAGGTCTTGGTTCTAAGAAAGCTCCCGCAAGATCACCTGCTGCAAAAAAACCAGCTGCTAGACGTAAACCAGCTCGTAAAGTTGCTGCAAAAAAACCAGCTAAACGTAAAGCGGCTCCAAAAAGAAGACGCGCGGCTCGTTAATCGCTTATCCATATTAAGAAGCGTTACCTATAAATAACGCTTCTTATATCATTTCAATCGTATCTGTTTTAATCAATCGTACTGCCTCTGAGATTTTTTCTACTGCGTTCATTCGTACAAAACTTTTTCGATAAGCAATTGCAATCGTTCTCGAAGGAACAGGCTTAATAAAAGGAATTACTTTTATTAAATGGTTTTGATAGCGATCTGATGTTGCACTTTTTGGCAACACAGTAATCCCTAAGTTCGATGCCACCATATTACGAATCGTTTCAAGTGAATTACCTTGGAGCACCTCACCTTTTTTAGATAAATCTGGGCATGAGTCAATCACTTGCAAACTAAAGCAATGTCCACTATTTAAAAGTAATACTTTTTCGTCGCTTAATTCTTTTGGATGAATATTTTTACGTGTTGCCCAAGGATGGTTATTCGGAACAGCCACAACAAATTCTTCTTTATAAAGCGGCAGAACATGCACACCTGGAATATTAAATGGCAATGCCACAATCGCTGCGTCAATTTGTCCGTTTTTCAATTGTAGCTCGAGACTCGCGGTAATATTTTCCTCAACCTCTAGCGGCATTTTTGGAGCGATTTTTCTTAAAATGGGAATAATTTGCGGCAACAAGTAAGGGCCGACCGAATGAATCATGCCAACTTTAATTAATCCGTCTAAGGGGTCACCGCCAGATTTGGCGAATGATTTTATCTTTTCAACTTGCTCTAGAATAATATTGGCTTGCTCAACAATTTTTTCGCCAATTTCAGTAATAGTAACTTCGGTGCGATTTCTCTCGAATAAAGAAACATTCAGTTCTTCTTCTAGTTTTTTAATTGCTAAACTTAAAGCGGGCTGACTCACAAAACATTTATTTGCGGCACGTCGAAAATTTTTCTCTTTAGCCACGGCCACCACAAATCTTAATTCGCTTAGCGTCATAAATTAATCAAAACTAAATATCGAGATTGCTTGCTCCTAATGCATTATTTTCAATAAATGCACGTCTCGGCTCTACCTGATCTCCCATGAGCGTTGAGAATATTTCATCAGCTGAAATAGCATCATCAATTTGTACTTTAAGTAATCGGCGCACGCTAGGATCCATCGTTGTTTCCCAAAGCTGTTCTGGATTCATTTCACCCAAACCTTTATAGCGCTGTATATTTAAATTGTGTTTTGCTTCTCCCAACAACCAGTCAAGTGCTTCTTTAAAATTAGAAACAGATTCTGATTTTTCTCCGCGCTGAATTTCAGCACCCGCGCCTACAAGACCATCTAGCATTTGTGATGTTTTTAATATTTGTTGGTAATCGCCACTCGACAAGAATAATGCGTCAATAACACAGCTTTCTAAATTGCCATGAACAAATTTATGAACGGCTAGCTTATAAGTTTTAGTTTCTTCATCAAGCGACACAATCACTTCTGATTTTTCTGTGCTCTTATTAATGAGACGCTCTCTTATCGCTTTTGCAACGTTTTCAACCTTAGTCTCGCTTGTTAAGTCTATAGCGCCTACATGAAGAATTGCGCGCAATACCGCTTCGTCATAATGAGGTGCAATACGACGAATGACCGCTTCAGTTAATACCATTTGTCTTGCAATTTCCCCTAATGGATCACCTGTAAGACTACTACCGCCTTTTTTAGTAAGCAAGGTTGCATCTTTAATGGCTGATTCAAGCAAGTATTGATCAAGCTCTTGTTCGTCTTTGAGATATTGCTCGTGCTTACCTTGTTTCACTTTAAAAAGAGGGGGCTGTGCTATATAAATATGTCCTCGCTCTACAAGCTCTGGCATTTGACGATAGAAGAATGTTAATAGCAGAGTACGAATATGGGCGCCGTCAACGTCAGCATCAGTCATAATAATAATGCGATGGTAGCGGAGCTTTTCAACATTAAAATCATCCTTGCCAATTCCAGTGCCTAAGGCAGTAATTAAGGTTGCAATTTCTTGCGAAGATAATAATTTGTCAAAACGCGCTTTCTCTACATTTAGAATTTTTCCTTTTAATGGAAGGATCGCTTGATTTTTCCGATCACGGCCTTGCTTTGCTGAGCCTCCCGCAGAATCACCCTCAACCAAGTAAATTTCGCACAATGATGGATCTTTTTCTTGGCAATCTGCTAATTTTCCTGGAAGGCCCATCGAATCCATAACGCCTTTACGTCTTGTCATATCCCGTGCTTTACGTGCTGCCTCTCTGGCGCGCGCTGCATCAATAATTTTATTGCAAATAACTTTTGCGTCCGCAGGGCTTTCTGCTAAGAAGTCGGTGAGCTTTGAAGCAACCACATCAGACACTACTGGCTGTACTTCGCTTGAAACCAATTTATCTTTTGTTTGTGAAGAAAATTTAGGTTCTGGCACTTTCACTGAAAGAATACAAGTGAGGCCTTCTCGCATGTCGTCACCAGTTGTTTCTACTTTTGCTTTTTTAGCGAGGTCGTTTTGTTCAATAAAATTATTGAGTGTTCTTGTCATCGCGGTGCGAAGACCTGTTAAGTGCGTGCCCCCATCTCTTTGAGGAATGTTATTTGTAAAGCATTGAACATTTTCCCCATATGAATCATTCCATTGCATCGACACTTCAACGATGATGCCTTCTTTTTCACCAATCGCATGAAATGGTTTTTTATGAAGCACGGATTTAGATCGATTCATGTATTCCACAAAACCTTGAACGCCACCGGAATATGCGAAGTTTTCTGACTTGTTATTTCTTTGATCTATCAATTCCATTTTGACGCCATTATTAAGAAATGATAGTTCGCGTATGCGTTTAGCTAAGATTTCATAATGAAAATCTATATTAGTAAATGTTTCAGCTGAAGGGTAGAAATGAACTTCTGTCCCGCGACGATCCGTGGTGCCCATTTCAGCTAACGCAGCCACACGTTCGCCACGTTTAAATTCCATTTGATACACCTTACCATTACGACAAACTTTTAAGCGCAACCATTCAGATAGTGCGTTCACTACAGAGACGCCTACACCATGTAAACCGCCAGATACTTTATAAGAGTTTTGATCAAACTTTCCACCAGCGTGTAATTCTGTCATTACAATTTCAGCAGCCGACCTTTTAAACTCGTCGTCGTCTTTAACATCTGTTGGAATGCCGCGCCCATTATCTGAAACGCTCACGGAATTGTCTGGATGTATAATAATTTTAATGTCGTCACAATGACCTGCTAGAGACTCATCAATTGCATTATCAAGCACCTCGAAGACCATGTGATGGAGTCCACTGCCATCAGAAGTGTCACCAATATACATACCTGGTCTTTTTCTTACTGCATCTAACCCCTTTAAGATTTTAATGCTGTCTGAGTTGTATTCTTGATTGTCTATCTTTTGAGCCATGAGTTTCTCTTTATCTTAAATTGGATTAAATGCGCATTGGCATGACTACATACTTGTAGTAGTTGTTGTTCGGTATTGTAAATAAGCAGCTGCTGTTCGTATCCAAGAATGCGAGTGTGACTTTATCTTCTTGAATGTTTGTAAGTACATCAATTAAGTATGTCACATTAAAACCAATATCAATAGGATCTTGTTGGTATTGGATTTCTAATTCCTCTTCTGCTTCTTCTTGCTCTGTGTTTGTGCTAATCAACTTTAAATTATTATCTGCAATCATCAAGCGGATACCGCGATATTTTTCGTTTGATAAAATCGATGCGCGCTGCAAAGAAGTTAAAAACTGTGATCGATCAATTGTGAATTGGTTATTATGTCCCTCAGGAATAACGCGTGTGTAATCTGGGAACTTACCATCAATAACTTTAGAAATGAGTTGTATGTCATTAAAATTAAAACTGGCTTGGCCCTTATAAAGCTCAACCGATACTAACTCTTCTGTTTCGTTAAGAAGTTTAATTAATTCAATCACTGTTTTTCTGGGAAGAATCACTTCTGTTTTATTGTAATTTTGATCTAAATGAATCGATGTAAAACTTAAGCGGTGTCCATCAGTGCCTACAATATTAAGTTGATTGCCATTAACTTCAAATAACAAACCATTTAAATAATAACGAATGTCTTGTTGTGCCATTGCAAACTCAACTTGCTTTAATAAACGTTTAAGTTGAATTTGAGAGATTGTAATAACTACAGCTTCGCTTGAGGCCTTTGTCATAACTGGATAATCTTTTGCAGGTAATGTTTGAATGGCGAAACGACTCTTATTAGCTTTCACTGCAACGCGACTATCTTTAATTGTAATATCAATTACACAATCGTCAGGTAATGATCTTGTGATATCAAAAAATTTTCTTGCAGATATGGTTGTAGCAATCTCTTCTTTTAAGTCTGCTTTAAAACTTAAAGATACTTGCATTTCTAAGTCTGTTGCAGTGAGTTGTACTTGACCATCTTTTCCTTGAATTAAGATATTTGAAAGAATGGGAAGTGCATGCTTACGCTCTACAATACTTGCAACATTAGCTAGGGGTTTAAGTAATGCCTCTCGATTAATTTTTATATTCATATCGTTCTTCTTTATTTAATGTTTTTTAATATATAAATCTAATAATAGTAATAATGATGAGGTTTTCTATGGATAACCTTATAAACCTTTATATAAACAGATAGTTATCTTGTGAATAACTATGCATTTCTATTGTAATTTCCTGTGGATGAATTGTGGACAAAAAATGCATATTTTAATAAAACACTACTTACCCACAATTCATCCACAACCATTCCACAGGGTTTAATTAACCCTTAAGTACTTGTTTAAGTATTCCTAAGTCTTGTGCAACCGATTGATTACTTAAACGCAATTGTTCAATCTCTTCACATGCATGCATAACAGTTGTATGGTGTCGGCCACCATAAGCCTCACCAATTTCAGGAAAGCTCAAATTAGTGAGCTCTCTTGTTAAGGCCATAGCAAGCTGTCTTGGTTTTGAATAATTGCGTGAACGTTTTTTGCTTAACATGTCAGATATTTTAATTTTAAAATATTCTGCCACTGTTTTTTGGATATTCTCAACGCTGACTTGTCGTCCGCGCACAGCAATTAAATCTTTCAGTGCATCTTTAGCTAAATGAATATCAATAGCTGATTTTGTAAAGTTAGACATTGCTAATATTCTATTTAGTGCGCCTTCTAATTCACGCACATTAGAACGAATTTGTTTTGCAATGAAGAACGCAACCTCTTCAGAGATTTTCATTTTATTTTCTTCGGCTTTTTTTAGAAGAATAGCTACGCGCATTTCAAGCTCGGGCGGCTCAATAGCTACAGTAAGCCCCCAACTAAATCGAGTTCTCAAGCGTTCATCGACGCCCTCAATTTCTTTCGGATAGCTATCACAGGTAATAATAATTTGTTTCTTATTTTCAATGAGCGCATTGAATGCATAAAAGAATTCTTCTTGTGTGCGATTTTTCTTTGAAAAAAACTGAATGTCATCAATCAATAGCAAATCTAATGAATGATAATTTTTTTTGAAAGCATCAAAAGCTTTATTTTCATAAGCTTTAACTACATCCGATACGTAGCGCTCGGCGTGAAGATACTTTATCTTTGCGTCAGGCTGAATTTGTTTTAGGTGATTGCCAATTGCGTGAATTAAGTGAGTCTTACCTAAGCCCACGCCGCCGTATATAAAAAGTGGGTTATATGCTTTACCTGGATTTTCAGCTACCTGCATAGCTGCAGCGCAAGCTAATTGATTGGCTTTGCCAGTCACAAAGCTTTCAAATGTAAATTGAGGGTTGAGGCCAGATGCTTTGACTTCTTTAAGTGTGCCGCCCGCACTTTTTTTGATTGTTTCTTGAGTAGGCGCTTCGGCCACGTTGTTTGGTGGTGATATGGCTAAAGCCTTTGATAAAACAGCCTCTTTTTTAGGCAATATAGATTCTTTAATAGCGCGTATGGCAAATTCTACTTTGGTGACATCGGGGAGCAGTTCTTTGGCTAGCAATTCAATTTTTTGTGCAAAGCGATCTTTTACCCACTGTTGCACAAACTTATTGGGGGCCAATATCTTAATTTTATTTTGGTCGTGTTCGAACCGAAGCGGCTTAATCCAGGTATTAAATTGCTGAGCGGAGAGCTCTTTTTTAAAGCGTTCGAGACAGTGAGTCCAAAAATTTTCCATTAACGGCAAAATCCAATATATATAGTATTAAAATTACAATTTCTTCTTGGTTTGGCATTTTAGAGAACCGGAATGGTGTAAAAATGCTTTTTAGGAATGATTGCTTTACGGAATTCATCTTAACTGAACCTGTCAAAGTTATCCACAGGCGTTTTAAGACTTCCTAAACAAATAATCGTTGACATAGAGGGGTATGTACGGTAAATTGCGCGATCCTTATCGAATTATAGCTGGAGAAATACAATGAAACGTACCTATCAACCATCCAAAGTAAAACGTGCTCGCACGCATGGTTTTTTAGTACGCATGAAGACTCGTGCAGGACGCGCTGTAATATCAGCTCGCCGTGCTAAAGGCCGTGCTCGTATCGGTCTATAAAGACCTATTTGGCAAATTCTCCATAATTTGCAAACTAAATTAACCAAACTTACAAAAACGGATGAATTTTCATCCGTTTTTAATTTCCGTAAGCGACTTTCCTCTCAGCACCTCAGTTTTCACTATCAACCTAATGCTCTGTCTTTATTTCGTTTGGGTATGGTCGTGGGCAAAAAAACACAGAAATTAGCTGTGAAACGCAATTATATGAGACGCGTCTTGCGTGAATTAATGCGAAAAAAACAAGAACAACTCTTAAATTTTGATATAGTGATACGCATTCAAAAATCGTTTTATCGCAACGATTTTGTAAACATTGAAACTGAAGTTGATCAAATGATTGCAAGATTAAAAAAGTGAAATCAATCGCAATTCTATTTGTCAGATGTTACCAATTATTATTAAGTCCTTTTTTTGGTCAGCAATGTCGTTTTTCACCTACATGTTCGCAATACACCATAGATGCGATACATAAAAAAGGTTTAATACAAGGTATTTTTTTATCAATGAAACGAATAGGTAAATGTCATCCATGGTGCAAGGGTGGTCATGACCCTGTTATTTAATTTTGGAATTTTATAATTTATGGATACGAAGCGTTTAATACTGTTTGTTGTATTTTCTTTTTCAATTCTTTTGCTATGGGACACCTGGCAACGTAAACATGCTCCAGTCGCTGAAGTTGCAACCCAACAAGATGCAAGCGTTCCATCTTCACAAAAATTAAATTCTATTGATACTAAAACCATCGCACTCGATTCTAATTTTAAATTAGAAACAGGTTCGCGTATCAAAGTGGCCACTGATTTATACCAGATTGAAATTGATACAGTCGGCGGCGACATTCGTCGATTACTTTTAAATAATCATTTGGCGGATAATGCGCAAGATAAATTTGTGCTATTAGATGACTCACAAAAACCATTATTTTATGTTGCACAAACTGGACTCATCGGTAATGATTTGCCAACACATAAATCAATATTTACATCTGAAAAAACTAATTATGTTTTAGAAAGTGGACAAAATCATTTAGATGTAAAATTGCATTACAAAAATCAAGATGTTGAAGTTTCAAAAATTATTTCTTTTGATCGCGGTAGCTATCAAATAGCAGTGCGTTATGAAATTACAAATCATGGAAAATCAGCGATTACGCCATCAGCTTATTTCCAGCTTGTGCATGATGATGGCTCTGCTCAAGAAAGTAAAATTACGCCTACATTTATTGGCGGCGCTTACTATAACGAAGCTGATAAGTTTAAAAAAATTAATTTTAGTGACATGAAAAAACGAGATCTGTCATTGATCTCTGTTGATGGCTGGATTGGTGTAGTACAACATTATTTTGCGAGCGCGTGGATTCTGCCTGGAAATCAAAAGCGTGAGTTTTATACAAAAGAAGTTGCAGAAAATATTTATTCATCAGGTGTGTTGACTCAGCTTCCATCTATTCAATCTGGCGAGAAAAAAGAATTTTCAACTAAACTTTATTCGGGACCGCAAATTCAGGAAGAACTTGAAAAAGCAGCGCCAGGACTTAGTTATACAGTTGATTACGGTTGGTTAACTTTTATTGCCTCACCTTTGTTTATGGTGCTTCATTGGATTCATAAATTAGTGAATAATTGGGGCGGTGCAATTATTCTTTTGACTGTCTTAATTAAGATTCTTTTTTATCCGCTCTCAGCTGCAAGTTATAAATCAATGGCTCAATTGCGTGAATTAACTCCGCGCTTGCAAAGCATGAAAGAAAAATTTGGAGATGACAAAGCTAAATTTCAGCAAGCTATGTTAGAGCTTTATCGCACAGAAAAAATTAATCCGATGGGCGGTTGTTTACCTATTCTTATTCAGATCCCTGTTTTCATTTCCCTCTATTGGGTGTTGATGGGCGCCGTTGAATTAAGACACGCACCTTTCATGTTATGGATTACCGATCTTTCTGTAAAAGATCCTTACTATGTATTGCCTATTATTATGGGCATCAGCATGATCATTCAGACAAAACTTAATCCAGCACCTACGGATCCGATGCAAGCAAAATTGATGATGATCATGCCGGTGGTATTTAGTGTATTTTTCTTTTTCTTTCCCGCAGGCTTAGTACTCTATTGGGTGATTAATAACGTATTGTCTATTCTTCAACAATGGATGATCAATCGATCCATTCATGCAGCCGCATTAGCTAAGAAAGGCAATGCAGCTCGCAAATAATTTAGACACCATTGCTGCTATTGCTACACCCTCGGGTGCTGGCGGCATTGGTGTTGTGAGAGTTTCAGGATCTCAAGCGCGCGATGTTGCGAAACATCTTTTAGGTGTTTGCCCCGAAAATCGTTTAGCTTCATACCTGCCGTTTTTGGATGTTAATGGCCAAGTAATAGATCGCGGCATCGCACTTTTTTTTAAATCCCCCCACTCGTATACCGGTGAAGATGTCTTAGAGCTTCAAGGCCATGGCGGCATTGCTGTGATGCAACTTTTATTGGCGCGCTGTATTGAATGTGGTGCGAGACTTGCAAAGCCTGGAGAGTTTACTGAGCGCGCTTATCTTAATGACAAAATTGATTTAACTCAGGCAGAAGCTGTTGCAGATTTAATTAATGCTTCAACAGCCGAGGCAGCTAAAAGTGCTATGCTTTCCCTGAGTGGTTATTTTTCTAATAAAATCAATGACTTACTTAAAGAGCTCATTGATTTACGTATGTATATTGAAGCCTGCTTAGATTTTCCAGAGGAAGAAATCGACTTCATTACGACTGGCAAAGTAAAGGAAAAGCTTTTAAGCCTGAAGCTTCGCATGGATGAAGTAACTTTATCTGCTAAACAAGGACGTTTATTGCGTGAAGGCTTTACAGTGGTGTTGGTGGGTCAACCCAATGTGGGCAAGTCGAGTTTGCTCAATCAATTATCTGGAAATGATCAAGCCATTGTGACTTCCATTCCTGGCACAACGCGCGACCCCATTAAAAGTGAAATTCAAATTGATGGTATCCCTATTCATGTGATTGATACAGCCGGATTAAGAGATACCAACGATGAAATTGAAAAAATGGGTATTGAAAAAACATGGATTTCGATAGAAAAGGCCAATATCGCATTATTTTTAGTAGATGCTGGCATGGGTATTACCGATTACGAGAAAACCATTCTAAATCGCATTCCAAAAGACGTTTTTAAGGTGTGGGTTCACAATAAAATTGATTTGATGTCTAAAAAAGCATCATCTGAAATCATTGAAGGCGAGCATCATCTTTTTATCTCCGCAAAAAATGGAGAAGGTTTGGCCCAACTCAAGAATGTTTTATTAAAAATGGCTGGTGTTGAATTTAGTAAGGATGGCAACCAAGGTATTTTTATGGCGAGACAGCGACATTTAGATGCGCTCGATATAGTCTCAAAACGTTTGAATGAGTCAGTGAATCAGATTCAGTCGCCTGAATTGATAGCCGAAGAGCTTAGACAAGCGCAAACTTCATTGGCTTCTATTACTGGCGAATTCACCCCAGACGATCTCCTGGGGGAGATTTTTAGCCGTTTTTGTATCGGCAAGTAATTCTTTGTTCCACGTGGAACAGTTTTTTTCCTCTTTAAGCAAATGTTTCACGTGAAACAATGGTTTTCATAGTGATTATCAGTAGATTAAAGTAAAATTACACCTTTATAATTGATGTAAAACCATGGAATTTCCAAATAATTTCGATGTGATTGTGGTTGGAGGAGGGCATGCTGGTGCAGAGGCGGCTCTTGCTTCCGCTCGCATGGGGCAAAAGACTTTACTTTTAACCCATAACATCGAGACCTTAGGTCAGATGTCATGCAATCCATCTATTGGTGGTATTGGCAAAGGGCATTTAGTCAAAGAAATCGATGCTTTAGGCGGGGCTATGGGTATTGCCACTGATGAAGCGGGTATTCAATTTCGCATTTTAAATAGTAGCAAAGGGCCTGCCGTGCGAGCGACTCGTGCGCAAGCTGATCGTATTTTATATAAAGCTGCGATTCGGCATCGTCTTGAGAACCAACCTAATCTTTGGCTTTTTCAACAAGCAGTTGACGATATTCTTTTAGAGAAAGACCATGTTGCAGGCGTTGTGACGCAAATTGGTATCCAGTTTAAGTCTAGAACTGTCGTTTTAACGGCGGGTACTTTTTTAGGTGGTCTTGTGCATGTGGGCTTAAAAAATTATCAAGCAGGCCGAGCAGGTGATCCACCTTCTATGTCTTTAGCACACCGATTAAGAGAGATTGGCTTGCCTGTAGGCCGTCTTAAGACTGGAACGCCGCCAAGAATTGACGGGCGCACCATTAATTATGCCGTGATGCAGGAACAGCCTGGTGACAACCCCACTCCTTATCTCTCTTTTTATGGCAAAAAAACAACACACCCAAGACAGGTTTCTTGTTGGATTACGCATACTAACGAATCGACACATGACATTATTAGAAGCGGTCTCGATCGATCCCCGATGTATACGGGCGTAATTGAAGGTGTAGGCCCACGTTATTGTCCATCTGTTGAAGATAAAATCCATCGTTTTGCAGATAAAGATTCACATCAGATTTTTCTAGAGCCAGAAGGCTTAGACACCAACGAAATTTATCCAAATGGTATTTCAACAAGCCTCCCTTTTGACATACAGTACAAATTAGTCCGTTCAATCAATGGGTTAGAGAATGCACACATCTTAAGACCGGGATATGCGATTGAATATGATTACTTTGATCCGCGTAATTTAAAGTCGAGTTTAGAAACCAAATCCATTCAGGGCCTATTTTTTGCAGGACAAATTAATGGTACAACGGGTTATGAAGAGGCGGCGGCTCAAGGACTCTTGGCAGGTACAAACGCGGCTTTGATGACGCAAGATAAAGATGCTTGGTGTCCTAAGCGAGATGAAGCTTATTTGGGCGTCTTAGTAGATGACCTCATTACACGAGGCGTTACTGAGCCTTACCGCATGTTCACAAGCAGAGCAGAATACCGTTTGATGTTAAGAGAAGACAATGCAGACTTAAGATTAACTACTATGGGCCGTAATTTAGGCTTAGTGGATGATGAGCGCTGGACCATGTTTAATAAAAAACAAGAAACGATCCAATCAGAAGAAGCGCGCTTAAAAAAATTCTTTATAAGACCACAAGATATCTCAATTGAAAAACAAGAAGCTATTATTGGAAAAGCAATTGATCACGAATATAGCTTGTTTGATTTATTAAGACGACCTGAAGTCAGTTTTGCAGGCGTAAAAGAATTGATGAAAGAAGATGCGGATCTTATTGATCCAGCAGTTAGAGAGCAAGTCGAAATTTCAGCGAAATATAAAGGCTACATCGTAAGACAACAAGAAGAAGTAGATCGCAGCCGAGATCAATTAGACTTTCCTTTGCCTCTAGACCTTGATTACAAAGATGTGCACGGGCTAAGTGCAGAGGCGCAACAAAAATTAAATCTTCACAAGCCTGAGAATTTAGGACAAGCGTCGCGCATCTCCGGCATAACACCCGCGACTATTTCATTACTTTTAGTGTTTATTAAACGTAAAAATAAACCTAAAAAAATGACAGCGAAACGCCCAGCAAAAGCAGCATGAATGAAGCAATAAAAAAAGACCGCGATCTATTGGTCGAGGGCTTACATCGCATGAGTTTAAATTTGTCTGATCAAATGATAGACCAACTAATGGCGTATTTAAATTTAATTGAAAAGTGGAATCGCGTATATAACTTAACAGCGATTCGCGAGCGAGACGAAATGATTAAATTACATTTTCTTGATAGCTTATCTATTTTGAATCATGTAGAGATGGAACATGTGTTGGATGTTGGAAGTGGTGCAGGATTTCCTGGCATTGTATTGGCGATTACAAAACCCGAATTAAAAGTGACTGTGATGGATTCGGTGAATAAAAAAACAACATTTATGCAACAAGTGAAAAGTGAGTTATCGCTGACTAATTTAAATGTGATAAATGCGCGCGTTGAAGAATATCAACCGATCATACTTTTTGATAGGGTGATCACAAGAGCGTTTTCAAATTTAAAAAATATGATGTCACTGACACAACATACATTACAAAAAAATGGTGTGTGGTTGGCGATGAAATCAAAAGATGTCAAAGAAGAATTAGAAGCATTTGAAAAGAATCAATACACGCTGATTCCGCTTGAAGTGCCGTTTATTAATGCTGAACGATATTTAGTTCAATTGAAGAAAGAAATTTTTTAGTTATGCGTATATTAGCGGTGACGAATCAAAAAGGTGGTGTCGGAAAAACCACCACATCGGTAAATTTAGCTGCAAGCCTAGCTGCAAAAAATAAATCTGTGCTTCTCATTGATCTTGATCCACAAGGCAACGCAACGACAGGCTCAGGTATTAATAAATCAACTATTAAAACATCAATTTATGATGTGTTGATTCAAAGTAAATCATTTAACGATATTGTGATTCATTGTGAGCGTGGAGGTTTTGATTTAGCTCCTTCGAATCGAAATCTTGCTGGTGCTGAAGTTGAACTTGTCAATGAAAGCAAACGCGAAACACGATTAAAAGAAGCATTGCAACATTTAAAAAAAGATTACGACTATGTATTATTAGATTGTCCCCCCGCGCTCAATCTTGTGACAGTAAACGCGCTGACTGCTGCAGATGCCGTTTTAATTCCTATGCAATGTGAATATTATGCATTAGAAGGTTTATCAGATTTAGTTAACACGATCAAAAAAGTAAGGAGTAATTTAAATCCTAAAATTGAAATTGAGGGTTTATTAAAAACGCTCTTTGATAAGCGCAATATGTTAGCTCAACAAGTGTCGGATCAACTCACCGCCCACTTTGGCGACAAGGTATATGAAACGATTATTCCAAGAAATGTAAGACTGGCAGAAGCGCCAAGTCACGGCATGCCTATCTTAATGTATGACCGATCATCTAGAGGAGCCGTTGCTTATTTAAAACTTGCTGAAGAAATTATAGAAAAAGAAATGAGGAAGTCACATGGTTAAAGCTAAAGGATTAGGTCGCGGACTTGATGCATTATTATTAAGTGGCGAGGAAGATGTTCAAAAAAACGAAGGCTCACTTCAGACTTTATTGATCAGTGAATTACAACCTGGTAAATATCAACCTCGAAGCATCATGCAAGAAGAAGCTTTACATGCGCTTTCACAATCTATTTTAAAACAAGGCGTCATGCAGCCTATTATTGTGCGACCTGTGGGGAACAATCAATACGAAATCATCGCAGGCGAGAGAAGATGGCGCGCTGCAAAATTGGCAAATCTTAGTGAAGTGCCTGTCATCATCAAAAATATTCCAGATGAATCAGCGCTTGCAATGGCAACTAGAAAGCTCAACGAAGAAGAAGAGATCGATTGCCGGGTTGCGGTAGACCGCAAAACGGGCGAATACGAGACCTTCCGCATCTGGACGGTGGTCGCCGACGACGAATACGTCAACGAATTTACTCAGTACATGCTCGAGCAGGTACAGGAGCGAGACGCGGCGCTTGAGGTAGGCAGCAAGATCGAAGAGAAGATCGACAATGTGCCTTTCGGCCGCATCGCTGCGCAGACTGCGAAGCAAGTGATTGTTCAAAAAGTACGAGACGCCGAACGCGAAATCGTTCTGAACGAATACAAAGACAAAATCGGCGAGCTGGTTACCGGTACAGTAAAGAAAGTAACTCGCGAGAGCATTATTGTAGACCTAGGCGGCAACGCCGAAGCCATTCTCATGCGCGATCAGATGATCCCGCGCGAAAATTTCCGTATGAGCGACCGCATCCGCGCATTGCTCATCGACGTGCGCCCCGAGCAGCGCGGACCTCAGCTGTTTTTGAGCCGCACCTCGCCGCAGATGCTGATCGAGCTCTTCAAAATAGAAGTGCCAGATATCAACGAGCAAATTATTTCAATCCGCGCCGCGGCGCGCGATCCCGGCTCACGCGCGAAAATCGTTGTGTCGACTAACGACGGCCGTATCGACCCCGTGGGCGCCTGTGTCGGTATGCGCGGTTCGCGCGTGCAGGTTGTTTCTGGCGAGCTGTCGAACGAGCGTATCGACATCATTCTGTGGGATGACAATCCGGCGCAGCTCGTAATTAACGCGATGTCACCGCCGAAGTCGCCTCCATCATAATGGATGAAGACAGCAACACAATGGACGTTGCGGTTGAAGAAGATAATCTCGCGCAGGCGATTGGGCGCAATGGTCAGAACGTGCGTTTGTCGGCCGAATTAACCGGCTGGACTATTAACGTTATGAGCGAAGAAGAAGCCGCCGAGAAACAAGAAAAAGAATCGGTTGGCCTCATCGAAATGTTTATGGCCAAGCTCGATGTCGATGACGAAACTGCCGAGGTGCTCGTTAGCGAAGGCTTTACCTCTCTCGAAGAGATCGCGTATGTACCGATGGAAGAAATTCTGTCTATCGACGGATTCGACGAGGAGATTGCCGAAGAGCTACGCAACCGCGCGAAAGACGCGTTGTTAACTCAGGCGATTGCATCCGAGGAAGATCTGTCGTCGATGAATGTGGCAGACGATTTAATGAATATGGAAGGCATGGATAAAGAGCTCGCGCTAGAACTCGCGAAGCGCAGCATTCTGTGCATGGAAGACCTCGCGGAGCAGGCTACCGATGAGCTGATGGAAATCGAAGGCATGACAGAGGAAAGAGCGGGGCAATTGATTATGACCGCACGTGCGCCATGGTTCGAATAGTTGGTAGCTGGGCTGCGGACGAAAGTCGCGCGGCTCTGTGGTTCGAGGCCGAACCGATGAATTAGACATTTAGTGAGGGCTGCGAGGCAGCCGGCCGGTGAAGTTAAGAGAAACCGGCACAGAGCGCGCATAGCGCGCAAGAAAACTGGAGTAGATTGAATGGCAGATGTAACCATAAGCGAACTCGCCAAAGTCGTCGGAGTCGATGTCGATAAGCTGCTGTCGCAAGTAAAGGACGCAGGCTTACCGCACAAGAAGGCCGACGAGATTATTTCTAATGACGATAAGAACACGCTGTTGCAGTCGTTGCGTGGAAGTCATGGGGAAGGTGAGGGCGCAGCTGCTCCAAGCAAGATTACGCTAAAGCGCAAAACGCTAGGCACGCTGAAGAGCGCGTCGAGCTCGGGTCGTGGTAAGACCGTTAACGTGGAGGTGCGTAAAAAGCGTACGTACGTTAAGCGCACCGAAGTCGAAGAAGAGGTCGTCCCCGAAGAGCCGGTTGCAGTCGAGCCCGCGATTGTTGCGCCAGATCCCGTTGTTGCCGCCGAAGCGGCGATCGCCGCAGCTGCAGAGGCAGCGAAAGCGACTGCCGACGAACCGGCACCTGCTGCGCCGTCAGCCCCCGCAGCGGCACTAATCGTCCCCGACGTTCCTTCCGAAGAAGCAGCCTCTGCCCGTGCCGATAAGCCTGGCGCTAAGCGCAAGCCTGCTACCAAGAAAGAGATCGACGACGAGGCCGAGAAGAAGCGGACGCAGGCTCGTACGACTAAGGGCAAGCCAGCTAAGCGTCAGAACCGCACGTTGCATGTAAACGACGCGTTTGTTCTCGAAGGCGGAGACAGCGAAGGTCGCCGCCGTGGTGGCCGTCGCGGCCGCAATCGGTTGTCGGGTTCTACTCAGGCATTTGAGATGCCAACTGAGGCGGTCGTTCGCGATATCAAAATTGGCGAAGCCAATAAGGTAACCGACCTTGCTCAACAGATGACTGTCAAAGCGGCAGCGGTTGTTAAAGCACTATTCAAGATGGGCGTGATGGCCAATATTAATCACGTTGTCGACGCCGACACAGCCACGCTGCTGGTCGAAGAAATGGGCCATCGTCCGAACTTCGTTTCCGAAGATGCACTCGAAGAGCAGCTCGCCGAGTCATTGGCCGCCGAAATTGGCGAAGAAAAAATTACGCGCGCGCCAGTTGTCACAGTGATGGGCCATGTTGACCACGGTAAAACCTCGCTGCTCGACTATATTCGTAAGTCGACAGTCGCGTCGCACGAAGCGGGCGGCATTACGCAGCATATCGGTGCCTACCATGTAGACACAGACCACGGCATGGTCAGCTTCCTCGACACCCCGGGACACGCGGCGTTTAGCGCGATGCGTTCACGTGGTGCGAAAGCAACCGATGTCATCGTGTTGGTCGTAGCCGGCGACGACGGTGTGAAGCCGCAAACCGCCGAGGCCGTGCAGCATGCGAAGGCCGCTGGCGTGCCTTTAGTGGTAGCGATTAATAAGATGGACAAAGAGGGCGCAGACCCCGACCGCGTGAAGAACGAGCTTGCGGCGATGGAAGTAATTCCTGACGATTGGGGCGGCGACACACAGTTTATCCCTGTGTCTGCTCATACCGGTGACGGCGTTGACAAGCTTCTCGAAGCTATTTTGCTGCAGGCCGAATTGATGGAGCTCACTGCCTATACCGACGTGCCTGGGCAGGGCGTTGTGGTTGAATCGCGTCTCGATAAAGGCCGCGGCGCGGTTGCGTCGGTACTTGTGCAGAACGGCACACTTCGTACAGGCGATATCGTACTGGTCGGTAAAGAATACGGGCGCGTACGCGCTTTAGTAGACGAGAATGGTGTAAACATTAAGTCGGCGGGCCCTTCTATTCCAGTCGAAATTCTTGGCCTTACTGGTGTGCCCG
>ENA-ORCY01000381-ORCY01000381.1-marine-metagenome-genome-assembly--contig:-NODE-381-length-27847-cov-4.859813_pt1 | contig 27847 bp, 26 predicted proteins | sample MGYA00248634_ERZ508507 | MGnify/ENA primary metagenome ERZ508507 (study PRJEB26178, sample SAMN06266269) | marine metagenome | isolation source: Columbia River Estuary | place: USA:Columbia River Estuary... | reverse complement strand
CTAGTTGGATCAGCCTCTGCTGCTGGCTATCAAGCAAGGTTTGCTGCAATTGATCTTGCAACAGATGAAAAGCGAGCTAAGCAACTCTCATTTGTGGTTTGGGGCTCAACAATTGGCGCAGTTTCTGGCCCAAACTTAATGGAGCCTTCTGGCAATTTCGCAGAATCACTTGGGCTTCCAAGACTTACCGGTCCTTATTTGATTTCAGCTGTGACCCTAGCTCTTGCAGTTCTTGTAATTCAATTATTTCTGCGGCCAGATCCCTATCTAACTGCAGCAAAGGATTCAGGAGCAGCAAACCTTCCAAGAGTGAAGACAAAGGTTGCACTCAAACACATTCGCTCTAGCGCCCGGGCTTCATTTGCTATTGCAGCAATTGCTATCGGCCATATTGCAATGGTTGCTGTAATGGTTATGACGCCGGTTCATATGGCCCATGTTGATGTCACCTTAACTATAATTGGATTGGTAATTAGCGTTCATGTCCTTGGCATGTATGCCTTCTCACCACTTGTTGGAGCGCTAACTGATCGCCTTGGAAGATTAAGAGTTATTCAAATAGGTGTTGCAATACTCCTATCTTCAGCTCTAATTTCAGGATTTGCTAGAGCAGATGATGCAATAACTCTAGGAATTGGTTTATTTCTTCTCGGTCTTGGTTGGTCCTGTACGCTAATTGCAGGCTCGGCGCTATTAACAGAATCAGTATCACCCGAGTTTAAGAGCGCATCACAAGGCGCTAGCGATCTTGTCATGAATCTCTCTGGAGCAAGTGGTGGAGCAATTGCTGGAGTTGTTATCGCCACTCTCTCTTATGGTTGGCTATGTCTATTATCAGCAATTCCTGTAGCACTTCTTGGCCTCTGGTCGCTAAAACTTAAATCTAGATAGAGTTTTTTATGAGCCTCTATGACCAGATGGGTGGGAGAAAAACCTTCGAGAATTTAGTCTCGCATTTTTATGCGCTCGTTGCCACAGATCCAGTACTTCGCCCGATGTATCCTGATGATGATTTTAAAGGGGCAGCCGAGCGACTCTTGATGTTTCTTGAACAGTATTGGGGAGGACCAGATACCTATAGCCAGGTAAGGGGACATCCACGGCTTCGAATGAGACATGCGCAATTTAAAATTGGTGAAAAAGAGAGAGATGTCTGGCTCTCTCATATGAAATCAGCAGTTGACTCACTTGAGATGGATAATGAGATGCGAGAGCAGCTCTGGGGCTATTTAGTGATGGCTGCTAATTCAATGGTTAATCAAGAACGAGATCTCTGAGAACTATTTCCCACCTTTAATATCTCACCATTTCTCAAATACCAGAGCGTTCCTCTTCGATCTCTAATCGTTGTAACTCTAAGACCAACGCTCTCTACTTTTCCTTTTACCTCTAACACCTCAACGCTATCGCCAACCCCATATTGATCTTCAAGAAGCATAATGATTCCGGAAAAGACATCACGGACAATGCTCTGAGCGCCAAGACCAACTGCAAAACCAATTACGCCAGCAGATGCCACAAGTGGTCCAAGATCAACTCCTAATTCACCAAGGATCATGGCTCCTGCGATTAGCCCAATTATGGCCTTTGAAGAACTATTTAATACCGAGGCTGCTGTTTTTGCCCGCTCTCGCTGTCTTGTTATTACTCTCTTCTCACCAGGGATGAAATCAGCTTCGGCTACTTTACTTAAGGTTCTAGTGATAGCCCGTGAGGATATTTTTTGAATGAAAATAGCCAGGATCAAAATGATCGTTATTCGCAAGGGGGAGCCGAGAAACCACTCCAGTACCTGCTTCAGGCTCAGATCTAGCTCCATTGGGAAAGACTTTATAAGAACTTAACCAAATATCCGCACAAAACCCACCAACTTCGGGCAGGATTTCCCCCACGACGCGAGCCACGCGTCGGATAGACGGGGGAATTAGAACGGTGAATAGCTCATCGAGAAGGACTTTAGTTCTAAACGCTACCTACGAGCCACTAGGTGTCGTTTCTGATAGACGCGCGCTCATTTTAATTTTAAATAACCGCGCCACCATGATTGAAGAATCTGGCGTAACACTTCATTACTCATCTGGATCAATGGAACTTCCTGCAGTAATTAGACTTCATAAATTTGTAAAGATTCCATATCGCCATACTGTTCCACTCTCACGCAGAGCAATATTTGCCCGTGATGGTGGTCGCTGTGTTTACTGCGAGAGCGCTGCAACATCAATCGATCATGTTCTTCCTAGAAGCAGGGGAGGCGATCACTCTTGGGAAAATGTTGTCAGCGCCTGTCATCGCTGCAATCATGTAAAGGCCGATAGAACTTTAAAAGAGTTAGGTTGGAGACTTCGCTCACTTCCTCGCGAGCCAGTTGGAGCTGCTTGGAGGATTTTAGGAACAGCAAGAGCTGAGGAGCGTTGGGTGAGATATCTGGCTCCATTTGGAGTTGTTGGCGCTTCTGCCTAAACTTGAATCTATGTCAATTCAATTAGCTTTAAATGAAGATGGCGCGATGCCTGGTGAGCCGCTAGCTTTTCTTGAAGGCTTTCTCTGGTTCTTTGTTACACCAGTATCGATAACGTTATTCATCTGGGTTGTAGTAGTTGCTCTTGAAAATGTTAAGAAGAGTAAAACTAATCGCGCCCCAAGTGATGTCATTACTCGCATTGGCGAGTAATTAGCTATCTATCGCTCTAACTCTTAAAGCTCTCTCCAGAGAATCCTTAGCCTCCAAGATATGGCGGCGAAGAGTTGGATGGCTATCTTTTCCAGGGCCATTTAGCCAGGCATCTGTTTTAGCTAGGGTCTGGCTTGAAATTAAATAGCTGGGATAGAGCAGATCAATAATGCTGGTTGAAACTTCATAGCTCTTGGTGTTGTAGGTTTCAAGAATTAAATCAAAGTAGCGATCAACAAATCCTTCATGTAGGTGGCGCTGAATCGGGCGGTTATAGCCTTGAATTGCTGAGAGTCTCGACCAATTTGTGATGCTCTCATCCTCTGTTGCCTTTATAAAGGCTGCCTCTTTTGCCTCAAGAGTTGGAAAGGCTGCAATACACCTCTCATGGCTAAGTCCGCCGGTAAGGGTGTTATCGCGCTTTAGCTCTGCATCTATCTCAGCTCTTGTGCTTAATCCTCGCTCCACTAGGCAGAGAATTAAATGCCATCTTAAATCAGCATCAATTTTTAGATCCTGGAATTTTCCATCCAAGATGTTTCTAATCTCAGCGCCCTGCTCTTTACTATGTGCCAGAGCTGCAAAGCTTCTAGCAAACTGGAGTTGATGATCACTTCCAGCCTTTGCTGATTTAAGAAGAGATAGAAGCGCACCTGCCACCTTCTCTCTCAAAGAGTCTCGATTCTTATCTGCGGCATAGATCTCAACTGCGGTGTTTAACTGCGACATCAAGGCTGTGACTGTGGTGATGTCATCTTCGCCAGCAAGGCCTGTTAAGGCAATTTCTACAAAGTCTGTTGCAGATAGCTCAGCATCTCTAAACATATCCCAAGCAGCAGACCAGCAGAGCGCGCGAGAGAGGCCATCATCTAATTTACCAAGGTGAGCTTTTAAGGTAGCAATAGATCTAGCATCGAAGCGAATCTTTGCATAGGTAAGGTCATGATCATTTATCAAAATAAGATCTGCCAACTTCTCACCACTTAACTCTTTAACTTGTGTTAAATCACCTGTGATATCTAGCTCTACTGATTTTCTACGGAGTAGCTGCCCATCTTTTAAGTCATATAGTCCAACAGCTGCGCGATGCGGACGGAGCTCACTTGATCCTGCCGGAATCTTTGGAGCCTCTTGTTTTATGGATATTGATTTATAGCTATCGCCATTGCTTTCAATTACTGGGCGGAGAGTATTAACTCCTGAAGTCTGTAGCCAAGTTGATACCCAACTACTTAAATCTCGCCCACTTGTTGCCTCAAGCTCGACTAATAAATCTGATAGAACTGTATTTTTAAAGGCATGCTTAGCAAAGTATTTCTGCAGCCCCTTAATGAAGTTATCTCGCCCAACGTGAGCTACCAATTGATGAAGAACTGATGCTCCCTTGGCATAGGTAATGCCATCAAAATTAGCTTTTACAGTGTCGATATCAACCATATCGGTGGCAATTGGATGGGTCGATGAGAGTTGATCTTGGCGATAGGCCCAATTCTTTCGCTCAGCATTAAAGCCAGCCCAAGAATTTTTAAACTTAGTTGCTTCAACTAAAGCTAAATAAGAAGACCACTCGGCAAATGATTCATTAAGCCATAGATCATCCCACCACTTCATTGTGACCATATCTCCAAACCACATATGGGCCATCTCATGAAGGATTGTGTTGGCTCTTGCGTTATACATCCGCTCTGTTACCTTCGAGCGAAATACTAAGAGATCCTCTCTAAAGGTGACAGCGCCAGCATTTTCCATAGCGCCCCAGTTAAAGTCCACCACAGCAATCTGATCGTATTTATCAAATGGATATGCCAGACCAAATACCTCTTCAAAGTAGGCAAAGCCCTGTTTAGTAACTAGGAATATCTCATCAGAATCAAGATGTTCAAATAGAGATTTGCGACAGTAAATTCCTAGCGGAATACTTTTCTTGCCTTCATACTTATCATGAATAAAGGAGTAGGGACCTGCAACTAGAGCTGTGATGTAGGTTGACATAACTGGGGTAGTGGTGAACTCCCACTTCTTTTTATCACCAAGATCACTTACCTGCTTAACTGGATTATTTGAAATCACCTGCCAATGAGCTGGAGCAATTGCCGTAAATGCAAAGGTTGCTTTTAGATCTGGTTGATCAAAGCAGGGATACATATTTCTAATAAATGCAGTCTCGCCTTGAGAGTAGAGATAGACCTCGTTATCAACTGGATCTACTGAGCGCTGCAAACCCTCACCGCTCTTGGAGTAAATCGCCTCAATCTCAATTACCAGTTCATTACTTGCTTGAAGATTTTTTAGAAATACGCTCTCGCCATCATAATTTGAAACATCAACGCTTTGACCATTAAGGGTTGCTGATATGACTCTCTTTCCAACTGCGTCTATAAAGCTCTCATAACCAACCTTGTTGCAATCAAAGCTGACCTTGGTGGTGGCGATAAAGCTCTCTGCCCCCCCGCTTACATCAAGTAAGACCTCGTAGTGCTTAATAGATAGGTGTGAGGAGCGTTCAGCGGCTTCAGCTCGCGAGATATTAATTCCAGGCATGCGCGTATCCAAGCAGAGATGGCACTCTTTGCCACTATGGCCAGCCAAAAATCTGAAGAATTTCGTTTAAGGAGCTTCCGCCTGCGGGGTGAGCGGATGACTAAAGCTCAGGCTGGGGCGATAGATCAGCATTTAAGTGAGTTTGAAATCCCGTTAGGTCGCCCAATTGAATTAGAGAAGATATTTCCAAAGGATAAATATAAAGAGATTGTCTGTGAGATTGGAAGCGGGATGGGTGAGGCTAGCTCTCAGATCGCCTTTGAAAATCCAGCGAGCGGATATTTAGCAGTTGAGGTTCATAAGCCAGGAATTGGAGCTCTGCTAATTCGAGCAAATAACCTAGGAGTTAAGAATTTAAGAGTTATTAATGAAGATATCTATCTAGTTCTAAATGAAAATATTGCCGATTTAAGCTTTGATGCTTTTCATATCTTCTTTCCAGATCCATGGCCAAAGAGACGTCAACATAAACGTCGTCTATTAAATCCTGAATTTATAGAAACTCTAGCTAGGAAGTTAAAACCAGGCGGGCGGATTAATATTGCAACAGATTGGCAGCCTTATGCAAAAGAGATAGCAGCAAACTTCTCTGGTAGTAAGAACTTTACCGGCGGAGTAATAGAGCGCCCAAAGTGGCGTCCGCTAACTAAGTTTGAAAATAAAGGCTTAGGAAAAGAGCATCTAGTAACAGATCTGCAATACTCTAAGAATTAAAGCTGGCCTTTTTCTTCATACTTTGAAATTAAGCCAATTCTTCTTATATGGCGCTCATCTTTACTAAAGGGCGTTGAAAGAAATGTATCAACCAGCTCTAAACAGAATTTCTCATCATGCATTCTCCCGCCAAGAGATATGACATTGGCATCGTTATGCTCGCGAGCAAGCTTTGCAATCTCGACACTCCAAACTAGCGCTGCTCTTACCCCCTTAACTTTATTTGCTGCCATCTGTTCGCCATTTCCTGAGCCCCCTAGAACAATGCCAAATGAGCCCGGATCTTTAGCAGTTGCAAGGGCTGCTGGAATACAGAACTCTGGATAGTCATCGAGCGGATCAAAGCTATGCGGGCCATGATCTGTTACTTGATGTCCTTGCCCTTGAAGGTGGGCGATTATTTTTGCTTTAAATTCCAGCCCAGCATGATCGCTACCAATATGAATCCTCATAGGGCTACCTTCTCAAATAAAAATAAGAACCGCTGGCATTTCTACCAGCGGTTCTTATTCGAAGGGGGAGAGAGACGAACTTATCTAGGCTAAAGCCTTATCTACCGCCACGTCCGTGACCCTTTTTGCCAAAGCCTTTAAGGGCCTTGCCAATCTTGGCTTCGTTATTGACCATGGCAGTAATTCCAGCTGATAGTTTTGATTTAAGTGCAGTGGCTCGCTCAGCACTTAGCTTTCCGCTTGCTACGGCAGCATCGATTTTTTTACTTTCATATGCCACCAGAGCTGCGATTAGTGCATCTTTCTTATCGCCTGCGATATCGGCAAGTGATTGACCTGCCTTACGTTTGGCTTCAAGAGTTGCTGCATCAATACCAAGAGCATCAGTAATAACTTTGATTCGCTCAGCTTTTGCTGCTTCAAAAGCAGCTTTGCCAGCGCCTCTTGCATCCTGCATCGCTTGAGAAATTGCATCAACTTGTGCTTGTGTCAAAGTTCCGTTTTTAACAAGTCCACTGAAGATATTTGGAATTCCTTTACCATCTTTAAACTTCTCATCAGCTACAGCGCCAGTAGCAGTGGCAAGTGAGAGAGTAAGTGCTGCGATTGCAGATCCTGCAATTAATCGTTTCTTCATTGATACTCCTACTTAACTCGTTCATCTAATCAAAGGCCTTTGCCCCTGATAGGTAGGATATAAATCTACCAACTTGAGATAGGTAGGACAATAACCTGAGAGAGGGCTTAAAGTTTTCCTTGCCTTCCCGCGCTACTTATACGGCCAGATAGTGGAAATTGATATAGCTAAATAGTTCTACATATTTACTTCACGCCTAGGCAGTCTTTAGCTCCATATCCCTATCTAAGGGGTCCTAGCCCCCTATTAGGAGGGGTATTTATGGCTACATCGCTTTATCTCATGCGCATCGTTATGGCGCTTTCACTATTTACTGCAGTGGGAATAACTCCACTATCTGCCGCTGGCAGAACTAATAAGTCTTTAGCAAACACCATCTTAAGTGGCAAAGCAGTTCCAACTTCTAAAGTTGGAATCAATGGCGATTTCTATATCAACACCAGCACATTTCAAATCTATGGGCCGAAAGTTAATGATCGCTGGCCAGTGCCAATAAGTCTTATTGGTCCTATTGGTAATGCAGGAAGTGATGGCAAGCAAGGAGATAAAGGATCAAGTAGTAGTGGCGCTACTGGATCAAAAGGCGAGAAAGGAGAGAAGGGAGATAAAGGCGATAATGGCGAGAAAGGAGAGAAGGGAGAAAAAGGTGAAGTTGGAGCAGTTGGCGCAAAAGGTGATACAGGTTTAACTGGAGCAACTGGATTAACAGGCGCAACTGGATTAACTGGAGCGACTGGATTAACAGGTGCAACTGGACCCATTGGCGCAACGGGATTAACGGGACCGACAGGTGCCACTGGTGCAACGGGAGCAAATGGATCTTCTGGATTAGCAGGTGCCACTGGTGCAACAGGACCAACAGGTGCTACTGGTGCAACGGGAGCAGCAGGTGCCACGGGCGCAACTGGAGCTACTGGGCCTTCAAATGTTCAAGTGGGAGAAATTTCTTACACATCTGCTCTTGTGGGAAATGCTGGCGTTTCACTTGCTTCAACCAACTTTGCAACTCTTGAAGCAGGCAAGAGTTATTTGTTTGATGTATTAGTTTGGGGTAAAACAAGTAGCTCATCTCTAGATCTCGCACTCGCTGTCTCTGCGATGGGTCAAGCGCCAACAATTACAACTCATTGGATTTCAACAAATTCGCGAAACTATCGAGGAAATACTGGCCAAAGGGAACTTTCTTTTTTTGGAAGAGTGATCATTAACGGAAGTTCAACCATTACTAATTATCAATTAGCCGTCACCGTGAGCAGTGGGAGCACGATAGTTTCGTTTGATCAAGTGACGCTAGGTGGAGGTTTTTCAGGTCAACTAGTTGGAAGCGTCACTGGATGATTTAGAAAAGATTGGAGCGGGCGACGGTAATCGAAACCGCGTGGCTAGCTTGGAAGGCTAGGGCTCTACCATTGAGCTACGCCCGCACTTTTTATCTTCCTAAGGGGGCGCTAATGCTCCTCCTTAGGGGCGCAAGGGTATCGCTTGGGGTAATTACTTGTGAATTTTTCATCTAGACTCTGCTCTCTGCGCCGCGGGGCGTAGCGTAGTGGCTAGCGCGCCTGCTTTGGGAGCAGGAGACCGTGGGTTCGAATCCCTCCGCCCCGACCAGATATACCTCTTCTTATTAAGTCAGGAGCCATGTGAAAAGCGCTGTTGAGACAATCTCAAAGACTCGAGTTCGTATTTTAATTGATATCGATTTCACAGATCTTGAGCCACATATAAAGACGGCATATCAGAGTATCTCTGAGCGCATTGTTATCCCAGGTTTTCGCAAAGGAAAAGTTCCAAGAGCGATGATTGATCAAAGAGTCGGCCGGGGAGCAGTCCTTGATGAAGCAATCAATAACGGCCTGCCAGAGTTTTATAGCCAGGCTGCTAGAGAAAATGATCTTCTAGTGCTTGGTAGGCCAAGTGTTGATATCAAAGAGCTTAAAGATAATGAGGCAGTTAAATTTGAAGTTGAAGTAGATATTAGGCCTGAAATCAGCCTGCCTGATTTTTCAAAGATTGAAATTAGCGTCGATGATGTAGCCGTTAGTGATGATGATATAAAAGAGCAGATTGAAGCTTTGAGAATTCGCTTTGGAACGCTCACAACCGTTGAAAAAGATGTTGAGAAGGGCGACTTTGTCACCATTGATTTAAGTGCAAAGGTTGATGGAGTAGAAATCGAAGGCGGAAGTGCTAATGGCATCTCCTATGAAGTTGGCTCAAATCGCATGGTTGATGGACTTGATGAAGCTTTGATTGGAATGAAGCTAGAGCAGTTAAAGAAATTTAATACTCAATTAGTTGGAATGGATGAAGGACAGAGCGGCGAGGTTGAGGTCACTTTAAAATCTGTTAAAAAGCGCGAGCTTCCAGAGCTAAATGATGAGTTTGCAAAGCTTGCAAGTGAGTTTGAAACACTAAGCGAATTAGAGGGCGATGTAAGACAGCGTTTAACTCGCTTAAAGACAATGGAGCAGGGCGCGCAAGGACGAGATAAGCTCTTAAAATTGCTTCTAGAAACAGTTGAAATTGCAGTACCTGAAAATCTAGTAAAAGAAGAGGTCGATGCTCATCTTGAAAAGGAAAATCGCTTAGAAGATAGTGAGCATCGAAGCGAAGTAAACCTTGAGATTACAAACTCTTTAAAGGCTGACTTTTTGCTAGACACAATAGTTAAGGCTGAGGCAGTTCAAGTCTCTGAGGCAGAGCTCACCGAATACTTAATTAGAAGCGCTGCTAGATATCAGATGAGCCCTGATCAATTTGCGCAAGAGATTTCTCAAGCTGGCCAGATCCATGCCCTCATGGCTGAGGTGGCAAGGAGCAAAGCCTTAGCTGTAGTTCTAGAGCGAGTGGCGATTAAAGATGGTTCAGGTCGAAAAGTTGATCTAGCTGCCCTTGCTGCAAAGCAAGAAAGTGGTTCTGAGCAGTAGTTTCTCTGCTCTAAGCGAACAAATCACCTTTTTTGATATTGCAGGAAGCATTTTCCTACTCTTGGCGTTAGCCTAACGGACATAGATATACATATCAGGAGGAATTAGTGGAGCTTATTACCCCCCGCATGGCCAGCAGTAATGGCGGCGGATTAGATGATCAGGTCTATAACCGATTACTAAAAGAGAGAATTATCTTTCTAGGTTCTGTGGTTGAAGACAGTATGGCAAATTCTATTGCTGCCCAGATGTTATTACTTGCAGCAGAAGATCCTGATAAAGATATCTATCTTTATATTAATTCACCAGGTGGTTCAATCTCTGCTGGTATGGCGATCTATGACACGATGCAATACATCAAAAATGATGTAGCAACTGTTGGCATGGGTCTTGCTGCCTCTATGGGTCAATTCCTTCTCTGTGCTGGAGCCGCTGGAAAGCGCTACGCGCTGCCACATGCTCGCATCATGATGCACCAACCATCAGGCGGAATTGGTGGGACAGCATCTGATATCAAGATTCAAGCAGAGCAGATGTCCTTTACCAAGAAGAAGATGGCAGAGTTAATTGCTTTTCACACTGGTCAGAAGATGGATACCATCACAGCAGATTCAGATCGTGATCGTTGGTTTAACGCTGAAGAGGCTAAGGAATATGGCTTTGTTGATCATGTTGTTAAATCTGCAGGGCAAGTATCGGGAAGCGGTGGTACAGCGCGATGAAAATAAACGATATTCATAACCGTTATGTTCTTCCAACAATTGAGGAGAGAACTGCTTATGGTTATAAGCGACTTGATCCTTACACCAAATTATTTGAAGAGAGAATTATCTTTCTAGGTCAAGGAATCGATGACACTGTGGCCAATGATGTAATGGCTCAGTTATTAACTCTAGAGTCGATGGATCCTGATAGAGATATCATGATGTATATCAATTCTCCCGGCGGCTCATTTACCGCCCTAACTGCAATCTATGACACGATGCAATTTGTTAGACCGGATGTGATGACAATTTGTCTTGGACAGGCTGCCTCCGCTGCTGCAGTTTTGCTTGCTGGCGGAACTGCTGGAAAGCGTTATGCCCTTGAGCATTCAAGGATTTTGATCCACCAGCCATATAGCGAGGGCGGCGGTCAGGGCTCTGATATTGAAATTCAAGCAAGAGAAGTCTTGCGGATGCGCGAATTACTTGAGGAGATTCTGGCTAAGCACTCTAAGAAGAGTAAAGAAGAAATTGGTAAAGATATTGAACGAGACAAGATTCTTACCGCAGCAGAAGCTGTTGAGTATGGTCTTGTTGATCAGATCCTTGCCTCAAGAAAAGCCTCTGTTACCAAGTAGGGGTAATTACTCTCAGGGCGAACGCGTTTAGCCATCCTTTGCTGGGCTAGAGGATTTATTCTTATCTTCTTCCCCTCTAGAAAGTAGGCTCATCTTGACTCGCATCGGTGAAAGCGGCGATCTGCTTAAGTGTTCATTCTGTGGCAAGACTCAGAAGCAAGTTAAGAAGTTAATTGCTGGTCCTGGCGTCTATATCTGCGATGAATGTATCGATCTCTGTAATGAGATTATCGAGGATGAATTAAGCGAAGCAAGTACTGCTGGGATTCAAGAGCTACCAAAGCCACAAGAGATATATGAGTTTTTAGATCAGTATGTAATTGGCCAAGATAGAGCAAAGAAGTCGCTCTCAGTTGCTGTCTATAACCACTATAAGAGAATTAAAGGGCCAGATCGCCGTATTGAAGATGGCGTGGAGTTATCAAAGAGCAATATCTTGCTTCTTGGTCCAACAGGATGTGGCAAGACTCTTCTAGCTCAGACTCTTGCTCGCATGCTTAATGTTCCTTTTGCAATTGCAGATGCCACAGCACTTACTGAGGCAGGTTATGTTGGCGAAGATGTTGAGAATATTCTTCTAAAGCTAATTCAAGCAGCTGACTTTGATGTTAAAAAGGCAGAGACTGGAATTATCTATATCGATGAGATCGATAAGGTGGCAAGAAAGAGCGAGAATCCATCAATTACTAGAGATGTTTCAGGTGAGGGAGTGCAGCAGGCCCTTCTTAAGATTTTAGAGGGAACCACCGCCTCTGTTCCACCACAAGGAGGAAGAAAGCATCCTCACCAAGAATTTATTCAAATTGATACTAGCAATGTGCTCTTTATTGTTGGTGGCGCTTTTGCAGGGCTTGAAAAAATTATTGAAAACCGCAAAGGCAAAGCTGGCGTTGGTTTTAATGCCACGTTGCAAAGTGAGAAAGACAAACAAGCCCAAGATCTATTTGCAGATGTTATGCCAGAGGATCTTCTTAAATTTGGCATGATTCCAGAGTTCATTGGCAGGCTTCCAATTGTGACCTCGGTTGAATCTCTAGATCGGGCAGCTCTTCTTAAGATTCTTACCGAGCCAAAGAATGCTCTAGTTAAGCAATATCAGCATCTCTTTGAGATGGATGATGTGGAGTTTGAGATTACTCAAGAAGCTCTTGAAGTTGTAGCAGATCAGGCAATTGCCAGGGGAACTGGAGCAAGAGGACTTAGGGCAATCATGGAAGAGGTTCTACTTCCTGTGATGTATGAGGTGCCAAGTAGAAAAGAAGTTGGCAAAGTTCTAATCACCCCTGAGGTAATTAGCAAAAAAGCAGCGCCAAAATATCTCGAGCGCGGACCAAATAACCCAAAGCGTTCGACTAAACGAGGCGAAGAGAAGACCGCGTAATAATCGGTAGTATCTACATCTTATGTCTGAGCTACCTGCGCAATTTAATCCAAGTCAGATTGAATCTGAGCTATATCAAAAGTGGCTTAGCGCTGGATATTTCACAGCAAATGCAGATTCGGATAAAGAACCTTTCTCAATAGTTATCCCACCACCAAATGTCACAGGAAGTCTCCATATTGGCCACGCGCTAGATCACTCGATACAAGATTTATTGAGTCGAATGAAGCGGATGAAAGGCTTTGAAGTTTTATGGCTGCCAGGAATGGATCATGCTGGAATTGCAACCCAAAATGTGGTTGAGAAACAGTTAGCAGCATCTGGAGTTAGTAGACATGATTTAGGAAGAGAAGAGTTTGTAAAGAGAGTCTGGAAGTGGAAAGAGGAATCAGGCGGGGCGATATTGGGCCAGATGAAACGCCTGGGCGATAGCGTTGATTGGTCTCGCGAGAGATTCACTATGGATCAAGGCCTCTCTGATGCAGTATTAACAATCTTTAAGCAGCTCTTTGATGCAGGGTTAATTTATCGCGCAGAGAAGATTATTAATTGGTGTCCACGTTGCTTAACTGCGCTCTCTGATATTGAAGTTGAACATAGCGATGATGCTGGAGAGTTTGTGCAGGTTAGATATGGCGATGATGAGGTAAGTATTACTGTTGCCACAACCCGTCCTGAAACAATGCTTGGCGATGGCGCTGTTGCAGTTAATCCAAAAGATGAGCGCTATAAACACCTAATCGGTAAATCAGTTCTTCTTCCCCTGGTTAATCGCATGATTCCGATCATCGCCGATGAGCTTGTTGAACCTGACTTTGGAACTGGAGCAGTCAAAGTCACAGCCGCCCATGACCCAAATGACTTTGAGATGGGAATGCGCCATAACGTTCCGCTAATTGTGATCATGAATGAAGCGGGAGTCATGGAGGGAACTGGCACTGAATTTGATGGGATGGATCGCTTTGATGCAAGAGTTGCTGTAGTTGAAAAACTTCGCCAGATGGGAAGAGTTGTCTCTGAGAAGCGTCCATATATTCACGCTGTTGGCCATTGTTCCCGCTGCGAAACAACAGTTGAGCCTCGGTTATCTAAGCAGTGGTTTGTCAAAGTTGCTCCTCTTGCTAAAGCTGCAGCTGATGCAGTTCGTGATGGAAAAGTAAAAATTGATCCAGAATCGATGGAGCCAAGATATTTTGAATGGGTCGATAACATGCATGATTGGTGTATATCGCGCCAACTCTGGTGGGGACATCGCATCCCGGTTTGGTATGGCCCAGATGGAGATGTAATTGTTCTAGGTCCAAATCAGAGCGCTCCTAAGGGATATGAACAAGATCCTGATGTTTTAGATACTTGGTTCTCATCTGCGCTCTGGCCATTTTCAACTCTTGGTTGGCCCAATGAAAGTGATGATTTAAAGAAGTTCTATCCCACCAGCGTATTAGTTACTGGTTATGACATTCTATTTTTCTGGGTAGTAAGAATGATGTTATTTGGCTTATTTGCTATGGATGGAGTTGCTCCATTTAAAGTCATCGCTCTTCATGGTTTAGTTCGAGATAAACATGGCAAGAAGATGAGTAAATCTCGGGGGAATACTGTTGATCCATTGGAGTTTATGGATAAGTATGGCTCTGATGCGCTGCGCTTTACCTTGGTGCGCGGGGCTAACCCTGGAACAGATCAAGCGCTTGCTGAGGAGTGGATAGCAGGATCTAGAAACTTTGCTACTAAAGTTTGGAACGCTGCGCGCTTTGCCATGATTAATGGCGCACATGTAAATGGTGAGCTACCAGATAGATCTGAGCTAAACCATATTGATCGCTGGATTTTAAATCGTCTCGATAGCACCATTGCTAGCGCTGATAAGGGATATGAAGCCTTTGAATTTGCTAAGGCTAGTGAGGAGATTTATCACTTTGCTTGGGATGATCTATGTGATTGGTATTTAGAGTTAGTTAAAGAAAGTTTTGCTAAAGGCGGAGAGCAGGCTGATAAGAGCCGCCGGGTTTTAGGCCATGTTCTAGATCAACTACTTCGTCTCATGCATCCATCGATGCCATTTATTACTGAAACAATCTGGTGTGAATTAACTGGGGGAGAATCACTTGTTATTGCAAAATGGCCAGCAGTTGATAAAGCGCCGGAGGATATTGCAGCCAATAAAGTAGTTGGGGATATGCAGGTTCTTATCACTGAGATTAGAAGGTTTAGAAGCGAGCAAGGGATTAAAACTTCAGCGAAAATTAACGCTCAAATTTCAGGTTTAGAAGGAGATCTACTTAATTATGAAGATGCGATTAGATTCCTAGTTCGCCTCGATAAGGCGGGAAGTGATTTTAAAGAGAGCGCACGAATTGAAATTGGCCAATTTAGTATCGCCTTTGACCTTAGAGGAGCAATTGATGTTAAGGCTGAGCGAGCACGGCTAAGCAAAGATCTTGAGAGTATTAAGAAGGATTTGCAGAGCGCAGTTGTTAAGTTGGAAAATGAGAACTTTATGGCAAAAGCGCCTATGGAAGTAGTCAAAGAAATTAGAGAGCGTATGGAATTTTGCGAGAGTGAAATTACTCGAATCAACACACTTCTTGCTGCGCTTCCAAAAGAATAAAGATGAGCTCTGCTGAAGATCTCGCGCGCCTTGATGCTATTGAAAAGGCGCTACTTAATAGATGGCCGGAAAGTAGAATTGCTCCAACACTTGAGCGGATTTCAGCTTTAGCTGATTACCTAGGTTCACCTCAGCTCTCTTATCCAACGATTCATATCGCTGGAACTAATGGCAAGACCACAACTACGCGCTTAATTGATTCACTCTGTTTTGAATTGGGGATGCGAACCGGAAGATTTACTAGCCCTCATCTAGAAAGTTTCTTAGAACGAATCACCATTAACGGCCAATCGATAACTCCAGAATTTATGATTGCAACCTATAATGACATTGCGCCATATCTAGAGCTAGTTGATTCCAAGATGTCTAATAAACTCTCATTCTTTGAATCGATGTGCGCACTTGCCTTTGTTGCCTTTGCTGAATTTCCAGTTGATGTTGGAATATTTGAATGCGGGATGGGGGGAGAGTGGGATTCGACCAATGTTATTAATGGCTCAGTTAATGTCATAACTCCAATAGGTTTTGATCATATGGAGTATCTAGGAGATACCCTTGAAAAGATTGCTCAAACTAAATCAGGAATAATTAAGGAAAACTCCTTTGTAGTTCTAGCTGAGCAAGAAAGTGATGTAGCAGCTGTCTTGATGCGAGCTTGCGCTAAAGCTGATGCCACTCCGATTAGATCCGGTATCGAATTTAGCCTCAAATCAAGGGCGCTAGCCCTAGGTGGTCAGATGCTGACTATCTCTGGAGTTTATGGGCAGTATGAAGATTTATACCTTCCGTTATATGGCCAGCATCAAGCAAGTAATGCAGCAACTGCTCTTGCTGCCGTTGAGGTATTTGCTGGTGAGACAAAGCTTGATGAAGAAATTGTGCGACAGGCATTTGCTAAGGCGAGCTCACCTGGAAGATGTGAGATTGTTGGGAGAAACCCCACCATCATTATCGATGCAGCTCACAATCCTCATGGAGCAGAGTCTTTGAAAAAGACGATAAGTGAGGAATTTGATTTCTCAGCGTTAATTGGAGTCATCGCGCCAATGGGCGATAAAGATGTAACTGGAATCCTTGAAGCACTTGAGCCAGTTTTAGATCGAGTGATAGTTACTAGGAATAGCTCGCATCGCGCAGCTGATGTAGATGAACTAAAATCAGAGGCTATGGAGATATTTGGAAGTGATCGAGTTTATGCATCCGATGATTTAGAGCAAGGAATCACTCAAGCAGTAGAGATGGCAAGAACTAGTAGCGCCCTTAATGATTCAAGCACAGCAGTCTTAATAGCCGGATCAGTTGTTAGCGCCGGTGAGGCGAGAGCAATAATTCGTAGAAAGGGAATTTAAAGCAATGTTGATGCTTGCAAGAAGTGTTCTGATTATGGAGTTTTTAATTATTGGCTTTGCTCTCCTAGTTGCTAAAGATCTCTCAACTACCAATAGTCTTTACTTCGGCGCTCTAATTGCGCTCCTAGCTTTTATCTCATCTGGCCTTTTGAAATATAAAGTTGGCTGGGCTCTAGGTTGGCTGACCCAGATTCTGCTTATTGCTTATGGTTTCTTTATCCCAACGATGTTTATTCTGGGATCCCTATTTCTTGGACTCTGGGTGGCGGCAATTATCTTGGGTCGAAAGGGTGAGGCGGCCAAAGCGGCCCATATAGCCAAGGCAGAGGGGCCAGATTCGGGGAGTTAGAAATGAGCATAGACTTACCCCGTGAGTAACTCATCAGCGCCTGCAGAGCGCACCCTTATCTTGGTTAAACCAGATGGAGTGCGTCGTGGTTTAGTTGGCGAAGTAATCAGACGCATTGAGAGTAAGGGATATAAAATCGCTGCGCTTAGAATGCTGACAGCAGATAAAGATCTGCTCGCTACTCATTACGCAGAACATCAAGGCAAGCCGTTCTATGAACCGCTCTTGGAGTTTATGTCCTCAGGTCCAATCGTTGCGATGATTGCTGAAGGCCAGAGAGTTATTGAGGGCTTTAGAGCTCTTGCAGGAGTAACTGATCCAACACTTGCCTCACCTGGTTCAATTCGGGGAGATTTAGCCCGTGATCAAGGAACAAAAGTTGTGCAAAATATCGTGCATGGCTCTGATTCAGTTGAATCAGCGCAGCGTGAGATAAAGATTTTCTTCCCTAACTTGTAAGGAGCGATTAAATGGCAAAGTTCAAAACTGACTGGTCCTTCCTAGGACGAGATATGGCTATTGATTTAGGAACAGCTAATACCCTGGTTTATGTTCGCGGTAGAGGGATCGTTCTTAATGAGCCAAGCGTGGTTGCCGTTAATCAAGATACTGGCGCAGTCCTTGCAGTTGGAACTGAGGCTAAGAAGATGATTGGAAGAACTCCAGGAAATATTGTGGCTATTCGCCCTCTTAAAGATGGAGTTATCGCCGACTTTGATACCACTGCTTTAATGATTAAGTACTTTATTCGCCAAGTGCATAAGCGCACCTATCTTGCAAAGCCAAGAATTGTTATCTGTGTTCCTTCAGGAATTACTGGGGTGGAGCAGCGCGCGGTGAAAGATGCCGGATATGAAGCAGGAGCTAGAAAGGTTTACATAATCGAGGAGCCAATGGCAGCAGCAATTGGCGCTGGTCTTCCAATTCATGAGCCAACGGGAAATATGGTTGTTGATATTGGCGGAGGAACCACAGAGGTTGCCGTGATTTCACTTGGCGGAATTGTCTCTGCGCTCTCCATTCGCGTAGGTGGAGATGAGATTGATCATGCAATTATTAACTGGGTTAAGAAGGAATTCTCCCTATTACTAGGTGAGCGCACTGCTGAAGAGATAAAGATGGCAATTGGATCTGCATATCCGCTCCGTGATGAACCAGATGCTGAAATTAGAGGAAGAGATTTAGCAACAGGGTTACCAAAAACCATTGTGGTTTCATCTGAAGATATTCGTAAAGCAATTGAAGAACCGGTCAATGCCATCGTTAATGCTGTTAAGGGAACTTTAGATAAGACTCCACCAGAGTTGGCGGCCGATTTAATGGATCGCGGCATTGTGTTAACTGGCGGGGGAGCACTTCTTAAAGGCTTAGATGAGAGATTGCGCCATGAAACAAATATGCCGATTCACATTGCAGATAGACCGCTAAATGCTGTGGTTGAAGGATCTGGAAAGTGCGTTGAAGAGTTTGAGGCGCTAGAGAAAGTTCTGATCTCCGAGCCTCGCCGTTAGTTAACTCATGGCAACTCGAGGCTCTAATAGAAGTAGGCTCCTATGGGTCTCACTACTGGTGACCTCACTTTTCATTATTACTCTTGATCTAAGAGGGGTAAGTCTTCTCTCATCGCTTCGAAGTGGGACACAAAGTGTGTTAGCACCTGTTGAGCGCCTAGCAACTAGAGTCTTTTCACCAGTTGGTGATTTCTTCTCAGAGGTTGGTAATTTAGGTAGAAGTAGCGAGAAAATTGATAAATTAGAAGAAGAGAATCAAGAGCTAAAGAGCCAAGTTATTTTCAATGAAAATACTCTGGCGCAGTTAGAGTCACTTAAGGGCGTCTTAGATCTTGCTGGTAAAGCTCGCTATAAAACGGTATCTGCAAGAGTAATTAGTAAAGGCGGAACTGGAACATTTAGTGAAACTATAGTTTTAGATATTGGCAGTGATTCTGGAGTAAGACGAGATATGACAGTGATTGCAGCGAGCGGACTTGTCGGGGTAGTTAAATCAACAACTGCTTCCTCATCAATTGTGCTCTTAATGAATGACCCATCATTTCGAATTGGCGTAAGGGTTGCTGGAAAGCAAGATATGGGAATCCTGCTTGGACAAGGCGATAAGAACTACTCATTGCAGATGCTTAGTGCAACATCAGCAATTAGCGTTGGTGATGTACTACTAGCTCGGGGAAGCTCTGGAGATAAGCCCTTTGTTCCAGGGGTTCCAGTAGGAAGAGTTAGTTATGTAGAAAATACTGTTGGCCAATTAACTAAAGAGGGAAGAGTTAATGGATTTGTTGATCTAAATTCTCTCTCAGTAGTAAGCGTTGTTTTATCAGCAGTTGCCGGAGATCCTGGTGATGCTCTAGTGCCACAAGCGCCAAGGCCTGCTCCAACAGTTACGGTATTTGTAACACCTAGCCCCACGCCAAAGGAATAAGGCTATGGAGATCAATCGCCTTCCTAAAGTCTTACTTATTTTTCTATCTCTATTTCTTGTACAAGAAGTCTTAATAAATCAGATCAATTTTCTAGTTGCAGGCTTCTCTCTCTATCTTGCATTCTTTATGGCTTGGGTAATTCAAGATCAGAGAAATAGCGCTGTAGTTACTGGATTTATTGCCGGATTAATCCTAGATCTATCGCCAACTCTTGATGCACCTTTTGGGCTATGGACTCTAGTGCTCACTTCAATGAGTTATGTACTATCAAGTAATGTTAGAGCGGCGCTAGATGCAGAGCTAAGCCCGCTTGTAATGCTAAGCGTTGCAGTCTTAGCAAGCTCATTTGCCTTAGCTCTCTTCTTATTATTTGGCGCGATCTTGGGTCAAGAAGTTGGATCTGCTTCATATTTATTTAGAAGTATTTCAGGAAATGCTCTCTGGAGCGCTCTGCTCTCACCTCTTTATATCCCACTTGCAATGAAACTATATAAAATAACTCTTACTGCAAGGCAGCGATAGATGAGAGATCGCTCAGCGTTAACACTTCTTGTCGCCCAAGTCTTAGTTATTTCACTGATGCTCTCTTTATTTGGCCGACTCTTTTATCTTCAAATTGCTGATGGCCCTCGCTATCAAGAAGCGGCTCTTGATATTCAAAGTAGAGATATCGTCGCTCCAGCTCTTCGGGGGCTAATTGTTGATAATGAGGGAAATGCTCTTGCAACTAATAAGGCAGGGCTGATGGTCACAGCAGATCGATCAGTTCTAGATAAGTTTGAAGATAAGGGCGTATCGGTATTAACTAGAGTGGCAGAGGTCTTAAAGCTTGAATATCAGGATATCTACACCAGAACTAGGCTCTGCGGCGAGCTAGCAAGTGGTGAGCGAAATGGATGTTGGAATGGAAATCGCTATCAACCTATTCCAATAACTAAAGATGCCAGCGAGAATCAAGTATTTACCATTCTAGAAAGATCTGATCTCTTCCCTGGAATAGATGCTAAGCCAGTTTCAATTCGCTCCTATCCATCACTTGCTGGGCAGAGAGCCACTCATGTTCTGGGCTATCTAGGTCCAATTACAGAGCAGAATCTAAATAACGAAGAAGGAAAGAGATATTACAGGAATGAGTTAATTGGTAAAGCTGGAATCGAATTGCTCTACGATGAGCAGCTTCGAGGAGTTCCTGGAATCAAAACTGTCATTGTTGATCGAAAAGAAATTGTTAGACAAGAATCACTTAATAGAGCGCCAGTTCCCGGCAATCATCTAGTTCTTAGCCTTAATGCTAAATTACAAGCAGCTGTTGAAGTAGAACTAAAAGATGCTGTCTTTCGCGCAAGGGCTAATGGATATCGCGGAGATTCTGGAGCTGCTGTTGTTATGGATGTAAAGACAGGTGAAGTTCTAGCGATGGCCTCATATCCTGATTATGATTTAAATATCTGGGAAAATGGAATCACTGTCAATCAAGCAAGAGATCTCTATAGCGAAAAGAGCGGAGTCCCAGCGCTCTCCCGTGCGATTCAAGGTGAATTTGCTCCGGCATCAACATTTAAAGTCATCTCCCTCTCAGCAGCAGTTGATGCTGGATATAGTTTGAAGACCACTTATCAGTGTCCAGCCGAAGTTCAAATTGGTGATAGAACTTTTAAGAATTTTGATAGTAAGGCTGCAGGGCGAATTAGCATGACAACTGCTATGGCAATCTCATGCGACTCAATCTGGTATCAAATTGCCTACGATGAGTGGGTGCGAGATGGTGGTTTAAAGCCAAAACCAAGCCCAAATGATTACTTCTTTGATTCAGCAAAGGGATATGGCCTAGGCAAGAAGACTGGAATTGATCTTCCATCAGAGCTCTCTGGGCGACTGCCAGATCGGCAATGGAAGTCAAAGTGGTATGAGAAAAACAAAGATTTCTACTGTAATTACACCGAAAAGGCTAAGAAATCTCAGCTCACTCCATATCTTATTGAGATAGCTAGAGAGAATTGCCTTGATGGCGACAAAGTTAGAGCAGGAGATATGGTCAACTTCTCAATCGGTCAGGGAGATACCTTGATGACACCACTGCAATTAGCTGTGGCATATTCAGCTCTTGCTAATGGTGGAAAGTTAATGGTGCCAAAGGTTGCTAAAGCGATAGTTGAGCCAAGTGGGCGAGTAGTTAAAGAATTTAAGCCAGAGATTAGCGGCCGTCTTCCAATTGAGAAATCAACTCTTAAATTTCTGCAAAACTCGCTTCGAGCAGTGGTGACTGCAGGAACTGCAACTGGAGCCTTCTCTGGAGTTGGAGTTGAGGTAAGTGGTAAGACTGGAACTGGTCAGGTCTTTGGTAGAAATCTTGATGGCTCAAGTAAAGATGACACCTCATGGTTTGCATCTTTTGCTCCAAGTAAGAAACCAGAGTATGCCGTTGTGATGATGGTAAGTCAGGGTGGTTTTGGTGCCAGCACAAGCGGTGTTGGAGTTCGAAAGATCTATGAACATATCTTTGGCACAAATGGCCGAGTAGCAATATTTCCTAATGGAAATCCTAAGAAGCTTCCAAGAATAGATTCTTCAAAGGCAGAGCTGCTGCCATGAAAATTTCCCTTAAAGCTCAGAGTAAACGAGGATTCTTTACTGGCGCCGATCAGATATTAAATGCGGCAGTCTTCCTCCTTCTTTTAATTGGAATTGTCTTGGTTTATGCAGCAACTAGAGATTGGTTTGCAGCAAATGATTTAGATCCTGAGTATTATCTAAAGCGGCAGATAGTTAATGTCATCATTGGAATTGCTCTGGCCTATGGCACAACTCTTATTGATTACCGCCTACTTCGGGCCTACACGCCATTTGTTTGGGGCTTTGGAGTCTTAGGCCTTGTTGCAGTATTAATCCCTGGACTTGGATCAACAGTTAATGGAGCACGCTCTTGGATTTCATTTCCTGGGGGCTTGCAATTTCAGCCAGCAGAGCTAGCAAAGATTTCAATTATTGTTGGAATGGCTCTAATTCTCTCTGAGCGTATGGCGGGAGAAGATCGACCAAGTGATAAGCAGGTCTTGCAAGCCCTAGGAGTTGCCGGGCTTCCACTTATCTTGATTGTTGCTCAACCAGATCTAGGAACTGTGCTGATTATCTCTGCAGCAGTGATAACAATGATTGCGCTCTCTGGCGCATCTCTTTATTGGGTGGTGGGACTTCTTCTTGCTGGAGTAGTTGGGGTTTATCTTGCAATCGCTAGCGGTGAGGTGAGTGAGTATCAATTAAATCGCCTAAAGTCTTTTGTTGATCCTTCAGCAGATCCGCAGGCAAGTGGTTATCAATTAAGGCAGGCTCGGATAACTATTGGTTCAGGTGGCCTGCTTGGTAAAGGTTTATTTAATGGGCCACAGACCAATGGTCGATTTGTTCCAGAGCAACAGACAGACTTTATCTTTACAGTTGCCGGAGAGGAGTTAGGATTTATTGGTTCATCATTTATATTGTTACTTTATTTCATAGTCTTGATGCGAGCCTTTGCTATCGCTAGAGCTACGACAGACTTATTTGGCAAGATGGTCTCAATCGGTGTGGTTGCATGGTTCTCATTTCAAATCTTTGAAAATATCGGTATGACGATGGGGCTTATGCCAATGACTGGGGTTCCACTCCTATTTCTCTCCTATGGGGGATCTGCGATGTTTGCCAATATGATCGCTATTGGCCTATTGCAAAATGTCTATCAAAGGACGCGATAAGAGCGGCTTTTGCGCCTAATTAGGCGAAGGCTTTAACTATCTGCCATACTTGCCCAGTTCGAAGTCGCCTCACGTTCTTGAGGTCGCCAAGACCGCTCTTTAGGTGCGGTCGGCAGATCCGGAAAAAAAGGCGCCACCACAGATTTTTTAGCAAATGCTTTTAACAAAAGCGTTTATGAAAACTTATAAGAAGGATTTGATCGTATGGCCGAAGAGCCAAAAAAAGTGCGTAAGCGCGCTGTAAAGAAAAGTGCAAGTAAAGCAGTAGAGCAGAGCGAGAACGCTCCTATTGTTAAAGAGAAGAAATCAAAGGCCGGGGTAATCCCAGCTCCAATATTTCAAGCAGCTCCCGTCACTGCTGCCCCAAAGGCAAAACCTGCTACAACAAAGCCTGCTACAAAGAGCGCAGCTGAGGTTCCGGGCGAGAGTGAGGCGGAGAGAGAAAATCGCCGTCGCCGTCGCCGCAGAGGAGGCCGTTCTCGTCGCAGGCTAGAAAAAGATGAGAGCCCTACAACTAGCTCAGCGGTAGGCAAAGAACCAAGTAGCGATTCTGAAGGCAGCGTTGGATTTAAAAAGCGCAGACGCCGTCGTCGCTCAGGCGCTGATGGAGTAGCGCCAGGTGAGAAGATTGAAGAAGATGGCGTATTAACTGTAGTTAAGGTGCGCGAACCTCGTCCGGTTCAAGAAAAACCTGCACGAGAGAAGAAGAGCTTTGATCGCCCGCCTCGTCGCTTTAAAGATCGCGACAGAGATAGAGGTCGAGAGAAACCTCGCTACAACGATTATCGTGAAAACCGTCGCCGCGGAACAATTCTTACCGATGCAGAATTTCTTGCACGACGTGAATCTGTAGATCGTGAGATGTTAGTTCGCCAGCAAGGTGATAGAACACAGATTGCAATTTTGGAAGATAAGGTTTTGGTTGAACACTATGTCAATCGCAATAGCAATATCTCCTATGTTGGAAACGTTTATCTTGGAAAAGTTCAAAATGTTCTTCCTTCAATGGAAGCTGCATTCGTTGATATTGGTAAGGGACGAAACGCTGTTTTATATGCTGGCGAAGTTAATTGGGATGCCGCTGGCCTTACTGATAATCAGGAGCGAAAGATTGAGAAAGTTCTAAAAACTGGTCAATCAGTATTAGTTCAAGTAACTAAAGATCCAATCGGTCAAAAAGGTGCTCGTCTAACAAGTCAGATCTCACTTCCTGGTCGATATTTAGTTTATGTACCAGGCGGGGGAATGAGTGGAATCTCAAGACGACTTGCAGATACTGAGCGCTCACGCTTAAAAGAAATTCTTAAAGGTCTAATCACTGATGAAGAGGGCGTAATTGTCAGAACCGCTGCAGAGGGAGCAAGTGATGAAGAACTTACTCGCGATGTAATCCGCCTAAAAGCGCAATGGGATGACATTAAGGCAAAGTCTGAAAACACCAGTACCTCAGCTCCATCACTTCTCTATGGTGAGCCTGATCTAACGGTTCGAGTAATTAGAGATATCTTCAATGAAGATTTCCGCAAGCTCACAGTTCAGGGAAGCGAAGCTTGGGATGATATTAATAATTATCTTGGCCATATTGCCCCTGAACTTTTAACAAAGATTGAAAAATACAGCCAAGGCAATGATCTCTTTGTTGAAAATAGAATTGATGAGCAATTAGCTAAAGCACTTGACCGTAAGGTTTATCTGCCATCTGGAGGCTCACTTGTTATTGATCGCACCGAGGCTATGGTGGTTATTGATGTCAACACTGGAAAGTTCATTGGTAAAGGTGGAAATCTAGAAGAGACTGTTACTAAAAATAACCTTGAGGCAGCAGAGGAGATTGCTCGTCAGCTAAGGCTTCGAGATTTGGGCGGAATTATCGTTATCGACTTTATCGATATGATTTTAGAATCAAATCGTGAGCAGGTATTGCGCAGATTAGTTGAGTGTTTAGGAAGAGATAGAACTAAGCATCAAGTAGCGGAAGTAACATCACTTGGTTTAGTGCAGATGACTCGAAAGAGAGTGGGCCAAGGGCTAATTGAAGCCTTCTCAACAACTTGTGATAGTTGTGGTGGTCGAGGCATTCATGTTCATATGGAGCCAGTTAATAAGAAGAGCCTTGATCGTGAATTTGTTCCAACAAAGGTTAATAAAGAAGAGAACCTCACCTCTGATGATTCAGAAAGTGATGAAAATAATAGCGGTGAGGAGATTGTGACTCCGGCCAAGAAAGATGGAGATTCTGGCCAAAAGAAAGGCTTTGGTAGGCGTAAACGCAGGGCTGCCAGCTCTGGAGTTGTAACGGCCTAACTCAGTTTGACCCTAGATAGGCTCAATCCGTAACCTATGCCCCTGCCCCGATAAGGGTCTTTGGTAAGGCAAAAAAAGAGATGGAAGGACCATTGTGTACGCAATAGTTAAAGCTGGCGGTCGCCAGGAGAAGGTCGCTGTTGGCGATACTGTCTTTGTTGATCGCATTGATGCAGCTGCTGGTTCCACCGTTTCATTTCCTGCAGTTTTAGTTGTTGATGGCGCAGCGGTAACAAGTGATCCAAAGCTTCTCTCTGGAGTTAAAGTAACTGGAGAAATTATTGAAGAGGTTAAAGGTCCAAAGATTCATATCTTGCGCTTTAAGAATAAGACCGGCTATCGCCGTCGTCAGGGCTTTCGTTCAAAAAACACTCGCGTGAAAATCACTGCGATTAATGGTGTGAAGTAAAGGGGTTGGCATAAATGGCATCGAAAAAAGGCGTCTCCTCAACCCGAAATGGTCGCGATTCCAATGCACAATTTCTTGGAATCAAAAGATTTGGTGGTCAGGTAGTTAACAGCGGCGAGATTCTCGTTCGCCAGCGTGGCACCAAGTTCCACCCAGGTAAGAATGTAGGAATCGGAAAAGATGACACGCTATTTGCACTAGCTTCAGGTTCAGTGGAGTTTGGCAGTGCTCGTGGTCGTCGCGTTGTAAATATCGTCCCGGTTTCCTAAGCAACGGACTTAAAAAAATTGCGGGTCCGTGCATACGGGCCCGCTTTTTACTTATCCACCTAATTTAAGAGAGGCAAGAGTCAGATGACAACCTTCGTTGATCGCGTGACTCTTCATGCCGCAGCAGGAAAAGGTGGCGATGGCTGCGTCTCTGTTCACCGTGAAAAATTCGTTCCACTCGGCGGTCCTGATGGTGGCAGCGATGGAAGAGGTGGCGACATTATTTTGGTGGTCGATCCAAGTGTTACTACCTTGCTTGATTTTCACCACTCACCACATCGCAGCGCTAGCTCTGGAAGACAGGGATATGGCGCGCTAAAAAATGGCCCTGATGGAGATGATTTAATCCTTGGCGTTCCTAATGGAACAGTTGTGATGAATAAAGAGGGCCGCATCTTGGCAGATCTAGTAGGTAATGGAACAAGATTTATTGCAGCTAAAGGTGGTTTAGGCGGTCTTGGAAATAATGCGCTTGCCTCAAACCGGCGTCGAGCTCCAGGTTTTGCACTCCTTGGTGAACCTGGCGAGAAGCGAACTTTAGTTTTAGAACTTAAATCTGTTGCAGATGTTGGTCTAATTGGTTATCCAAGCGCTGGAAAATCATCTCTAGTTGCAGCTATTTCTGCAGCAAGGCCAAAGATTGCTGATTATCCATTTACAACACTTGCGCCAAATCTTGGAGTTGTTCAGGCAGGAGAGGCGAGATTTACTGTTGCAGATGTTCCAGGTTTGATACCAGGTGCTTCGCAAGGAAAAGGTCTTGGCCTGCAATTTCTTCGCCATGTTGAGCGCTGCGCAGCTTTAGTACATGTCTTAGATTGCGGAACGCTTGAGACTGAGCGTGATCCCGTGAGAGATTTTGAAGTTATTGAAGATGAGTTAAAGAAGTATGCAGAGGACTTAAGTACCAGACCTCGCATTATTGCTCTTAATAAAGTTGATCTTCCTGATGCTAAAGCAATGGCAGATATGGTGGAGCCAACGCTAAAAAAGATGGGATATGAGGTTTATCAGATCTCAGCTGCATCAAGAATTGGTCTTGAACAACTTCTCTATGCCATGGCTAAGTTAGTTGCAGAGCATAGAAAGCAGGAGAGCGAGCTAGAGAAGGTAAGGATTGTGCTTCGCCCAACTCCAATTGATGATGTTGGCTTTAAGACTATGGCTAATGATGATGGCTCATTTACCGTTATTGGTTCACGTCCTGAGAGATGGGTTCATCAGACAAACTTTAGTAATGCCGAAGCAGTTGGATATTTAGCAGATCGCCTAGCAAGTTTAGGAGTTGAAAAAGAGCTCTTTAGATTAGGGGCCAAGCAAGGCGATGAAGTTCGCATTGGCCTTGGTGATGATGCGGTGGTCTTTGATTGGGAACCAACTATTGAGGCTGGCGCTGAACTTCTGGCCGGACCTCGCGGCGATGACATGCGCATCCCGCGCGGATGGGAGAAGTTTGATGAAGAGGCAATTGATCAATTAGATGATGAAGAATTAGCTCAGCAATGGGAGTACAAGGTAGAAGATCCCACAGATCCAGGAAAAGAGATGGAGGAGCAGAAATGAATCGCGATGCAATTATTAAAGCAAAGCGAATAGTTATCAAGATTGGCTCCTCAACTCTTACTGGAGCAGATGGCGCTGGCCTTGATAGCGCTGCAGTTATTAAATTAGCAGCAGCGGTTGCTGAGTTAAAAGAAAAGGGCAGAGAAGTTGTTGTTGTCTC
>ENA-ORCY01000354-ORCY01000354.1-marine-metagenome-genome-assembly--contig:-NODE-354-length-29370-cov-8.337487_pt1 | contig 29370 bp, 20 predicted proteins | sample MGYA00248634_ERZ508507 | MGnify/ENA primary metagenome ERZ508507 (study PRJEB26178, sample SAMN06266269) | marine metagenome | isolation source: Columbia River Estuary | place: USA:Columbia River Estuary... | reverse complement strand
AACAAACAACAGTAGCGGCAACCGACGACTTGTATTACACACCAAGTGCAGAAGCGGCAACAAAAACAATTGCATCAACTAATAACAAACGTTCTAACGACCAATTACAATCCGAGGACGAACAAGAATATCAAGACTATCAAAGCTACCCGGATGATCGCTATTTAAGATTAAAAGTTACGAACAGAAATCGTTGGAATTCCATCGATGATTTTGGATACTGGAATGACCCTAGATTTAGTATGAATATGGGACTTGCCTATGGTGGATGGGGCGGTGGATTCGGTGGATGGGGCGGCTGGAACCCTTACTTTGCAGGATATTGGAATCCATACATGCCAATTTATTATGGTGGTGGTTTTGTAAATAATGGAGGAAGACCTTTTCAATCTCCAAGCGCTGTAAGATCAAGCCCTTCTTCTATTAATGCCTACAGAAACAATCGTGGTTATAACAACACTAATAATAGTGTAAACACTACTACGGGTAATACAAGATATACTAGCAACCCTACTTTAAATAGCAATTTCGGAAATTTAATGAAGCGTGTTGTTACAAATAATAGTAATACCAATTACGCAAATAGTTATGACCGTCCAGCTCGTTATTTTTCGAATAATAATAACTACAATGGCGGTAACCAAAATCAAACAAACAGCACCAATAATAGTAATAACAGAGCAAGTTTCCAAAGCAACGGCAATAGCAATGCAGGTGGAAGAAGTGGTGGATTTAACAGCAGTGGAAGTTCTTCAAGTAGCCCACGTGCTGCAAGAATTCCATAAGCCATAGCTAAGAAATAAAAATTTATTGGAAAGTTTTGAGGTAAAGTTTAGTGGAAAGTTTTAGTAGAATGAATTTGTAGAAAGTTTTTAAAAATCAAAGTATCAATTATGAAGAAATTATTTTTTTTAATATTAATGGGATCTAGTTTAACCATGTATGCGCAAGAACCTGAAGATGGGCTTCGCCTATCTTGGTTTGCACCCAATGGAACAGCTAGAAGCAATGCTTTAGGTGGAGCCATGGGTTCTTTAGGAGGCGATTTATCTTCTAATCATATTAATCCAGCCGGCCTTGGTTTTTATAAATCAAGTGAGCTTTTGTTAACTCCAAAATTCTTAGTGCAAACTAATAATTTTAATTACAGAGGCACAAGCTCTTCCAATACAAATTCTAAATCTAATTTCGGATCAGTGGGTATGGTTTTTGCGGATGGACAAAAAAGAAACAACTGGACAAGCACTGCCTTCTCTATTACCTATAATCAAGTTGCGAATTTCAATAACCATTCTAGTTTTGGTGGTAAAAATAATTTTAGCAGTTTATCTGAAAAATATTTAGAAGAATTAGTGGGCGACCAAGCCGATTCTAATGCAGCCCTAAGTAATTATATTTTTGGAAGCTCACTTGCCTTTAGAACTTATTTAGTAGATACGACTGTAGATGCAAGAGGTAATGTTAATGGCTACCAAAGTTTAGTGCCTATTTCTTCAGGCGTAAACCAGGCTTATGACGCACATACTACTGGAAGCTATGATGAATTAGCCTTCGGCTGGGGTGGTAATATGGACGATAAATTATACCTAGGGGGTAGTTTAGTTTTACCTATGATCAATTATTCTAAGAGACTTACCTATTCTGAAGTAGATGCCACTACTAATCCAGATAATAATTTTTCATCCTTTGTTTTAGATGAAAATTTTTCTTCAAGAGGTTGGGGTTTAGGAGCTAAGTTGGGTATTATATACAAGCCTGAACCTTTTTTAAGAGTGGGCTTTACCTTACATACGCCTCAAGTCATTTCATTTAGAGATCAAATAAGTGCTAGCTTGTCCACCAATACTGAAAAGTATGCAGGTACGCTGTCAGCTAGTTCTGGCGAATTAAATAATGGATATGCTGGTATAAGAGAATATACAATTTCTACACCAACTAAAGCAATATTTAGCACAAGCTACTTTTTTGCTTCTCCTAGTAAACCATCACAACCACTTGGTTTTATTGCTGCCGATTTAGAGGTTGTAAACTATGCAGGAACTCGTTTTTATTCCAATAACTACGATAAAGCCACTAGCGATTATTATAGTTTAATGAATAGCGTTATTAAAGATGCTTATAAAAACAATATTAATTTTAAATTAGGCTCTGAAATAAAATTAAGTAGCAACTGGATGATAAGAGGCGGTGCTGCTTATTATGGCTCTCCTTATAAAGATGAAACTATTAAAGCTTCTCGCATGGTATTGAGTGGTGGTATTGGATATAGAACCAATAGAAACTTTATTGACTTTACTATTGTTAGCTCCAGCACTAAAGATGCAGTCTTCCCTTACCGTTTAAGTGATAAGCCTAATACTTATGCTAGTTTAACTGCTAACCAAGTATTATTTAATATTGGCTACGGTATTAGATTCTAATATTAACTCATTGATATAAAAAAAGCCATCCCTCGGGATGGCTTTTTTGTGTAGGATATATTAACCCTATTTTAAATCAGTTGTCTTTAATCCTTGATTCATTTTAATATCTGTATACTTTACATTTATTTTCATTTGACCCATATCGATAAGTTGCTCTGAAGAAATTTGAACGCCATTTACAGTTTGATAGCCAGTATAAAATTGTTGTTGCGTCATGGTGCCTTGTCCTGGTACTTCTTCTGATTTTGAAGTCTTTACTAATAAAAATGTTTTAGCATCGTAAAAACGGTGAGATACTTTTTTAGAAGGCGTAGTCACTTCTACATCAATGGCATCTTTACCATCTACTTTTTCTCCGCCTACAATTTTCAAACCATACCCTTTAGCAAGGTATAATTGCTCTGGAGCAAGAAAAGTAGATTCGTCTAAGCCTTCTTTTAAATCATCTGTCATGGGTGCTTCTTGTCCTTGTTGTGAAACAGAGTATTTACCATTCACTACTGCTTGTCTCATCATTGCCATTCCACCCATTGACATGGTGGTTACAGAATTACCCGGCATTACAATGGTTTGCTTCATTTCTAAAGACTGTCCCATTACATTAGCAGTACCTTTTAATTGAACATCTTTCACATTGTCTAAAGCTTCTTTTGAACCAATGGCAGCAATGGCTTTTTCCATTAAAGCAGTAGGTGTTAAACTAGCATCTGCTTTTACCTCAGTTGGCGCGGCTACTTCATTACCTTCAATATCAAAATACTTTACTGGACCATATTTTTCTAAGCCTTTAGCAATTTGCTTGGCATTACCTACAATTACAATATGCATTTTTGCAGGGTTCAATAAAGTAGCGGCTACATCTTGTACTTTTTGAGCGTCTACTGCTGCTAAATTGGTTAAGTATTTTTGGTAATAGTCCGCAGGTAAATTATTTACGGCAATAGATAAAGCAAAATTAGCAATCGTATTTGGGCTTTCTAAAGAACGTGCAAAGCCACCCGCTAAATAATTCTTCATGCGGCTTAATTCTGTATCGCCTACTTTCGTATTACGAATAATATTTAATTCGTTTAAAATTTCTTGGATAGCGCTATCTGTTTTTTCGTTTCTAACAGAAGCCTCTGCGCTAAACATACCTATTTGTTTGCTAGGAGAGATAGAAGAATAAGCACCATAAGTAAATGCATGCTTCTCACGTAAGTTGGCAAATAGTCTTCCAGAGAAACCACCTCCTAAAATATTATTCATCACATTAGAAGGAATATCATTTGGTGACCCTTTTGTTAAATTAACCGTAGTAGCAATAGTTACCACACTTTGAACAGAGGCTGGTCTGTCTATAATAGCTACATAGGTTGTAGCAGGAATAGCTGGCTTCTCATACACCGGCTGTGTAAATGTACCCTTAGCCCAAGTACCAAAATTCTTTTCAGCAAGCGCCTTGGCGTTGGCTGGGTCAATATCTCCTACAAATATTAAATACGCATTATTAGGTATCCAGTAGGTTTTGATAAAGTTTTTTACATCTTCTACTTTAACAGCATTCACTGTTTTAATAGTGGTTATTTCACCAAATGCATGGTTCGCTCCGTATACTAATTTCTTCATCACATTATTAGAAATAGCATCTGCATCATCTTTACTAGATTCAATTCCAGAAATAGTTTGCTTTCTTACTTTCTCTAATTCATCACTAGATAAAGCAGGACGTAAAATGACTTCTGACATCAACTCCATTAATTTAGGGAAATTATTTTTTAAAGAACTCACTGTAGCATATTGACTAGAAGTAGACATACTACCTCCTAAAAATTCAACCGCTTCATCTAATTCAGCTTTAGACTTAGTAGTAGTTCCTCTTTGAAGTAGTTGGCCTGACATACTGGCCAAGCCTGCCTTATCGCCTTCTTTGAATCCGTCTACATCTAAAGCCAAAGTAGCAGTGACTTTCGGCAATTTTGTATTTTTTACTACAAAAACTTGCAAGCCGTTCGCTAAAGTAAATTTAACAGGACTAGCCACTTGTATTAAAGGTGCCTTCCCTGGCGCAGGAGACTTAGTTCTATCCAATGTTTGTGCCATTGAAAAGAAGGGTAAACATAATAAAACGCTGTATATATATTTTTTCATAAAATTATTTTTTGATGCTATGAATAGCCTTACTTATTTAGTTGTTTTTTCTTTTGGTAAATAATGAAGTGCTACCCTGTTCTCTTTATTCAAATATTTTTTAGCAACTTTCAAAACATCTTCTCTAGTTACTTTATTATATTTCTCTAGTTCGGTATTAATTAAATTCGCATCACCAAAATACACTTCATTATTAGCTAAGCTTTCTGCAATACCTGCCATCGTGGCTTTGCTATCTACTAAGGCCGTAGTAATTTGGTTTTTCACTTTTTGAAATTCACGCTCTCCCACAAGTCCTAACTTTAATTCATTAACTACACTATCCATACTTGCTTCCAAAGTTTCTACCTTAACACCCATATTGGCAATAGTTAATGCAATAAATAAGCCATCGTCTTCATTGAAAAAAGGTACCGATTGAGCTGCTACTGCTAATTGTTTTGAATCTACCAAGGTCTTATTCATTCTAGAAGAAGCTCCTCCAGATAAAATAGTAGAGAGTAAATTAAATGCATAATACTCTTCTCCACCTTGCTTAGGTGCACGGTAAGCATGTAATATAGCTGGTAACTGAATGTTGTCATATACATTATCACGCACTTCACCACCTAAAGGAGGTTCTTTAATACTAGGACGGTTCATAGGTAATGTACCTTTAGCAATAGGGCCAAAGTAAGCTTCAATTTTTTTCTTTAATTCTGGAATATTGATATCCCCTGCAATTGATAAAACACAATTATTAGGTACATAATAAGTTTTATAAAACTGAATGAACTCTTCTAGTTTGGCAGCATTTAAATGATCCATGCTTCCAATAGGTGACCATTTGTAAGGATGCACCTTATAAGCTCTTACAAGAATTTCATTTAAAAAAGAACCATAAGGACGGTTATCTACTCTTTGACGCTTTTCTTCTTTTACCACTTCGCGTTGAGTATTCACTCCAATTTGTTCAATTTTAGCATGCATCATACGCTCACTTTCTAACCAAAGACCAAGGTCAACTTGATTAGAAGGAAGTAGTTCGTAATAAAAAGTACGGTCTTGTGAAGTATTGGCATTTAAAGCGCCCCCTGCATTGGTTACATATTTATCGAATTCTCCTCTTTTAATATTATTTGAACCTTCAAATAATAAATGTTCAAAGAAATGGGCGAATCCTGTTCTTGCAGTGTCTTCGTTTTTTGAACCTACATGATAAAGTGCCGTTACTGCTACCACTGGTGCAGAATGGTCTTCATGTAAAATAATTTTTAATCCGTTGGGTAAAGTATATTTTTCAAATTGAATGGTTTGGCTTTTTGCCAGAGTTCCAGTCATTAAAAAAAGACATACCAATAGGACGCTTCCTAATTTTTGCATACTTAAAGTTTTAAATAAAATGTAATGAATATACCACTATATCAATGGCTATATTATGGGCCAAAAATAACCATATTTTGAATGGCTTAGGTTTCTAATATGTTAATTTCTAAAAATATTAAACTATTATAATAAAACCTGCTTAGGCTCAATACTACCTGCCTTAAACCAAGTAATAGTAGGGTCTCGCTTAAACCAGGTCATTTGGCGTTTAGCGTAATGGCGGGTATTTTGTTGGATATTTTCTATGACTTTTTCACGGCTTATTTTCTGCTCGAAATAGTCCTTCCACTCGCTATAACCAACAGTTTGCAAAGCATTCAATTGACCATAATCTTCTAAGCCTTTTACCTCTTTTTCCAAGCCAAGCTCAATCATATTCAAAACCCTATCATTAATTCGTTGGTATAATTCTTCCCTATCTAATTCTAAGCCAATTTTAACTATTTTAAATGGCCTTTCAATGGCTTTCTTATTTTGAAAACTTAGAATTGAGCTGCCAGTTCCTAGAATTACTTCTAAGGCCCTCATTAATCGCTGTGGATTTTTTTGTTCGCCCTTCTCCCAATAGGGAGGATCTTTTACCGATACTTCTTTTTGCAACCAGCGTAAACCTAATTTCTCATAGTTTGCGATAATATTTTCTCGAATACTTGGTTCAATAGCTGGAATTAAATCCAAGCCCTCACAAAAGGCTTTAATATATAAACCCGTTCCTCCCACCATGACAACTGCATCCTTTGTAGCGAATAAAGATTGTGCTTTTTCTAAGGCCCAATTTTCAAAGTAAGAGGCATTAATGTTTTCAGTAATTGAATGTGATGCAATAAAATGATGCTGCACCAATTTCAACTCCTCTTCACTTGGTCTAGCTACTCCTATATTCATTTCTTTATAACACTGACGAGCATCTGCTGAAATAATTTCTGTATTTAATGTTTTAGCAAGCGCAATAGCAAAACTTGTTTTTCCTACAGCGGTAGGACCCATTACGATGTAAACGGTTTTAGACAAAATACTTGGACTAGTTTAAATTTGAAATAAATAAGATAGAAATCATAGAACTAAAAAGCTTCTCCTTCGAAAAATCCAGAACCAGACTCATTATCCTGCTTGTTGTCATCTTCGCTGTCATCATCACCCCCGTCATCAGATGCATCCGCATCTTCTTCACCATCATCGCCTCCATCATCTGAAGTGTTTTCTCTATCATCAGACGCATGCGCGTCTTCTTCTCCTTCCTCTCCAAATCCTTCGGCCGCTTCATTCAAATCATATTTCTCTTCAATGTCTGCAAATTTTTCACCCAGTAAACCCTTGGTGCCATATTGCATAGGCCCCACTCCTTCAATACGAGATACCAGCGGATATTCAAGCGTCATATCTGCATCGGCATTTTTAACCACTTGTATAAGTTGAATTAAAAAAGACCATGACTTTACAAAATCGTATTCGTAAATAAAATGCTGATTGGTATCAATTATTTCAGAACCAATAGTAGTCTCTTCCATTAATAAAGGAGCTACTTTATAAGTACGGTCGTATACTTCTTTACTTATTTCCCTTCCTCTTTGCCAAGTATCGTTGCTTCTATAAAAAGTAGCATCATGCTTTTGGTCAAATTCAAAAGCTTTTAATATAATGAAATGTAAGTCTTGAAAATTTTGTGTATGCTTCACCAAAACATCACGGTATATAGCATCATCCTCTTCCCAAGAAACTCTAAATTTTAATACGGCCATTTTGGTATTTTGAAACGCTAAATTACTATTTTATTATAGGAAATAAGCCTAGTTTTTCGGCTTCTTTTAACATGAAGCCATAGGCAGCATCATAGTCATTGGGAATAAGCCCATCCAATATAGCTTCCCTAATAGCATCTTTAATAATACCCACTTGTTTGGAAGGTGCAATGGCGAATAATTCCATAATCATCTCTCCTGTAATAGGCGGTTGCCAATTTCTAATGCTATCTTTTTGCTCTACTTCAACTAGTCTTTCTTTGACAAAGTCGAAGCCTTGTAAATAACGTTTTACTTTTACTTTATTCTTACTTGTAATATCGGCAGCACATAGTAACATTAAGTAATCAATATCATCGCCTGCATCAAATAATAATCTTCTAATAGCAGAATCGGTCACCGATTCCTTCGTTAAAGATATAGGGCGTAAATGTAGGGCCACTAATTTTTGCACCATTTTCATTTTTTCATTCAAGGGCAGTTTCAACTGCGTGAAAATTTTAGGCACCATACGCGCACCCACTACTTCATGCCCATGAAAAGTCCAACCAAAACCAGTTTCAAACTTTTTAGTTTTAGGTTTAGCTATATCGTGTAGTAAAGCCGCCCAACGAAGCCAGATATCATCACTAGTGGCAGCTACATTATCTAATACTTGTAAGGTATGGGAGAAGTTGTCCTTATGTCCAATGCCATCCAAGGTTTCAGCCCCTTCCAATTGTAGTAATACAGGGAATATATTTTCTAGTAAACCCGCTTCTTTTAATAAATACCAGCCCTTAGAGGGCACTGCGGTTTGCATTATTTTTTGCAATTCATCGGTAATACGCTCTTGTGAAACAATAGAAATACGACCTGCCATTTTTTGAATGGCAGTAAATGTTTCAGCAGTTATTTCAAAATTTAATTGAGTAGCAAAACGAATAGCGCGCATCATTCGAAGCGGATCGTCGTCAAAAGTTTTTTCAGGAGATAAAGGGGTTTTTAAAATTTTATTTTTTAAGTCTTCTAAGCCTCCAAAAGGATCAATTACTTTTCCAAAATCATTTTCAATCAAAGAAATAGCCAAAGCATTCACGGTAAAATCTCTTCTGTTTTGGTCATCTTCAATGCTGCCCGGACTTACCGATGGCTTTCTACTCTCTTTAGCATAGCTTTCTTTTCTAGCGCCTACAAACTCAATTTCAATAGTATCCAATTTCACCTGGGCTGTTCCAAAAGTTTTAAATAAAGAAACCGGAGGCCTAGGAGTGAATTGATTAGCAAAAGCAGTTGCCAAAGCTAGGCCATCTCCAATACAAACGATATCAATATCCTTGGTGGGTCTATTCAATATTTTATCGCGCACGAACCCACCTACTGCAAATGCAGGCATGTTCAATAAAGCAGCTTGCTTTGCTACTATATTGAATATAGATTCTTCTTCTTGTGTAAATTGAATTTGCATGGCTACAAAAGTACTAATGTTGGGCCATTTGTAGCAATGGGGCTATTAATTGAGCATTTTCAATGCTATGGGCACAATTAAAGTGCCCTAAAGGACACTGTTTATTGCCATGTAAACCACAGGGGCGACAGGCTAGTTGCTCTTGAGTTTCTACTATAAAAGAATTTGTAGATAAAGGACCAAAACCAAAAGCAGGAATGGTAGAACAATAAATGGCCACTACCGGCGCATTGACTGCAGAACAAAAATGCATAGGAGCAGAATCATTTACATAATTCAAAACCGCTTTTTGTTGTAAAGCAGCCGATGCTAAAAAACCTAATTCCCCACTTAGGTTAATTATTTTTGTAGAAGCAGTTGAATGCAATCTTACTACTTCATTAATAATTTTATCGCCTAGGGCTTTATCTGAAGCGCCTCCTAGAATATAAATAGGACCTTCAAATTTTAATTCACTTATAAAACTTACCCAAGCAGTCAAAGGAAATTGTTTAGTAAACCAAACCGATGCAGGCGCAATGGTTATATATTTTTCTGCCTGATATAGTTTTACTTTTTCAAAGTCGGATTTTGTTGGATATAATTTAGGCATGGCTAAAGGAAATACCCCTAATGAACTTATTAATGCATGATTTCTGTTTATCTCATGCACTTCACTTACTGAAATATTTTGGTTTAGTGCAACTACATCATGCTTTACTTTATGTGTAAATAAAAATGAAAATGGGTTTTTATCAAAACCAATGGTAGTATTTGCACTGGATAAAACAGTCCACAAACCAGTAGCTGCAAACCTTTGTGCATTTATTAGTACATCATAATGCTTCGCTCTTATTTTTTTCAAAATGGAAAACCAATTCAAATATTTATGCTGCTTTTTATCCCAAATAATAAGTTCATTGATAAAGGGGTGTTCATTAAAAAGGGGTTCATTGCCTTTTCTCACCACTACATCAATGGCTGCTTTTGGATACTGCTGATGCAAAGATTCTACTAAGGCAGTAGCTAGCACTACATCACCAATAAAAGCAGTTTGAACAACTAGTATTTTTTGCATGGTGCGTATTAAGGACGAATGATAATTAAATTTCCGGCTTCATCCCATTTTACTATAGAAGAAGGTATTTGTATACTCGTTTCTTCCTGTCTATGTTTCACCACATAGTCAACTCCTTCTTTAATATCCAATGAAATATCTGCAAAACATAAAGGCGTGGGATAACCAGAAATATTGGCTGAAGTACTTACGATAGGTTTACCGAATGCTTTCATTAAGTCTTTACAAAAAGCATCCTTGGTAATGCGAATGGCCACAGACTCATCTGCTGCTATTAAATTTTTGGCAAGGTTAATACCCTTTTGATAAATGACTGTGGTGGGTTTATGAATTCCTTTTATGTAATCAAATATTTGTAAATTATTATCGGAGACATAGTTAGTAAGAGTAGCTTCATCGCCTAAAAGTATAATCATGGCCTTGGTATCCACTCTATTTTTCAGTGCAAATATTTTTGCTACGGCAGCTTCGTTGGTAGCATCACAACCAATACCCCAAACCGTATCGGTGGGATATAAGATGATCCCCCCTTTTTGAAGGGTCGTTAAACATAGTTGTATATCTTCTTCATAAACAAACATGCTGCAAATTAAACAATCCCCCTTAAATAAATTCAGCTTAGTTATTGTGTAAAACTTAGTAAGCAAAATAAAGGTCTAGTTTGTAATTTTGAGCAAATTGAAACAATGGAATTAAAGAACAAAATTGAAGCGGCATTTGCCGATCGTAGTTTATTAAAAGACGCTAATTACAGTGCTGCGGTGCATGCAGTTATTGAAGAAGTAGATAAAGGTCGCTTAAGAGTAGCCGAACCCATTGACGGGAAATGGGTGGTAAACGAATGGGTAAAACAAGCTATTTTATTATACTTCGGTATTCAACCCATGCAAACCTGGGAGCTTGCCCCTTTTGAGTTTCATGATAAAATGTTATTGAAATCGAACTATGCTGCTTTAGGTGTTAGAGCTGTGCCACATGCGGTAGCAAGATATGGCGCATATTTAGCTAAGAACGTGATTTTAATGCCTAGCTATGTAAATATTGGGGCCTTTGTGGACGAAGGAACCATGGTGGATACCTGGGCTACCGTGGGAAGTTGCGCGCAAATTGGGAAAGGGGTGCACTTAAGTGGAGGTGTAGGCATTGGTGGGGTTTTAGAACCCTTACAAGCCAGCCCTGTGATTATAGAAGATGGCTGTTTTATTGGAAGTAGATGTATAGTGGTGGAAGGCGTGCATGTAGAAAAAGAAGCGGTATTAGGTGCCAATGTGGTTTTAACCCAAAGCACTAAAATTATAGATGTGAGTGGTGCTAGTCCTATTGAATACAAAGGCCGCGTTCCAGCCAGAAGTGTTGTTATACCTGGGACATATAAAAAGACATTCCCTGCTGGCGACTACCAGGTGAGCTGTGCTTTAATCATTGGACAAAGAAAGCCAAGTACCGATTTGAAGACTAGCTTGAATGATGCCTTGCGCGACTTTAATGTTGCAGTGTAAAAATCCTATTTATCTTAGAATTTTCTCTAAGTACCAAGACTTCCTAAAAAAAGTTTGGGGTGGCCAGGACAAGTCCTAACCACCCCGATTATCCTTCCCCCAAAGGATAAAAAAGTTTGAAAATTAATATATTTAATATTTCATTAATATATTAATGTTCTTAATGTAAATATGCACAAAGATTGAACTTCATTCCAAATAAACAGTAAACTAAGTAGAGAAAATAATATTTTATATTTAAATAATTTATTTACAATATAATACATATTTATAAATTACAGAATATGAATAAATACAGATAAGTAAATTTCTTATTATATAATTTCTCCTATATTAGCGGTATGAAATTTAATAGAATAATTCTTAGTTTAACTTTACTTATTCAAGTTGATTTATCTTTTGCACAAGAAAAAAAGGTGAGTAACCCATTGCAAGAGCAAGAAATTGCCTTACTGAATATAATTACTGCAGATAGCGTTAACTCCCTAAATTTAAAGTTAAATAGTAGCCTATTTCACTTTGGCCTTGATACCAAAACCTTCAAACATATTGCCCTAATCAAAAAAGGGAAGAATACCTGGGTACAACCATCAGGGACAGGTAAATTATTTAAAATTGAAAAAAATAAAAGCAGCTATGTTTTAATAAGAATTGATTCCACCGTTCACTCAGGGGTAAATTACCAATCCTTTACCTTTATATTACACGATACTATTTTCCAATATGGTGGATCAGGTTTTTGGAATATGCGTGGTATTATGACCTATTTCAGCCCTCAAACACATGAGTGGGAATTGTATCCAAGCAATGCCATAGTCAATGGCTATGACGACTTTGACAATATCATTAAATATAAGGTTGATGCCTCAACCAATAAGCTATTTGCTTCTAAGTCATTAGCCTTTTCCAATATGCCTAGGGATTTTTCATTAAACAGTATTGATTCCTGCTTCGAATTTGATTTTACTAAAAACACTTGGTCAACTTTAGGTGCTACTAATCCTGCATTAATTAAAACTATAGAAACAGCTACATATTATAATTATAATATAAATGAAATACTTGTTTTTCAAAACTATCTCGACTATTACTGGATTGACTTTTCTAAAAACGAATATGGAAAAGTAAAGTCTTATTCGAATCAAAGAATGAAGCAAGCTTGGTTGAGTTTATATAACACCAAGGAAACCTATGATGGGCTACAATTCAACTTAGGCAATACTGTTTATTTAGTAAAAATATTATCAGGCAATAAACTTAGTTATGCTACCTATACAATCAATGCTGATGATTTAGATAGAAGCACTATTCAATATGTCTATAAAGTTGAAAACCCCCTCTTGCATTTTTTCTTTAATAAAGTATTACCCTTCTTTACACCTAGCGTATCCATAGTAATGCTCATTAGCTTTGGACTATTTTTTATAGTCTATAGACAAAGAAAGAAAAGAGTACCCAAAGAAGTGACGGCAAGATTGAATTATAATTTTTACCATTCCCTTTCAATTATTGAGAAAGAATTATTACAAGTACTGTTTTTAAATCATCAAAAAGGAGAATCTATTTCTACAAAGGTTATTAATAAAATTATTGGCGTGCAAAATAAGGATGTCTTAACGCAAAATAAAAGCAGAAGTGACCACTTTTTAAAAATTAATCAGAAGTATAAACTTTCTACGCAACAACAATTACCTCTTATTGTAAAAACGAGAGACAGTATTGATAAAAGGCAGTACAACTATGGCCTAGAGCCTAGCTACTTAGTCTACTTAAAAAAGATGATTGAATCGGAGAAGAGCTTATTTGACGAGTAATTTATACTACGAGTAAACTACAGCCTCTTCTAGCACTTGCATCTAATCGACCAAGTACGGTAAAGCTACCGTCTTCAAAAACTTCCCCTATATCTTCAGTAGCAATAAAGCTGCAGCTATATATATTAGTAAGGTCAATTATATGCAACACCCCTCTTCCTATTTCTTTAATAGCAGTAGGGTCTTCCTCCTCTGCCACCATTACCTTCATCCAAGGCGGGCATTTAAATACCCCTTCTTTAATGGCATAGGCCTGGCTTAATAGTTCGGTCATTCCATATTCAGAATGAATGGTACTTGTTCCTAAATGCTCCCTTAATAATTGATGTAATTCGTTTCTGGTTAACTCTTCTTTTCTTCCTTTCATTCCACCCGTTTCAAGTACAATAGTGGACTTTAATTTTTGTGGATAGGCTATTGCGAAATCGGTTAAAGCAAAACTGACTCCTATAAACCAAACTTTTTGTTTTTGGTTTTCTAAATCATATAATACTTCATTCAACTTTACAAAATCATCTAAATAAAAACCACTCTGCGCATGACCCGATGCTTTTATTAATTTATCTACCATATATACCAAAGAAGAATGTTTTCTTTCTAAATAAGAAGGCAATAAACCAATAATACAATAATGGGAAGGCTTACCATAAAATAATTCAAACCCCTTTAAAAAACTTGCTTCATACAAACTTAAATCCTGCACCCAGTGATGACTTTTTACATCCTGTGTAGTACCACTGCTTTCAAATAAGTTTACTGGCTTCTCCCCTATAAAAACATCCTGGGTTTTAAAAAAAGAAATAGGTAAAAAAGGAATGGCGCTTGACTTGTTTAATGCCACCCACTGTTTATAAACTGGATTATGCGCTGCCTGCCAATTAAAAATTATTTTACTTGTCTCCCAAAATTGATCGGGGGCGAGTTCCCATAACTTATTTGTATCTAAAGGCGGCTGAAGCAAAACGATATCATTTATTTGCACAAAAGTATCAATAAATAATCAAGAAAAGGGGTGAAGAAGGCAAGTTTCAAAATAGCACAATTAGTGTTATCTTGCAGGAGTCAATTTTAAATACTATTTATGGCAAAATCAAGCACTAAAAAAACAGTTGTAAAGTCTAAAAAAGAATTAATTAGCGCAGCATCTTATCAGTTTTTAACCAACTATATTAACAACCCCTCACCGGTTGGATTTGAAACAAGTGGTCAAAAAATTTGGTTAGAATACCTTACAAAATATGTAGATACTACCTATACCGATGCTTATGGTACAGCAGTGGGCGTGATTAATCCAAATGCCCCTTTTAAAGTAGTGATTGAAGCACATGCAGATGAGATTAGTTGGTTTGTGAATTATATCAACGACCAAGGTTTAATATATTTAAAAAGAAATGGCGGTGTCGACCATCAAATTGCGCCTTCTATGCGTGTTTGGATACATGGTAAAAAAGGGCCAGTGAAAGCTGTATTTGGATGGCCTGCTATTCATACAAGATTGAGTAACCCAGAACAGAAAGAACCACAACCTAAAGTGGACAACTTAACCTTGGACTGTGGTGCAAGATCTAAAAAAGAAGTAGAAGCCTTAGGTATTCATATTGGCGCCGTGGTTACTTATCAAGAAGGTATTGATGAATTAGCCAACGATTTTATTATTGGACGCGCCTTTGATAATAGAGTGGGTGGTTTTATGATTGCAGAAGTAGCCCGTTTATTAAAAGAGAATAAAAAGAAATTACCTTTTGGTTTATATATTGTCAATGCAGTGCAAGAAGAAATTGGCCTGCGTGGAGCAGAGATGATTGCGCGTCGTATTAAACCCAATATTGCTATTATCACTGATGTAACGCACGATACGCATACACCTATGATTAATAAAGCCATTGAGGGAGATATTCAATGTGGCAAAGGCCCTTCATTAGCATACGCACCAGCTATTCATAATAAATTATTAGCGATTGTAGAAAACACTGCCAAAGCGAAAAAGATTCCAGTACAATTTAGAACCTTAAGCAGAAGCACTGGAACCGATACCGATAGTTTTGCTTATGCAAACGATGGCTGTCCTTCCGTTTTAATTTCAATGCCTTTAAGATACATGCATACCACTGTTGAAATGATACATAAAAAAGATATCGTGGATACCATTCAACTCATGTATGAAACACTTTTAGTATTGACACCTAAGACCAACTTAAGCTACCTATAATGTCAGCTACCCACTTAAGAATTGCTATCATTGATATGTATGATGGGAATACGAATGTGGGTATGGAATGTATTCAACTACTTTTAGCACATTGGACTAAGGATAGAAATACTAGCATAGAACAACAAATTTTTAAACTTAGAGACTGCACCGAAATACCCGATCATAACTTCGATGCTTATATTTCTACAGGAGGGCCAGGCTCCCCCACCGATTCTGAAGGTGAGCCCTGGGATAATTTATATACGGAATGGCTAGATCAAATGTTCAAGTTAGAAAAACCCGTTTTTTTAATTTGTCATAGCTTTCAAATTGCCTGCAGACATTTTAATTTGGGAAAAATTAGTTTAAGAAAATCAAGACAAGTAGGTATACTTCCTGTTCATCCTATTGAATACAACAATTTATTTGAGGGATTAGAAGACCCTTTTTTTACTTTAGAAAGTAGATTGTATCAAATTACAGAACCCAACGACGAACTCATAAATAGTATGGGCGCACGCATTACCTGTTTAGAAAAAATAAGACCTCAAGTACCCCTAGAGCGTGCTATCATGGGTATTCAATTTAACGAGCATATGGCAGGTGTGCAATTTCACCCAGAAGGCGAATACCATATTTTATTAAATTATTTTAAAGAAGAAAAAATTAAAACTTCTATTATTGAAGAATTTGGTATTGAAAAATGGGATAGAATGATTGAGCATTTAAATGACCCTAGAAAAATTAAGTCCACATTTGAAGCTATCATTCCTAATTTTTTAGATAAGGCCTTAAAAGCAAAATCATAAATTAAGATACTATGATTGCTTCTATAAGACAAAAATTCAACACAGCCTTTACCGAACAATCCCATCAAAATTATTTAGCTGCCCTAAATACAGCTTTTCCAGGTGCATTAGATTTCAGTGTAGCTGAAACCCCTATTTTTATTAACAAAGATTTTACTGAAAAAATGTTGGCTACGGGTGATTATGTTAACCAAGTAATTCAGTCAGACCAATTCAATTCTATAACAGAGCCCTCTTTAAAAAATATTCCCCATTTCCCTAAGGAAACGCCTTTACCCAAGTGTATAGTAATGGATTTTGCTATTACAACAAATGAGCAAAATGAATTAGTGCCTGCTTTAATAGAATTACAAGGCTTCCCTTCCTTATTTGCCTATGAAATTTTACAGGATCAGTGTATTCGTAAAATATATACTATTCCAGCAGGGTATAGCCCCTATTTAAATGGCTATACCAAAGAAAAGTACATACTTCATTTAGAATCTATTTTGAAAGGAAATACATTAATTGAAACCAAAAATAATTTAGATACTAATAATCAAAATATATCCGACTCTTCTAATAATAGTATAAAGAATTCTAATAAGCATACTGTATTATTAGAAATTCTACCCCACCAACAAAAAACTAGAATTGATTTTTACTGTACCGAAAAATATGTAAATATTCCCACAGTTTGTATTACTGAAATTTTTACTGAGGGGACTCATTTATATTATGAAAGAGAAGGTAATAAAATTAAAATTGATAGAATATATAACCGCATTATTTTAGATGAATTAAAGCATCAAACAAAAGAAATACAAGAGAAAGGCGCTTTACTAGAATCTAATTTAGATATTGAATGGGTCACACACCCCCATCATTTTTTTAGAATTAGTAAGTTCTTACTGCCTTTTTTAAAGCATACAAACATTCCGCATACCCAATTCGTAGATCAATTAACAGAAATACCTACAGCATTAGAGAAATACATACTCAAACCCCTATTCTCTTTTGCAGGCCAAGGAGTGATAATTGATATTAGCCTAGCTGATATTGAAAACATAAAAGACCCCTCAGGCTGGATATTACAAGAAAAAGTAAACTACGCTAACTGCATTGAAACACCCACAGGGCCTGCCAAAGCAGAATTAAGGCTATTTTACTTCTGGGACGAAGAAAAGCAACAATATATTGCCACCATGAACCTTGCTCGATTAAGCAAAGGAAAAATGATTGGGGTGAACTATAACAAAAATGCCACCTGGGTAGGCGGCAGTTTAGCTTATTTCGAGACGACGAACTAATATTTAGTCGGCACTGTTCTTTAATTGCATTAATAAAGTATAGGCATTCATAGTAACAATTGATTGTTTCCCTAGATCATTTTTTATTTCCACATAACCATTAGTAGAGACACCCAGTTCAACAGGAACCATTTTAAAAATATTTCCTTCCATTTTTACAAAAACAAAGGGTTTATTTTGCCATTTTACAATAGCCTGTTCAGGAACTGCATTTACTTTCGCATCATTTAACTCAATTTCAGCATTCGCAGAAGTACCAGGATATAAACGAACCGACTCATTCACTAAATGACAATGCACATCTGTTGTTCTATCCTCATTGATATTAGGATTGATAACAGCCACTTTTGCAAAATACTTTTTGCGCATATCATTATTGGTATAAAAACTTACTTTATTGCCCACCTTTAAATTAGTAGCATCGTTTTCATATACAATAAGTCTTAAATGTAAATCGCTAGGATCAATAATTTCAAAAAGTATATCTGTAGGTGTTACATACTTTCCAATATTTACATTTACCTTGGTAACATACCCATTAATAGGTGCATTAAAATTAATGGCCCTGGAAATATTATTCTCATTCAATGTAAGAGGGTCTATACCTAATAATTTAAGCTTCTCGCTTAAAGACTTTGTTAAGTACTTTTGGCTTTCAAAATCGCTTCTGGATAATTGAAAAATTTTATCACTAGTTGCCTTTGTTGCATTTAAATCTCTTTGTCTATTAAAATCGGCTTCTAAATAAACCAATTTACTTTTTGCAGTTAAGTAATCCTGTTGTAATTCTATATAACTAGGGTCCTCCATTACAGCCAATAAATTACCTTTTTTAACAAACATGCCTGGAATTAAACTAGTCTTCTTTAAATAGCCACCCATAGGTATACTAATAGACACTATATTACTAGGAGGTACATCTATAACCCCATTCACCTTTAAAACTTTATGCATGGATATTAACTCCGCAGTCCCAAAACCAAGGTTCGCCGTTTTTAATTGCGCTGCATTTAAGGTAACCAGTTCAGCGCTAAGGGTGTCAGCTCCTTTTGCTGCTACAACAGACTCTGCTGGCTTGTTTCCGGCACAAGCAAGCATTGTTGATATACTAATAAGGGCTATTAAGTTTTTAAATTTCATAAAATTATCTTTAGTTGTTTGCAGTTATTTTTTCTATTTCAATAGCACCCTCGTTTAATTGCTGGACATAATTGAAATATTCATTTTGAATTTGTATGGCCTGATTTATAATCATTACCCATTCTAAATAACCAATCTCTCCAGCGTTCAATTTCTTGGAAGCTGTTTCTATCAATAAATTGGTATTAGGTAATATGGTTCTTTGATATTTTATAATTAAGCTTTTATTTTGAACATACCTGGCTGCTAAATTTTTTAAATTAGCACTTAACTGTTGTTGCACTGCAATTTGCTCTAATTTATTTTGTTGCACACTAATACTTCCTGCAGCAACACGCGAACGTTGCGCCGAGGAAAATAAAGGAATGGACATACCCATATTAAAAGCATTAAAACGATAATCTTTTCCGAAATACTGTTCGGCAGTCTGACTAGTTGGCTGCCAACCAATAATGGTGGAGCTATTATAGCCCAAATTAAAAGAGGGTTGTAATTTCCCCTTTTCAAGTTGGAGCTCATTTTCAGCCAATGTAATTCTTTGTTGACTTATTTTTATTTGAGGCGTTTCAGGCACCGTTAGCAAATCAGGAATACGTTCTAATTCAATAATATTGTTTTCAGCAAAAGGCACATGTACTATTTTTGAATTTAAAAGAATATTGAATTCATTTAACAATACCTCGTACTCAGTGGTTAATAATTCTAATTGATTGGAGATTTGCGCTAACTGACTTTCTGCTGTAATTTTTTCCAAGATATCGGAATTCCCTGCCTCAAAACGTTGCTTCGCCTTATTAGCAAATGAAGTATAAATACTATCTGCATTGAGCAAGAGTTGTTTTCTTCTTTGAATTAGTAGTAAATTATAAAAATAATTTTTTACCGCAGCCTTTAACTCAATTTCTTTTTGCAATTTCGAGAGTACACTTATATTAATATTTGTTTTATTAATAGCGCCTTGACTCTTGTATACAGCGGGGAATTGTATATTTTGAGATACAGTCATTCTATTATCGTTCTGAAAACTATTTATTTTTCCATAACCAAAATCAAATAGTGTTTTATCAATATCAAGGTTGCTCTTTTTTAAAGCTTGATAATAGTTCACCTGCATTGAACTTGCTTTTAAAGAAGCATTATTTTGAATGGCGCTATCGATAGCTGCATTTAAACTTATTCTATTTTGTCCTGAAGCAGTTGAAGAAAATAAGATAGTTGTTAAAATAACTAAACTAACTGAACTAACATTTTTATTCATTTTTAAATATTGAGTTCCTTTTTCAAAAAGTAAATACATCACAGGTAAAACAAAAAGCGTTAGCATGGTAGATATAATTAAACCGCCAATAACAACGGTGGCTAAAGGTTTCTGCACTTCTCCCCCTGCCCCAGTACTTATGGCCATGGGTATAAAACCTAAGGCAGGCACCAAGGCTGTCATTAATACTGCCCTTAATTTTGACTTAGTAGCGTGTATCACAATTCGAATAGAATCGTGCCATCCTTCTGCTTTTAACCTATTAAATTCAGAGACTAATAAAATGCCATTTAAAACGGCTACTCCAAACAAAGCAATAAACCCTACACCTGCCGATATACTAAATGGCATATCTCTTGCCCACAAAGCAAAAATACCCCCCATCGCTGATAAAGGAATGGCCGTGTAAATTAATAAGCCTTGTTTCACAGAGCCAAAAGCAAAATATAATAATAAGAAAATAAGAAATAAGGCAATAGGAACTACTACACTTAATCTATCTTTTGCAGCTGTCATATTTTCAAAAGACCCTCCATACACGATGGTATACCCTTTTTGTAATTTTAGTTGATCATTAATTTTTGCCTGCAACTCTTTTACAATAGTTTGTACATCTCTTCCAGTAACATTAAAGCCTACTATAATTCTTCTTTTCGTGTTTTCTCTTTGAATTTGATTCACCCCTTCTATTTCTTCAATATTAGCTACATAAGACAAAGGAATTTGCTGCCCTTTGGCCGAGCTTACATATAAATTTTGAATGTCGGTAATACTCTTTCTTGCTTCACCATCAAATCTTACCACCATATCAAATCTTTTCTCCTCCTCATAAACCTGCCCTGCTATCTGTCCTGCAAATGCAGCATTTACTACCTTATTTATATCGGCCACATTCAATCCATAATTAGCCATCCCCTCTCTATTATATTTTATGACTACCTGTGGCATACCTGTTACTTTTTCTTCATAAATATCAATGGCGCCGTCTACTGTTTTTACAATCTCGTTTAATTTACTTGCATAATGTGTAAGGGAATCTAAATTTTCACCAAAAATTTTACAAACCACATCCTGCCTGGCACCGGTCATTAATTCATTGAAACGCATTTGCACAGGAAATTGAAAACCAACAGTAATACCAGGCACTGCTTCCAATACTTTTGTCATTTTTAAACTTAGTTCATTAAAAGTTTTAGCAGAAGTCCATTCTGATTTATCTTTTAAAATAACCATCATATCTGCTGCCTCAATGGGCATAGGATCGGTCGGAATTTCAGCACTTCCTATTTTGGTCACTATTTTTTCAATCTCTGGAAAGTTTTGAATTAAAAGCTTCGTGGCTTTCTGTGTTGACTCAATGGTGTTGTTCAAATTGCTACCCGCTAAGACCCTTGTCTCCACTGCAAAATCTCCTTCCTCTAATTGAGGTATAAATTCACCACCCATATTAAGTAATAAAATCACTGATATAGCAAACAGTGCAATAGTTGATAAAATAATTGTCTTAGGCAGGTTCAATACTTTTTTTAACAAAGGTTGATAAGAACGCTCCAAGAAAATCATTAGCCTATCGGTTATATTCTTTTTATGATTTAATTTTTTATTTAAAAAAAGCGCCGCCATCATGGGCACATAAGTAATAGATAATATGAAGGCACCAAATATGGCAAAGGCAATGGTAAATGCCATCGGCTTAAACATTTTACCTTCTATTCCTTCTAAAGATAAAATAGGCAAGTACACTATTAAAATAATAATTTGACTAAATACAGCCGATTTTATCATTGCCCCTGTTGACTTTCCAACCTCTTCGTCCATTTCTTCCTGATTCAAATTCACAAGTGTCCTAAAATGTTTCGAATGCGCAAACCTATGCAGTATAGCTTCTACTACAATAACAGAGCCATCTACAATTAATCCAAAATCAATGGCGCCTAATGACATCAGGTTTCCTCCTACGCCAAACATATTCATTAATATAATGGCAAAAAGCATGGATAAAGGAATCACTGAAGACACTATTAAACCTGCTCTTAAATTACCCAAGAAAAACACAAGCACAAATACGACAATAAGTGCTCCTTCTAATAAATTAGTTTCAACCGTTTTAATGGCATTGTTCACCATTTTAGTTCTATCTAAAAATGGTTCAATAACTACTCCTTCAGGTAGCATTTTTTGTATTTCTGCTATCTTATCCTTTACTCTTTTTACAACCAATGAAGCGTTTTCTCCTTTTAACATCATCACCACCGCACCTGCAACCTCTCCTTCATCGTTATAAGTCATGGCACCATATCGAATGGCATAACCATATTGCACTTTCGCGATATCTCTAATTAATAGTGGTGCTCCATTGTCTAGTTGCTTTACTACAATTTTTTCAATGTCTTCTAAATTAGTCGTTAAGCCTTCACTTCTAATATATAAAACAGTGGGGCCCTTCTCAATATAAGCACCCCCCGTATTTTCATTATTTTTTTCTAATGAAGAAAATATATCGGAGATGGTTAAGCCATATGCTTTCAACTGCTCTTGTTTTACTGCAATCTCATATTGTTTTAACTTACCTCCAAAGCTGGCCACTTCTGCCACACCAGGCGTTCCTATTAATTGCCTTCTTACCACCCAATCCTGTAATGTTCTTAATTCCATGGCATCAAACTTGCCTTCAAACCCTTTTTGTGGCCTTAAGACGTATTGAAATATTTCACCTAATCCAGTAGAGACAGGCGCTAGTTCTGGAGAACCCGTGCCTGGAGGAATATTCTGTTTTACATTTTGTAGTTTCTCCGTTATTTGTTGTCTAGCCCAATAAATATCAATTTTATCTTCAAATACAATGGTAATTAATGACAAGCCAAATCTTGAAAAACTTCTTATTTGTTTTGTACCGGGAATACTACTACAAGCCTGCTCAATAGGAAAAGTGACAAGTCTTTCAATGTCTGTAGCACCTAGAGAAGGAGAAACCGTAATAATTTGAACTTGGTTATCGGTAATGTCAGGAACAGCATCAATGGGTAACCTGGTAAGTTCAAAAGTACCCCAACCTACGAGTGAAATAATAAACAACCCTATGATTAGCTTATTCTTAATAGAATAGGCAATTATTTTATTTAACATAAAAATCTAATTCAAAATAATGAAACAATAGCATACTAAATATGCAAGGGCAATTGATATACTTGATTTGCACCATTTAGGTACAAGAATGTTAATAATGTATGGCTGCTTTTTTACCTCTTGAAGATACTATTTTTTGGTGGTTTTTAGCCTATGAATGACATAAAAAATCATCACCCACTACCCCATTTTTTAATAAGTTTTAAAAAATAAAGTAATAGATGATGATTATGTATAGTTGCTTACTCTTTAATGTAAACTTGCTTACTATCTATTTACAACAAGACCCGTCCTTGCAACAGCTTGCCTCTTTTTTGCAACATGTCATATCCTTGCTGTCTTTAGACATGTCTTTTTTACAAGCTACCCCATCTGCGCAACAACTAGCCCCTGGCTTGCAACAGCTTTCAGTCTGCGCTACAGCAGTCTTACCAGCTCTATCATATTGGCAACACTCTTCTAATTTGCTATAAGCGTCTGCAGTAGCTACTTTATGCTCGGTATCATAACCAGCAGCAGCTATCGCATTTTCAATTTTATCGGTAGATGTTTTAGAAGCATTAAAACTCACTTTTAACACTTTAGCAGCCTTATCCCAATCGGCACTTACTGCACCCGCATCTTTTGCTGCTTTTTCAATATTTCCTTTACACATTCCGCAATTGCCTGCTACTTTAATTTTAGTAGTAGTTTGGGCTTGTAAAGCAAAACTAGAAATCAAAATAAATCCCGCTAATAAGATAAAATTTTTCATACTCTTTTTTTTAAATATAATAATTGTAAAAGAACCTTTTTGTTAACCCTTTAATTAGTTCAAAGGTACAGCCTATTTCGATTACGCCATAAAATAGCTGTTAAAAAAAAGGCAATTTTGCTCAGTTATTATAATGACCAAAGTTATATTAATTGATAAAATTCCACCAAATACCCACTCTAAACCAAGTGCCTGTACCTGGATAATTTTGAGCGGTGAAATTGTAAGTGTTTCCTAATGAATTACTTGTAGGAATTAAAGTATTAAGGTTCTCTAGTCTAATATACCCTTTGAAGCGTTTAATCATAAAATGTAAAAAGGCATTGGCAGTAGGCCTATTACGAAGCATATAACTATTTTGAACAAAAAACTGTCCGGTTAAAGGCATATAGTCATCTGCTTTAAATTCGGTATGATAAATCATCTCTAGTCCAGTAGATAAATTCAAGTTTTTATAAAAATTGCCTTCAAAGGCCAGTCTTTGTCTAGATAAAATTAATGGTATATTAATAGGTGCCGATTTATCAACTACTTGCACAGTGGTTTCATTATACCAATTCCAATGGGTGCTTAATTTTATTTTATTATTAAGCACAGCACTAATATAACTTATAGGACTAGTATATACTGCGGCTTGATAGCCTGAAGCAAAATAATTATAGTTATTGATTAATTGATAATTAAATGAAACTCTAAATGCTTTTGCAGCATTCCCCGTTTCTGCCAACATATCAATTGTATTTTCTTTTTGTATTCCCTTTAAAGCATTAATTGGAAATTGAGTAAGCCCTAAATAATTAGTAGAAGGGGTACGATTGCTATTCTGAAAACCAAGTTTCAAATAAGTACCTTTGGTACTTAAAATTCTAGATAAATAAAATTGAGCATCGTAGTCTCCTGCATGATAACCATTTAAGTATAATTTACCTGAAGCTATTAAGTCCCATAACTGATTTCTGGTTTTATTTTTATAGACACCAAACCCGTATATATCATAATCAGTCCATTTTTGGAGATTCAATAAAGTAGTGGCTAAATGCGTATAGCCCGATCCTACTTGTAAAAATTGATTCGAATTGTTTTTTTGCGGATAACTAATTAAACTAAAATCATTGGTGACAAGATTCCAGCTATCTGCAAACTTAACAGCTGTGCTAGGTAGGTTTTTGTAATTAAAATACTCCAAATAGTTTAATTCATTGGGCGCTCTGTCTTCAAATACGAATTGATTCGACTCCAACTTAAGCTCATTTTGAAATCTAAGTCTTGGATAAAATAAATGAATCACCACTGTATCTTGTACGATAGAATCTTTTTGACCAAGGTCATAGGTTTGACGCCATAAATAAGAATTATTCTTATAGGTTGAACCAGTGGCTATAGTGGTATTAAAAGGATTACGGAAAGAAGCACCACTTACACCCAGTCTCGTCTCTAATTCATAAGGATTATTCAGCGATAAGCTATCTAATAAAGCAGCTTTCACGAGTCCTCCATTTTCAGAAGAGGCTGCTTTATTGGTAAGCATTACAAAGTAGGACTCATACCTTTTACGCTTCGATTGAAAATGCGCTGTAATACGCATATTATTCAAATTTGCATTTTGGTTTTTTACATTGCCTGGTGAATTACTAAATCGATATTCAAAAGAGAAATTTAATTGTTGCGTTTTATTTTGAGTATGTTTTACTTCAATCAATTGCTCACCCTTACCTCCCAATAAATACCCTAATTCAGTAAAGGGTCTGGTAGTTTGGTAAAAAGGTGTAGCTGCTAAAGTATAATTGTAAGCATCATAAGCATGAAAGCCTGGGTCAAAGCCCCCTTTTTTCTGCGTTGAAAATAAATAAGACTTGGAGGCTGTTCCTAAATTGCCAAGGTTATAATTTGTATAAGGCAAAGGATAGTGTACAAAAAAATCGTTTATGCTGGAATCTAGCTTTCGAATCTCATTATTATTATACAACTTATAAAAAAGCGTAATTGAATCGGCGTTCTGGTCTCTTCTTTGTAAGGAATCGGAACTTTGTCCATTTGCATTACTCCTCCCAACAGGCTTAAGGACATTGCCAAATTTTTGCGCACTTGTTTCTTTATGAAGCAAGACAACTATTAATAAACAAAATAAAATGCGCTTATAAATGAACATGCGTAAAATTAAATTAGGAAATTTGTTTTACTAAATCGCTAATGATTAATGTTAACTTAGGCTCCGCTGCATTTGCAGCTTCTAGCACTTCCTCATGTGTAATGGTATTATTATCTTCTCTAATACCTAAATCGGTTACTACACTAATGGCAAAAACTTTCATACCACAGTGCACTGCCGCAATATTTTCTTGCACCGTACTCATTCCTACTACATCGCCCCCTACTGCTTTAATTAATTTATATTCTGCACGTGTTTCAAAAGTGGGACCCGTCACACCCACATAAATTCCTTCATGTACTTTTATTTGATGCTTATTTGCAATAAGTTTCGCTTTTTCAATAAAATCTAAAGCATAAGGTTCACTCATATCTGGAAACCTTGTACCCAAAGCAGTTTCATTTTTTCCAATTAATGGATTAATGGAGAATAAACTAATATGATCTTTTATGATCATTAAATCGCCCACTTCAAAGTTAGGATTCACTCCGCCTGCCGCATTAGATAAAATTAAGTTCTCCACTCCTAATAATTTTAAAACACGCACCGGATAAGCTACCTGTTCTGGACTATATCCTTCATAAAAATGAAAACGACCTTCCATCACCCAAACTTTTACACCATTTAAACTGCCAAGAATTAATCTACCCTTATGCCCTTCCACCGTACTTATAGGAAAATGCGGAATTTGAGTATACTGAATTTCAAAATCTACCTGTATTTGAGTGGCTAAATTACCAAGGCCACTGCCAAGTATGATTGCCGTTTGTGCAGTTGATTTAATTTTAGATTGAATGAAAGCAGAAGTCTCTTGTAATTGAGCCATTAAGGGCGTCGACATATAAGGTATATTTTAGCCACAAATATAACAACAGTAAGGGATTATAAGGCAAGATTCTAAGCCTTTGATGTGCTTGTATCATGTTTTAATACCCAATAAGCAATAATGGCACTTAAAAGCATAAATAATGCCCCTAATAAAAAAGCAGCGCCTGGGAAATAGATATGATTTGGATCGTTCTTTATAGAAAAATAAGAGGTGAGTCCAATCATCATCGGTGGGCCTATAATAGTAGTTAAACTTTGTAATCCTGTTAAGGAGCCTTGCAATTCTCCTTGTTCATTTTTAGGAACATGTAAAGAAATGATGGCTTGTAAAGCAGGTCCAGAAATACCTCCCAGACAATAAGGCACTAAAAATAAAAACATCATCCATCCCTGTGTTGCAAAAGCAAATAAAGTTAACCCAAGGGCATATAATGCAATTCCAATATAAACGCTTTTTTCATTTCCTAATTTAGGATTTACGACTCTAATGAGTAGGCCTTGTACCAAACTAATCAATACCCCCACTACAGCCAATGAAATACCAATGGTTTTGGGTGTCCATCCAAATTTATTAATATTAGCAAAACTCCAATTACTTTGAACAGAATGAGCAGCTACATAAATAAACAACAAAGCAATAATCAATCCAAATACGGCAGGATATTTATTTAAATTTTTCAATGAGCCAATAGGGTTGGCTCGTTTTAAATCAAATGCGCGACGATGTTCCATATCTAAGGACTCTGGCAAAACAAAATAACCATACAATGCATTCACCAAGGCTAATCCAGCGGCTACTAAAAATGGAATTCTTGTACCCAACTCCCCTAGCAAACCTCCCAGCATAGGACCGATAATAAAACCAAGACCAAATGCAGCTCCAATCATCCCAAAATTTTGTGCTCTGTTTTTTTCATTACTAATATCAGCCATATAAGCGGAAGCAGTAGTGATACTAGCTCCCGTAATGCCTGAAATCATTCTTCCTAAAAATAACCAACCAATGCTTGGCGCAAAAGCTAAAAAAATATAATCTAAACCAAAGCCAAGCAAGGAAAAAAGTAAGACTGGTCTTCGACCATATCGATCACTCAAACTTCCTAATATGGGCGCAAAAATAAATTGCATAAGCCCATATATCAAAGTTAAAAATATAGCAGGTTTTGAAATAGCACTAATATCTGTTCGATCCGTTACATGCATTAACTGCTGTAATAATTGAGGTAATACGGGTATAATAATCCCAAATCCAATAATATCAATTAAAACGGTGATAAATATAAAACCAACTGCTGCCTTTTTGGGATTTGCCATTATTCTTAGATAGTTGTGTATGAACTACCCGTCAAATATACATGTACTAGGCAAGATTACAAAACGCAGGCTAAATGGCCCCATATCATCTTGTTAGGCTTACAATCTTATTTATTTTGAACAAGGTTTTTCTGCTATTTTTACATAGTTAAATTTTGCTTTACAAACATTGAAAGAATTGCTTTGAACGAATTTTCAAATACCGAATTCATTAAATCCGAAGCACTTAAAATGGGCTTTGATTTTTGTGGCATTGCTGCTGCCAAAGAACTCCCTGAAGATGCAAAAATTTTAGAGGCCTGGCTTGAAAAAGGTTTTCATGGAGACATGAGTTACATGGAAAATAATTTTGATTTAAGAATTGATCCCAGAAAATTAGTGCCTGGTGCCAAATCGGTGATTAGTTTTTTAAAAAATTATTACCCCGAAGAGGGGCCCATGAAAGAAGCAAGTAAGCAAGATGCAAAAATTGCAAAGTATGCTTGGGGAGAAGATTATCATGAAGTCATTAGAACCCAGTTATTTACTTTACTTGATATTTATAGAAAAAAAATAGGCCCCATTGAAGGAAGAGGATTTGTAGACTCTGCTCCTGTTTTAGAAAGAACATGGGCAAAATTAGCAGGTGCTGGATGGATTGGTAAAAATGGAAATTTAATTCAAACGAAAGCAGGCTCTTTCTTTTTTATTGCTACATTAATTGTCGACCTCCCCTTAGTATATGACCAACCCATTGCAAAAGATTATTGCGGCACTTGCACTCAATGTATTGACGCCTGTCCTACCCAGGCTATCCTTCCTAATAAAACCATTGAGGCTAATCATTGCATTAGTTATTTTACCATTGAATTAAAAGCAGCTGAAATTAAGACGGATAGAAATTATAATGACTGGGCCTTTGGTTGTGATATATGCCAGGACGTATGCCCTTGGAATAGATTTAGTAAAGCAAATACGGAAACTGCTTTCAAACCACTTAATGGGCTACTTACTTTAAACAAGCAGGACTGGCTTCAAATAGAAGAAACTACATTTAAA
>ENA-ORCY01000349-ORCY01000349.1-marine-metagenome-genome-assembly--contig:-NODE-349-length-29479-cov-6.008333_pt1 | contig 29479 bp, 28 predicted proteins | sample MGYA00248634_ERZ508507 | MGnify/ENA primary metagenome ERZ508507 (study PRJEB26178, sample SAMN06266269) | marine metagenome | isolation source: Columbia River Estuary | place: USA:Columbia River Estuary... | reverse complement strand
GATATAATATACGCACCACTACTTAAGTAAGATAGGTCTAGTTTAGTTTTATCAGCTGAAATATTTGTAAACAAAACATTTTTACCCATCATGTCAAAAACATTAAGATCGATTTCTTTTTCATCCCAGTTTATTAAGTTAATTGTTACTTGACCATTTGAAGGGTTTGGAGTAGCTAAAATTTCGACCCTAGAGTTTTCATTACATCTTTGTAAAAAGACCTGTTGAACCCCGTGGCTTAATACTTTTATATCGTTTAAAACAGAACTTGAACTATTTAAATTTTGTGAAGTTAATATTTGGCCAACTGTGTAGCTAAAAGAACCTTCACTAGCTTCAACACTTGCCCCAGATGAAACAATTGAATTTTGACTAAAGTTCAGGTTGGAACAAATAAATGCAAAGCATATCAATGTAATTTTATTAATCACTTAATAAATTTAACCAATTTTTTATAAACTGTAAGGCAGAGAAGAATGATGTAAATTTATTTTAAGATTTTGATTAGATTCCAAAAAATACCCAAAAGTATATTCCACTTTTACAACGTTTCCATTAGTCTGGGTAAAAAAATAATTCCCCATTGCAATAGCGTTATCATCATTTAAAATAATTGAAGCATTTTCAAATCTAACGTTCGTCCATGGTTGTAAAGCAAACCCGCTATCTTCTGAAAACGCACTGTTTTCACCAATAAAATAAGATTTAGCTCCTTCGAATGTTAGGCGAAACTGATCATCTTTTGCTTTTGTAGGCTTAAAAAGAACAGTACCGTTTTCATATCCGTAAAGTTTATTTAATAAACTCTCCACCTCTTTTTCGCAGGCATCTCTGTTGTTTTTTAAGCTACCTAGTTTAACTAAACTATCTCCCCATTCTTTTTGAATATTTTCAACATCTTTTAAAGAAATCATATTTTATAAGTTTAATATGTTTCAAATTTAATTATTTGATTTTTAATTAATATCATAGATTTACAATTAAAATTATTTTGATGTATAAAAATTACTTGGATGTAACCAAAAGAGCAAAGTATTATCAAATTGGAGAAGCAAACTCTTCAATAAAAAAAGTTTGGATGGTTTTTCACGGTTATGCAATGTTGAGTGAATTTTTTATTAAAAAATTTGAAGTTCTAAATGACGGAGAAACTCTAGTAATTGCACCTGAAGCTTTAAACAGGTTTTATATTACAGAAAATTTTAGTCGAGTGGGAGCGAGTTGGATGACAAAAGAAGATAGAGATAATGACATAATTGAAAACAACAGATATATTGAGTCACTATACCAAAATATAGTTAATCAAATTGGACATTCTGATTTCCAATTAAATGTTCTAGGTTTTTCTCAAGGAAGTCCAACTGCATGTCGCTGGGTTTTTTCATCAAAATTAAAAGTACAAAACCTATTAATTTGGGCTGGGGACATTCCAAAGGATACTTTGATTGAACAAAACAAATCAAAATGGGACACTTTCAACACTTATTTGGTAATGGGAGAAAAAGATCAATTAATAACTGAAGAGTTGAGTCTCAAGTTTCAAAAAATAATCTCTGACTATAAATTAGATTATAAGCTTGTTAAGTATGATGGTGACCATAGAATATTTCCTGATGTATTAAAAAATATCTCAGATAAATTTTAGATATGACTTATATAAAAAGGTTATATAGTTTAGATTCTAAAACTTCAAGTTTATTTAAAAAATTAGAGAACTTGCCTTACAATGTACTTTCTTTTTCAGATGACAAATGGTCTATTTTACAGGTGCTTTATCATGTATGGTTAGCGGAAATATCATCTGAAAAATACATTAGAACGAAAATTCAATACCCTGAAACAATTATAAAAACTCCTGTTTCATCATACATTAAAGCTTTTCTAACAAAATATTTTTTATTGCTTGGATTCACCATAAATGCTCCAAAGGTTACAGCTGAATTTCCTGATAAAATATCTTTGAAAGAACTTCAAAATAATTGGAAAAATTCAAGATCTTCTTTTTCTAAATTAATCGAAGAGCTTAATCAAAAGAACCTTTCGGAAAAAGCTATTTTTAGGCATGCCTTAATGGGTCGAATAAACTTATCGCTAACTTTATTTTTCTTTGAACTACACTTTAATCATCACCTAAAACAAATAAATAAAAGAATAAATAGATCTTTTACTTAGATGAAGTTCCGTCTCGATTTGGCTTTCTAACAGATGGCCATCCTCTGGATTGCATCATTTTTCCAGTTCTACGATTTCTCACTTTTTCAGGCATTACTCTTTGTTCTCTTGATGCTGTATCTGGATCCTCACTTGCTTTGTAAGCAAGTATTGCAGTTAAAATTACATTGTTTTTTAAGTCCTCAAAAACAATTTTATCGTGAGTGTCTAGATTGGTATGCCAAGTATAATTAAAATAAGACCAATCAAGAGCGCTTAAATTAAATGCTGGAACACCTGCAGCTACAAAAGAAGCGTGATCAGTTCCGCCGCCACCAGGATTTCCTGGAAATTCTGTTTCAATATGCTTTTTTACATTTTGAGGAACCTCAGAAAGCCAATCTGAAATATAATCATACGAATTTAAAAATCCTTGACCGTTTATATTTACTACTCTTCCCGTTCCGTTATCTTGATTAAAGACTGCTTGAGTATTTTCAATTATTTTTGGAAAATCTTCAACAAAAGCTCTTGATCCATTTAAGCCTTGTTCCTCACTTCCCCAATGACCAACCATAATAGTTCTTTTTGGATTTGGGTAAATTTTCTTTAAAATTCTCATCGCTTCCATCATGACAATTGATCCGGTTCCGTTATCAGTTGTTCCTTGTCCTCCGTCCCATGAGTCAAAATGAGCAGAAAGAATTACATATTCCTCGGGTTTTTCAACCCCTTTTATTTGTGCAATTGTATTAAACGTAGGCATATCTCCAAGCTCTTTTGAAGTTGATATAATTTTCACTTTTGGAGTTGTACCATTTTCAACCATTCTATAAAGCATTGTATAATCCTCCAAGTTTAAATCTACATTAGGTATTTTTTCCGTTCTAGCGCTAAAGACTTTATTTGCACCAAAAGCTTTTGACCAATAACTAGAAATTAAACCAACTGCTCCTGCGTCCTCAAAGGCTTGATTTATATCTCTATAACCATAACCTGTTTTTCTTAAGTTTGAGAACCATTTATCAGACATTTTATCACGATCTTCTTTCAATTTTTCAAATGATTCAGGTGTCGCATATTCTTCCCATTGGTAATCAGGTCTTCCTGTTATTTGATTTTGACTAACTAAAACAAATTTACCTTTTATAGTTTTTAACCATGTCTCAAATTCTGACTTATCATTAATTTCTGGAACTTTTACTACATCAGCAGTTATACCTCTTTTAGATGTAGAGGGGCTCCAAGCTAATTGCCTTCCAGCAAGGGTTCTTATTCTTGGCTCTAACATGTCAATATGTGTAATTCCTCTTTCCCATCCTCTCCAGACGCCCCACTTGTGAAGTCTAGCTGTCATTCCCCATGTTTCATACTTTTCTTTTGCCCAATCGTGAGCGTTTTTCATTTGTGGAGTTCCCACTAATCGAGGGCCAATTAAATCAAAAAGTTCGTGAGCTAGTAGTTCAAGTTGAGAGTTATCAGTAGCTTCTTCAATTATTTTATCTACCGTTTCGGACTGATAGTATGAATACGAATTAATTGAAATTAAACACAAGAATAGTATTAAAAAATTTTTCATAATGGAGCTTTTAAAGCTTAAATTTAGTAAAATTAAAATTATCATATGACTACTAAAAAAAATATTGTTCTTAAAAAAGAGGGGGATAAATCAATTTTAGTAGATCTTTTTTATAATTCTAGCAATAATAAGATGCCTGTGATAATTTTTTGTCATGGCTACAAGGGATATAAAGATTGGGGAGCGTGGAATTTAGTTGCAAAAGAATTTGCAAACAATAATTTTTTCTTTTTAAAATTTAACTTTTCACATAACGGCGGCACTACAGAAAATCCAATAGATTTTCCTGACTTAAATGCTTTTGGAAACAACAACTTCACACATGAATTAAATGATATTGAAAGAGTTCTTTCTTTTTTGTCTGATAATACTGAGTTTTCTAAAAATATTGATCTAAAAAATGTTTTTTTGATTGGTCACAGCAGAGGCGGCGGAATATGTGCAATAAAAGCTTCAGAAAACAAACAAATAAAAGGTCTTATAACTTGGGCAGGAGTTAGTAATTTTAAAATTAGATTTAATGAAGGTTCTAAGGAGTTTAAAGAATGGAAAGACAAAGGAGTCAAATATGTCGAAAACAAAAGAACAAAACAGCAAATGCCTCACTTTTTTCAATTCTATCTTGATTTCAAAAAAAACGAAGAACGTTTTAATATAAAAAATGCTGTAAAAAATCTCAAAATTCCTTTTTTAGTAGTGCACGGTGAAAATGATCATTCTGTATTACCATATGAGGGAAATGACTTAAATTCTTGGGCTAAATACAGTGAGTTTTTTAGTGTAAAAAACGGGAATCATACTTTTTCCTCAAAGCATCCTTGGCAGGAGAAAGAACTCCCTAAAGAATTAAAAGTCGTAACTAAAATAACAATGAGTTTTATAAATAAATGTGTCTAGATTTTCAAAGAGGACATGTACTGGAAATTATCTTTTGCTGATTCAAGTTGAGAGGTTCCTGTGTAGGCTTCTTGTTCAACAATAAAGTTTTCAAGCCCTTTTTGTTTTCCGTATGCTAATATTTTAGGGAAATCAATTGACCCTCTCCCAAGTGTACAGGATTCATATTTGTTTTCAGGCAAAGACATATAATCTTTAACATGACAATAAGTAAATCTACCTGGATGTTTATCAAACCATTCGATTGGATCTTGTCCAGCGGCAACTACCCAATAAATATCCATTTCAAAGTCAACCAGTTCTTTGTCTGTGTTATTCATTAGAATATCTTGAAGAAAAACACCTTCTATTTCTTTGAACGAATAAGCGTGATTGTGGTATGCAAATTTAATTCCGTGGTCCTTAGCGATTTGGCCACACTTATTAAATGTTTCAGCAAGAGATTTAAACCCTTCAACAGAAAGATCTTCTCCCGCCCATGGACAAATCAAATATTCTATGCCTATTTCAGAAGCCTGAGCACAATTTGATTTGAAACTAGAAAGATCATTTGTGTTTCCACAGTGACTTGATATCATTTTTAATCCCAAGCTGTCTAAATAATCTTTAAACTCTAAATTGGTCATTCCCCAAAAAAGACCTTGATCTCCTTCATAACCCTCAACATATTTATAACCAAAAGAAGCTACATTGGCTAAAGTTTCTTTAGGGTCTTTGACCATTTCGTCTCTTAATGAATATAATTGAATACCAATTTTATTACTTTCTATGGCTGAATTTAAAGTGCAGGAGCTAATGGACATTGGAGCTAATATTGTGGAGGTTAATAATGAACTTTTTAAAACAAACTCTCTTCTTTTCATGTGTTTAGTTGTTAAATTATTTAGGGTATTAATGTAAGTAAAATGATTGATTAAGGAAAATTACTATCAAATGAATTTAGTAACTTGTAGTAAAAAAAAATTATGAAAAAATTATCACTATTATTTGCGTTTTTAATGATGGCCTCGTGTAACAACACAGCCGTGCAAAAAGTTGCTGACTCTATGTCTCCAGATGCTGAGATTATAGAAGTTGAGAAAAAAGCTGGTTATCTTAAGGCGGGAGATTCGCAATACGATCTTTCTTTAGGAGATCAAGCTGCTGTTGATATTTGGGACAAATATATTGAAGCTCACAACAATCAAGATTTAGAAGCTATTATGGCAATGGAATCCGAAACAATAAAAATTTTGGGACCTGATGGCGTACTAACCGAGGGTAAAGAAGCTCATTCAAAATTTTTAGAAGGATGGTTTAAGGCTGCAAATCCAAAATGGAGCAACTATTTTTCAGTTCCTGTTAAAGTTAATTGGGAAGAACAACCTGGTACTTGGGTAACTAATGGACATAATTTAACTCTAACAATTGATGGGGTTGAGTCTACAACTGGAAATATTGCTGATGTATACATTGAAGACGGATTAGTTCAAATGTTTTATGTCTTTAGTAGAGAACTACCTGCTCCAGTTGCTGCAGAATAAGCTTTAATCTTATTTAATAAAAAAGCCCTGATTTATAAATAATCAGGGCTTTTTAAGTATTTATAATATCTAGTGTTAACTAGATTTAAAAGGCAAATAAGGACTTTTAATCCAATTAAATAATGAGCTTAAAATTCCAAAAAAGAAATGATAAAACGCTAATGCTACATAAAGGTTAGCTAAAATAATTACAACTTGTATGTATTCTTTAGCAACGGCAACAAAGCTTTCTAAATTATAGCCAAGAGCACCGTCAACAGTGATATCCCAACTAAAAAAATCCGCTATAAAGCCACCTACAAACTCTAATCCAAGCATTGCCATAAAAGCTGCCATTGCGTCAACTGGCAAAGCGTATGAGTAAGCAAAACTATCGTAAAGATCAGCGCTAATTGACATACCGTCAGAACCTAATACCCATGCTACAGTTGTACAAATTGCTCCAAACAATGCTGCTAAAGCAGTAATATGACCTAAAGCTTTAATATTTGCTACTACAAAATCTTTAAAAAAGAAATCTACCATCTTGCTTTTAGAAGCAGCCAGTGAATCACCCGCAGATCTTATAACTTGAGCAATAGGAAATGCAGCATAAACTAAAATTAAGGTGCAAAGAACTGCTGAGAGTTTTCCAATGCCTTCGGCTCCACTTATGGCATCCATTCCGCCGTTGAAAACCGAAACCAACATTCCTACAAGAACAACTAAAGCTCCAACTTTGAATATTTTCCCTGTCCAGTCACTAACTGAACCTTCGGAATTATCCATCATCTCATTAAAGCAATTCTTTGGAAGTTTTTGATTTAACATCTGAGGTAAATCAAGAATTTGATTAATAATTTTTTCCATAATATTTTTTTTTGTTATATATGTAAAGTACAATAAATTTGACTAGAAATTAAAAATATGATAAATAAGTTGTTAAATTATTGTCAACTTAATACTTTTTTTGTTAAAATTTTATCAATATTTTAAAGTAAAAAAATATCAAATTCATCTATGATAAAAAACTTAATTATTAGTAAGTTTGCCATTCATTATAACTATAATGAATAGGTCCTATAGCTCAGTTGGTTAGAGTAGCTGACTCATAATCAGTTGGTCCCTGGTTCGAGCCCAGGTGGGACCACCCTTAAAACCCCTCTTCTTGAGGGGTTTTTTGTTTTCCTGGTCTAAATAATTAAAAGAAGGAATACGATCAGTAAAGTTTAAACAGTTTTTAATAACAAAACATTAACAAAACAAATCAATAAAAGAGTTTAAGTTTGCCTGAATTAAAAAAAAAAAAATGATTGAATTAAAAAGTTTAAAAAAATTATCTATTCTGCTTATTGTCTTACAAATTATTTCTAATACAGCTTTAAATGCTCAAATTCAGAGCCCTTTAAATGCTCAAGAAAAGCTAGACAGTATAAAAATATCCTTAAATGAAGTAACAATTATGGACATTGGAGGTATGGTAAAAATAAGCCCAGAAACCCAAGGTTTTGAAAATGACGAGTTTTTAAGTTTAGATGAATTCCAGTCTAAACTTCAATATGCAATTATGGACCCAGAAACAAAACTCTATGCAGACGATATGAAGGTAATTCGACTTGTTATTTTTCCTAAAAAAGTATCAATTGAAACTAAAATTTATTCAGAAGGATTGATTGCAATCAGTAGTGAAGACTTTATATCAAGAAAACTTCGTTTTGACAATGAAAACTATGCTTTTTATGATAGTAGTAATAAAAAATTAAGACCTGAAGAGGCCGAAGAAAAATTTAAAAGTGGAGTGTACAAGGTTGAGGCTTTTGTTAATGATAATGACGTTTTTAAATTGGCTTACCTCACAAAACTTACGCAAGAAGAATTACAAGAAATGATGGAGACGTATCAGAACCAATCAGCAAGTTTTGATGCAGCTTTAAAAGGTAAACCATTGCCTGATTTTGTGTTTAAAGATATTTTAGGCAACACATATACACCTGAAGATATTAAAGGCAAAGTGGTTGTCATTAACTTTTGGTTTATGAGCTGTGCGCCTTGTATTGAAGAAATGCCAGAATTAAATAAATTGGTAGAGGAATATGAAAATAATAACGATGTTTTGTTTTTAGCATTAACACTTGATGAAAAAGGCTCAATGTTGAACAAGTTTTTAGAGACTAACGTTTTTAATTACAACATTATACCTGACTCTAAAGATTATATAGTGAAAAAGTTGCAAGTACCTGCATTTCCTACTCATATAGTTTTAGATAAAAATTCAAATGTAATGTTCATATTTGCAGGTTATACTCCTCAAGTAGGTGAATTAATAAAAAGTAGTATAGATTATTATTTAGAATAATCAAAGCGGCTATCTTTAATATATGATAAGATTAATTATGTTGTTTTTAATTGTTTCTGCGTGTTCTCCATTAAAAGAATATGCAGAAACAAAAGCTGTTTTTGAAAAAGAGGTTTCAGCCCTTGAAAAGCTGGACCTCGAGTCTACAGCTTCAGAAAACGAACTTTTATTTGTTGGAAGTTCAAGTGTTAGACTTTGGAAGAACATTGAAAACGACATGTCACCTTATAAATCTGTAAAAAGAGGTTATGGAGGTGCTCACTACTACGATTTAATTCATTTTACAGATAGATTAGTTGCAAACCACAAGCCAAAGGCTATATTACTTTTTGTGGCTAACGACATTACGGGGCCTGTTGACATATTCAAGCCTAGAGAGGATCTGACACCAAAAGAGGTAAAAAGGTTATTTAAATATTGTTATAAATCTATAAGAAAAACACATCCTAGCGTTCCTGTTTTCGTTATTGAAACCACTCCCACTCCAAGCAGATGGGGTGCTTGGGATAAAATTTCTGAGGCTAATGATTTAATAAAATCCTATTGTGACTCCTCTTCAAATCTATATTTCATTAACACAAGGGATAAGTTTCTTAAAAACTCCAAACCTATTAGATCGTTATTTATTTCAGACCAGCTTCACTTAAATAAATCGGGGTATAATTTGTGGGCTAAAACAATTAAGTCAAAACTCAAAGAATCTGGACTATAAATAAAATTATTTGAATCTCGTTTTTTCATACATTTGAAATATGAAAAAATTGATTTTAATATTAGTTTTTATTCCATTGTTTTCTATTGCACAGAATGCGGATTCAAAATATTATGGAGAAAAAATTAATCCTGAAAACACTGTTAAACTCGAGGGTTTAATTAATCACGCAAAAGAAAACTCTTTAGCGAAAGTTAACGGAACTATTTTGTCCTCTTGCCCAAAGAAAGGTTGCTGGATGCAAGTTCAGGTTGAAACGGACACTGTTCAAGTAACTTTTAAAGATTATGGATTTTTTGTTCCAAAAAAAGGTCTTGAAAACAAAAAAGTTGTTTTAGAAGGATTCGTAAAACAAGATACTATAAGTGTAAAAATGTTAAGACACTTTGCTGAAGACGCAGGCAAGCCTAAATCTGAAATCAAAAAAATAATTAAACCAGAATTCAAACTTTCCTTTATTGCAAACGGAGTAATAATAAACTAGTACTAGCCATGAGCTATACTTGCCTTTTTGACATAAAAATAATTTTTGGTATATTATTTGTTCCAATATATATGATGAACATAATTAACGAACATTATAAAAAAGCCTCTGTTAAATTAAAAAACGGATCTACTGTTAATGACCTCTATTTACAACTTTATAAGTTTGAAAAAAAAGAAGATTATGATGCTTGTGCTGGAATTTTAAAGGCTATTAAAGAATTCTCCAAATGAAAAAAATATTAACGTTATTAATTCTGCTTTCTTTTCTTTCTTGTCAAGACTCCTTTTTAGAAATAAAAAATATAGAGGAAATAGAAGGAGATTGGGAGTCTGAATTTGAGTCTATTTCAGTTGACACTGACAAAATGATGATTACAGTGAATGATACCGTTTATTTGGTTTTAACATCGAGACATTATGACAAGCCTTTAATCACGGTTTCATCAGGGAGTGTAATGTATTATGACGCAAGAGTTTCTATAAACAAATCTAAAAACTCTATAAAAATTAAAAGAATAAATGAACCTATAGAAATTACATATTTAAAAAAATGAAAAATCTAACTTTAATATTCTTTATTTTTATTTCTTCTTTTTTAAATTCCCAAACAATCAATGAAAACACTGTAAAAAAACATCTTTACACTCTTGCCAATGACTCAATGCAGGGCAGAAAAGCTGGAAGTCCTGGAATTGAAAAAGCGGCAAAATACATAGAACAGCAATTTTCTGAAATTGGCCTAAAACCCTTTAACAGTTCTAGCTTCAGACAAAGCTTTAAGCACATAAACAGCCGATCAGAAAGCAAAGAAGAACTTGACCTTTTTAACATAATTGGATTGCTTGAGGGCACTTCTTTGAAAGAAGAATTTGTTGTAATATCTGCACATTATGATCATTTAGGGCAAAAAAAAGATAGCCCAGGAGATTTTATATACAATGGTGCAAATGATAATGCTACAGGTGTAAGTGCGATGATAATGTTGGCGGAATATTTTAAAAAAAACAAAACAAACAAAAGAAGTATTCTTTTTGTTGCTTTTACAGCTGAAGAAATGGGCCTTATAGGCTCCAATTATTTTGGAAAGACAATTTCGGCTGAATCCATAATTGCTGGAGTTAATATTGAAATGATTGGAAAAGAGTCGCCTTTTGGTCCAAAAACTGCTTGGCTTACTGGATTTGAAAGATCAAGTTTTGGGAGAATAATTCAAAAAAATCTTTCTACTTCTGAATACAAACTTTATCCAGATCCATACAAAAACTTTAGACTGTTTTTTAGATCTGATAATGCATCTCTTGCTAGATTAGGAGTCCCTGCTCACACTTTTTCAACTAGTCCAATGGATAAGGATTTAGACTATCATCAATTAAGTGATGAAGTTGAAACTTTAGAAGTCAAAACTATAACTGAAACAATTAGAGCCATTTCCAAAGGAATAAAATCTGTTGTTTCTGGAGAGGACACGCCCACAAGAGTGATTTTATAATCTTTTTTTCAATCAAAATTAGCTTTGATTCTTTGATACAATATTTTATCTTGTAAAAATATCAAATACTAGTTTAGATGAAATCAAAAAAATCAAGAAGAAACTTCATAAAAAAAAGCTCTGCAGTTGGTGCAGGAATCTTTATTGTGCCTCGTAATGTTTTAGGTGGAGCTGGCTACACTTCACCAAGCGATCAATTAAATTTAGCCGCAATTGGTTCGGGTGGAAAAGGCATAAGCGACATTGCCAATGCTTCAGTAAACGGAAGAGAAAGGGTTGCTGCTTTATGTGATGTTGATTTTTCCGGAAGCGCTTCTAGATCTGTTAAAAGATTTCCTAACGCTAAATTATATGCAGATTTTAGAGAAATGCTAGATAATGAAAAAGATATTGATGCTGTAACTATTTCAACTCCAGACCATGTTCACGGCCCAGCGGCAGTCTATGCAATGGAAAGAGACAAACATGTATATGTACAAAAACCAATAACTCACAATATTCGTGAAGCAAGAATACTTACTGAGCTTGCTAGAAAACAAAAAGTTGTTACCCAAATGGGGAACCAAGGTGGGTCAAACCCTTTATTGAAAATGGTACAAAACTGGGTCGATGAGGGAAAAATTGGCAAAGTTTCTGAAGTTAAAGTTTGGACCAATAGACCTGTTTGGCCACAAGGGGTAAAAATGCAAGCGCCTGACCCTAGTTTAAAACCTGACTCATTAGACTGGAATTTATGGTTAGGACCAGCAAGTCAAAAGCCTTACACTCCAAATTTACATCCTTTCAATTGGAGAGGATGGTGGGAGTATGGAACTGGCGCTTTAGGTGATGTTGGATGCCACTTAATAGACATTCCTTTTAGAACTTTAGGTCTAAAATACCCTAAAAGTGCTGAGTGTAGTGTAGGGAGTGTTTTTACAAAAATGTGGAACCCTGATTATCATCCAGAGGGTTGTCCTCCGTCTTCGTTAATTACTTTAAATTTTGATTCAACTGAAAAGAGTAAAAGTCCAATTCAGTTAACATGGACAGATGGTGGAATTAGACCGCCACATCCAGATATTATTCCTGCTGATAGTGATATTGGAGGGCAAGACAGTCAAAACGGAGTGTTAATGATTGGAGACAAAGGGATTATTTCTACTAATATAAATGATAGTTCACCATTAACTCCTAAACTTTATTTGTACGATGGTCAAACAGAGTTTGGGCCTGAAAAAGAAGATATGCCTGAACCTGAATATGGACATCAAAGAAAGTGGGTAGACGCTTGTAAGGCTGGATTCAACAGTAAAGAACACCTTGATCTAACATCCTCGTTTGATTACGCGGGACCAATGACAGAAACAGTGCTTATGGGTAATCTTGCTATTAGAAGCTATATGTTACGAAAAGAAAATTCTAAGGGAAGTTTTGATTATTATGCAAGAAAAAAACTGTTGTGGGACGGAGACAATATGAAGATCACAAATATTGAAGAGGCTAATCAATTTGTAACTAGAAAATATAGAGAAGGCTGGAAAATATAAGGTTAAATTGGCACTGTTTTTGACAAATAATTAATAATGAAAACAAATGTTTTATGCCTAATTTTTCTAATTAACTTCGGCTTTATAACTGCACAAAAAATTTATTCTACTAGTCAATCGTATAAAGCTGACTTTAATGTCTATGTTGTAGACAATGAATACCAGGCTGATTTAAAAGTATATAAGGTCTCTCGAGCTTACGAAGCCAAGAAAAATTCTGGCTTATGGTATTTTACTAATATGCCCTATGATTCTGATAAAAAAATTTATTTCTGTGAAAACGAACATGAAGCTGATTTAAAAGTGTTTTTTGTTGATTATAAATATCAAGCCAAATGGAAAAGTTCTGAGAAAAAATTTCTCTTATATTAATTCTTTTAAAAAGAGTAGCTTAAAAATGAAACCTTACCAAAACGAAAAATCTTCTAAAAAAAAGCAGGTTGAAAAAATGTTTGATTCAATTTCTTTAGAATACGATAAGCTGAACCGCTTAATTTCCGCTGGAAATGATGTTAAGTGGAGAGAAAATATATATAAAATAGCAAATCCTTTAAATCCTATTGACATACTGGATATAGCTACAGGAACAGCGGACATAGCTTTAGAACTTTCTAAAATAAAAGACTCTAAAGTAACAGGTTTAGATATTTCTGAAAAAATGCTTGATGTAGGAAGGCAAAAAGTCGCTGACAGGAATTTAAACGACAAAGTTGTACTAATTTCCGGAGATGCCGAAAATCTAAATTTTTCTAAAAATAGTTTTGATTTAATTTCGATAGGATTTGGAGTCAGAAATTTTCAAAACCTTGAAAAAGGTATATCAGAAAGTTTTAGGGTACTAAGAAATGGTGGAACTTTAATTATTCTTGAAACATCCGTTCCTCAAAATAGATTTATAAAGTTCTTCTACTTACTGTTTAGCAGAACTTTTATTCCTTTGGTAGGCTCTGTATTTTCTAAAGATAAAAAGGCTTATAAATACTTACAAAAATCTGCAGAGGAATTTCCGAGTGGAAAAAAGTTTGGTCAAATATTAAAATCTTGTGGCTTTAACAGTGTGGAAATATTGCCTTTAATGCTGGGTGCCTCATCAATTTATATTGCAAAAAAAAACTGATGAAAAACAATCCTAAAAAAGTTTCTAATAACAGCTTTTTTGAAATAATAAATAATCTTCTTTCTGAAAAAGAATCTTTCTTTTGTTATCGCCTGCCTAATTCTAATGTCCTGTCTATAAGCTTTGGAAGCATAAAAAAACTGAAACGCTCAGAAATCAATGAAAACGGAACATTCATTATGCCTTTTAGCAAAAAAAACTATGGATATATGCTAAGCTCCTCTTTTGATTACGAAACTTTAATAGAAAAAAAATTATATTCAAAAAAAAAGAAATCACTTAATATAAAAGATTTTGTAAAAAAGAGTGAGGAGACAAGCTATAAGTCTTCTGTAAAAAATTTAGTAAAAGAAATTAACCGTGGGAAATTATCAAAAATAGTTTTTTCAAAAAAAATTACTTTTGATAATTCTAACACAGATTCCGTTTCAATTTTTAAAAACATCCTAGACCTTTACAATGAAGGTTTTTGTTATTTGTTCTTTACTCCAAATGAAGGGTTTTGGATGGGTGCGAGCCCTGAGTTGTTATTCAAAAAAGAAGGTAATTCTATTTCGACCATGGCTTTAGCGGGAACAAAATTCAATGTTAATTCTAAATGGGGAGAAAAAGAATATTCTGAACAAAAAATTGTTCAAGACGAGATATTTGAAACTCTTAATCCTTTATGCTCGTCTCTTTCTTCGGGAAAAACAGAGACAATTTCTGCAGGGAAAATACAGCATTTAAGAACAAATTTTGTCGGAAAAACAAAAGCTTCAATCTCGCAACTTATTAATGCTCTTTTTCCTACTTCAGCAATAGCGGGATACCCAAGAAGTAATGCTTTAAAACTAATTTCAGAATATGAATCATATGAAAGATCCTTTTATTCTGGATTCCTTGGGTTTAGTAAAGACAACAAAACCTCTTTATTTGTTAACTTAAGATGTTTAAATATTACGAATGAAAAAATAACAGTTTACGTCGGATCTGGAATAACAAAGGATAGTAAACCAGAAAATGAGTGGGAGGAGATTTTAAAAAAATCTGAGACAATGATAAATGCTCTTTTTTAACAACTATTGTCTACATTTTATAAATTTGTCATATAAATGATGTATCCTCAAATTAATTCAGCTCAAACAATTATTCTTTATTGTGAAAAGTTTGAGTTTTTTAATGTTGTGATTTCACCGGGCTCAAGGAACGCTCCTTTAGCTATTGGATTTGCATCTAATGACAAGTTTAAATGCTATAGCATTGTGGATGAACGGTCTGCTGGATTTTTTGCTTTAGGTATTTCCCAACAAACACAAAAACCTACAGTTTTGGTTTGCACATCTGGTTCTGCGCTTCTTAACTATTACCCAGCAATTGCAGAGGCATATTATAGTGAAATTCCACTTGTTGTTATTTCAGCCGATAGACCTAATTATAAAATAGATATTGGTGACGGACAAACAATTCAACAAAACAATGTTTTTGGAGATCACGTTATTGGTTTTGAAAATTTATTTCAGGACGTTAATCATAGTACCAATTCTATTTTAGAAAGTAACCTGCAGAGAATAATACCCGATTCTTTTAAAACTACTGAACTATTAGATCTTCAGAGAAAAACTCAAAGAGATAATGAAAGAATTCTTTTAGACTTATTTATAAAAACTTTACACAATTCAAAACCAGTACATCTAAATGTGCCATTTGAAGAACCGTTATCCGAATTTTCTGACCAACCGACTATTACGATTTCAAACGAAACAAAATATCCCATAAAAAAAGATGATCTTACAGTTTTCAATAGTCCACTAATCAAGGATTATAAAAAAATAATGATTCTTTTTGGGTGTGCAAACAAAGGAATCTTGAGTGAAAGCACTATAGACAAACTATCTAGTTGTGATAATATTGTGGTCTTAAAAGAAACAACTTCAAACTTAAACAATACATCTTTTTTTGGAAAAATAGATCAACTAATTGCTCCTGCCGAGCTTAATGAAAACAGCTCTGAATTGTTCAATAAACTAAAGCCTGAACTGCTGATAACTGTTGGTGGAATGATTATTTCAAAAAAAATAAAATCAATGTTAAGGACTTATCAGCCAACTGCTCATATTCACTTGGGTCACAATGACGCAAAAGACACTTTTTATAAAGGAGTTGAGCATTTTAAAATAGATCCAAATTTGTTTTTTAAAAAAAGTCTTGAAAAACTTGTCTCAAATTATAACTACAAAAAACCCTGGATTGATATTTCAAAAAAGAGAGCTTTAGCTCACAAAAAATATCTTAACAAATTACCCTTTAGTGATTTAAAGGTTTTTTCCATGCTTGAATCTCGAATTCCCAAAAAATATACCATTCAAGTTTCCAATAGCTCTACAATAAGATACATGCAGCTTTTTGACTATAATCCTTTGTGTAGAGTCTATTGCAACAGAGGAACTAGTGGTATAGACGGTAGTACTTCTACAGCAATTGGAGCTTCGGTAAAATCAGCTTTTCCAGTTCTATTAATAACTGGGGATTTAAGTTTTTTCTATGATTCTAATGGATTGTGGAATTCAAATATAAAACCTAGTTTTAGAATTATAGTAATCAACAATAACGGAGGTGGTATATTTAAAATATTACCCGGATATAAAAACAATATTATTTCTGCTAAATTTATTGAAACAAGGCATGAACTATCAACAAAGCACTTGGCTAGAATGCACGGTTTTGAATATTCAAAAGCAAGGTCTGAAATTGGTCTAAAATGGAGACTTTATAGTTTTTTTAAAAAATCCTCTAAACCTAGAATTTTAGAAATAAACACAAACTCAGATTTAAGTTCAGATTTACTTAAAAAGTATTTTATTAATTTAAAATAAACATAAGTTTTGTAGATTAAGAAAGCATTATATTTAATAAATTTTTACTATGAAAACAGCTTGGGAGAACATTAAAAACTATTCAGACATTAAGTTTGAAATATACAACGGGGTGGCCAAAATCACTATCAATAGGCCAAAAGTTTACAACGCTTTTAGGCCTGAAACAAACATTCAAATGCTAGAGGCAATTGATATTTGTAGAGAGCGAAATGACATAGATATTGTTGTTTTCACTGGTGAAGGAGACAAGGCTTTTTGTAGCGGCGGAGATCAAAACGTAAAGGGTTCTGGAGGCTATATCGGAAAAGATGGTGTTCCAAGACTTAATGTTTTAGACTTACATAAAAAAATAAGAGAAATCCCTAAACCGGTAATTGCAATGGTAAACGGATTTGCTATTGGAGGAGGTCATGTTTTACATGTTGTTTGCGATCTTACAATTGCCAGTGAAAATGCTGTTTTTGGTCAAACAGGACCTAAGGTTGGGAGTTTCGATGGTGGATTTGGGTCTTCATATTTAGCTCGACACGTTGGTCAAAAAAAAGCTAGAGAAATCTGGTTTTTATGCGAACAATACTCGGCTAAAGAAGCTAAAGATATGGGAATGGTAAATAAAGTAGTGCCGTTAAAGGATTTAGAAAACACAGTTTTAGAATGGTGCTCAATAATGCAAAAAAGAAGTCCGCTTGCATTAAGGATGATAAAAAGAAGTCTGAATGCAGAGTTAGATGGTCAACATGGTTTAATGCAATTAGCTGGTGATGCTACTCTTTTGTATTACCTTACAGAGGAGGCTCAAGAGGGCAAAACCGCTTTTCTTGAAAAAAGAAGCCCTGACTTTAAAAAATATCCCAAATTCCCTTAATCTTTAAATATTGTTTTTAAAAAAAAATTCGTTACTAAAAGCTTGGATTTCTGCGGCAAGAATCAGAACGCTTCCCCTGTCTGTTTCGGGAATTTTAATAGGTTCATCCTATGCTTATTATTCTGACAAGTTTATTTTCTCTGTTTTTATTATTGCTGTTCTGACAACAATTTCTTATCAGTTACTTTCCAATTTTGCCAACGACTACGGAGATGGCGTAAAAGGAACTGATGATAAGAGAATCGGTCCTCAAAGAACTGTACAGTCCGGGCTAATATCTCAAGTTTTAATGAAAAGAGGTATAATAATTCTTTCCTTAATATCAACTTTTTTAACCTTGACGCTGATCATTCAAGCATTTGGATTAAAATCTTTTTATGTTTTAATTTTTGCAGCATTAGGGGGGTTGGCAATTTTATCTGCTATCAAGTATACTGTAGGTAAATTCGCATATGGATATTTTGGCTTAGGAGATTTTTTTGTTTTTATATTTTTTGGACTTATAAGCGTTTTAGGATCAAATTTTTTATTTGATTCTGTTTTAGAACTTAAGCTTTTAAAACCCTCTGTTGCGTTGGGATTATTAAGCGTAGGGGTTTTAAATTTAAATAATATGAGAGATTTACAAAACGATGCGGATTGCGGGAAAAAAACATTTGCGGTTTTCCTGGGTGCACAAAAAGCAAAGTTTTACCATCTCTTTATTGTAAGTTCTGCTATTGTTTTAATCTGCATTTTTCAATACGAACTAAATATTTTGTCTAAACTGTTTAATGCATTATTTGTCTTAAACTCTATAGGATTGTTTATTCATCTTGTTTTGGTTTTTAAAATCTCTGACCCTGTAGACTTTGACAAATATCTTAAAATTTTAGCTTTACATGCTTTTGTTTTTTCTTTGTTGTGTTCTTTTTATTTTTTTAAAATCATAGGATAATGAAAGCTTTTTATTTTAAACATCTTCTGAGTTTTCATAATCCAAGCGGAACTTCTAGGGGAATTTTAAAACAAAAAGAAAGCTGGTTTATTGTAATTGTTCAGGGAAATAAAACTGGTATTGGAGAATGTAGCTTGATTGAAGGGCTAAGCCCTGATCCCGTCAAGAGTTATGAACAAATACTAAAAACAGTGTGTGAAAACATTTCTGACGGCTTTGAAAACTTGTCTTTAAAGCTAAATTCTTTTCCTTCAATATTATTTGGTCTTGAAACTGCTTTTCGATCATTTGAATCCCATGACCCTCTTTTGTTGTTTCCTTCTGCTTTTACAAAAAACAAAGATTCTATTGCGATAAACGGACTGATTTGGATGGGAGAAAAGAATTTTATGATTTCTCAAATTAAAGAAAAAATTAATGCTGGATTTGATTGTATAAAAATTAAAATTGGATCGCTGGACTTTAAAACAGAACTTGACATCATTAAAAATATTAGAAAAGAATACTCATTAAAAAATTTAGAAATTAGAGTAGACGCTAATTGTGCTTTTACTTTTTCAGAGGCTTTAGAAAAGCTAAAAAAATTATCTGATTTCTCTATCCATTCTATTGAACAGCCTATTCAAACTAGGCAATGGGAAAACATGGCTTTTTTATGTGAAAAATCTCCCCTTGCAATAGCTCTAGACGAAGAGTTAATCAGTCTAGAGGAAGCGGAAAAAGAAAAAATGCTTCAGACTGTTAATCCTTCGTATATTATATTAAAACCTAGCCTTCTTGGTGGGTTAAGAAAATCTAATAACTGGATTAATATAGCGACCAAAAATAATATAAAATGGTGGGCTACTAGTGCTCTTGAGAGCAATATTGGGCTTAATGCAATCGCACAATGGGTTTACGGAAAATCTGCTAATATGAAACAGGGGCTTGGAACAGGAAAGCTTTTTTCTAATAATATTTTATCTCCATATATTATCGAAAAAGGACATTTAAAGTACTTTTTCGATAACAACTGGGATCTTGCATTGTTTGAAAAATATAAAAAAATAATGCTATAATGAGTGCCGGAATGTATAATAGCGTTATTATGTTAAATGGTGTTTCCCACCAATTATCATCTCTTTTGTCTTCTTCAACACTTAATAATTCTAGTCTTTTTAATTTCTTAAAAGAATGGACAAGCACAAGCTCAACTGTTGAGTTACAAACCTCTGGTTCTACAGGGTTGCCAAAAAAAATGCAACTCTCTAAAAGTAAAATGATTCTTTCAGCTAAAAGAACTGGCGAATTTTTAAAACTACAGCCAAAAGACAAAGCGCTTTGTTGTTTACCAATAAACTATATAGCTGGAAAGATGATGATTGTAAGAGCGCTAGTCCTTGGATTAGATTTACATTTGGCAAAACCATCTAAAAACCCTTTAAAAGGACTCTCTTTTCGCTTTGATTTTGTTGCTTTTACGCCTTATCAATTAGAGTATTCTTTAGATCAATTAAACAATATTAAGACACTTATTGTGGGCGGAGGCCCAATAAACGAAAAAACTAAAAAAAGTCTTTATAAAAGTAACACTGACATTTACGAAACTTTTGGAATGACCGAAACGGTTTCTCACATAGCTTTAAAACATATCAGCAAAGGAGAAAAGGAGTTTAAAGCGCTAAAAGGTGTTTGGTTTGAAACAGAAAACGATTGTCTAAAAATTTATTGTGATTCTATTTTAGAAGCTCCAATTGTAACTACAGACGTTGTGGAGTTGATTTCTAAAAAAAAGTTTGTTTGGAAAGGAAGAGCAGATTTTGTTATTAACTCTGGAGCTATAAAGGTTTTTCCAGAAGAGTTAGAGAAAAAACTAAATCAGACGATTTCTATTCCTTTTATTATATTAGGTGTTCCTGACGAAAAGCTTGGAGAAAAAATTGCTGTTGTTTTTGAAGGAGAAACTCCAAAGAATTTTAAAGATTTGGTTAAAGTATTAGACCCCTTCGAAAGGCCTAAAAAAATTTTTAATCTCTTGGTTTTTCCAAGAAATAATAATAAAATTTTAAGAAAAACACTTATTAATAAAATATTAAAGTCAAATGGATCAAACTAAAAAAGAAGAGTTTTGGAATACCTTAACGCATTTCATTGGGATAGTGTTAAGTCTTGTTGGATTCCCTTTGCTAATTATGTCCAATAATGATTTGTCGTCTTTTAGTCTTGTCAGTATTTTGTTTTTTGAATTTGGTTTATTATTTGTTTACATCTCTTCAACACTGTATCATTATGTAGATAATATTAAACTTAAAAAAAAATTAAGAACATTAGATCACATAAGTATTTTTTATTTGATTGCGGGATCCTATGCTCCTGTTTGCTTAATTACATTATACAATCATTCTGGAATTGAAATTTTTATAATCGTTTTAACAATAATGTTAATCGGAACTTTTTTTAAACTTTTTTATACTGGTAAGTATGAAAACTTTTCTCTTTTTCTATATCTAGCTATGGGCTGGTTAATAGTTTTTAAAATAAACACTTTAATTGATTTAATAAGCTTTAATGGTTTGGCTTTAATAATAGCCAGTGGTCTTTTTTATACATTAGGAACTTTTTTTTATTCCTCGAAAAAAATAAAATACTCCCATGCAATTTGGCATTTATTTGTGCTTGGCGGTAGCACAACTCACTATCTGTTTGTTTTGTTCTTTATTATATAAATCTTGTACCTTTAGGTATGGATTCAAAAAACTCTAGAAGAAAGTTTATAAAAACAGGTGTTTTAGCAGCAGCTGCTTCAACCGTTTCATACTCCTTTTCAAATAACCTTTACAACGACAACATTATTGGTCATGGAGATTTTAAATTTAAATTGGATAAGAAATGGAGTTCTCAAGATGTGTCAAAACATCCTGTTGACCATTGCCATGAAATGGTAATTGATAAGCGCAACAGGCTTTACATGACAACCACTCATAGTAAGAACAACATACTAGTTTACAACCGCGATGGAAAAGTTATAAATTCTCATAATCTAAATTTCACTGGTGCTCACGGCTTAACAATTTCGGATGAAGGTGGCGAAGAATTTTTATACGTTACTGATCCTGATAATAATAAGTTTTGCAAAACAACTTTAAAAGGAAAAAAAGTATTTGAGTTTAAGGCTCCTAATGAAATTTCTGAATATACTTCGTCATCATTATTTAAGCCTACTGAAATTACAGTAGCTTCAAATGGAGATTTTTATGTAGCTGACGGTTATGGTTTAGACTTTATTATTCAATATGATCATAACGGAAACTATATTCGTCATTTTGGCGGTCGCGGAAATAACGACAATCAATTTGAATGTTGCCATGGCGTAACGGTCGACAATAGAAATTCTAACAACCCTTTTTTATTAATAACTTCAAGGTCCAAAAATGAGTTTAAAAGATTTACAATGGACGGAAAATGGATTGAAACAATAAAGATGCCCGGATGTTATATTTGCAGGCCTGTAATAAAAGGAGAATCTTTAGCATTTGCCGTTATAGTTACAAAAGACTGGGGAAGCTATGATGGAATGTTAGCTATTTTAGACAGCGATTATAAGGTCGTATCACTTCCGGGAGGAAGCTCACCTAAATATATTGACAATTTACTTCAAAGGCCTGTTTATGATAGCCTTAGTTTTAGAAATCCGCACGATGTTTGTATTGATAGTGATTGGAATGTTTATGTGCCTCAATGGAACTCAGGTAAAATATTTCCAATTAAACTAACAAGAGTCTAATTATGATCAAGTATTTATTTTTATTATTTTCAATTACTATGTTTTCTCAAGGATACGAAACTCAAAAATATGAAATTGTTAAACAGTTAGAAGATGTCGAAATTCGGTTTTATCCGCCATCGTTAATGGCAAAAGTTAGTTCTAGCGGAGGGTTTATGAGGTTGTTTCAATATATCAGCGGAAAAAACGAAAAAAATCAAAAAATTGCCATGACTACACCTGTTCACATGACAAACGAAAACAACAAGTCTACGATGGAATTTGTTTTGCCTTCAAAATATTCATTAGAAAATATTGCAGCCCCGAATGACAAGAACATAGAGATTTATAATTCTAAACCTGGATATTATGCAGCAATAACATATGGAGGGTATTCCAACAATGAAAAGGTTAAAAAAAACCATTCTAACTTGTTAGACAAGCTTGAGGCTGATGATATTAAAGTTTTAAATAATATGCCAGTTGTCTTGTCATACAATAGCCCTTATAAAGTTTTTAATCGCAGAAATGAAGTCTTGGTTGAGATTGAATTTTAAATTTCTGAATCGATAAAATCAATTTTTGGATCCATAATTTCTTTAATTAGACTTTTTAACTCTTCTTCAAACCTATCAACGCTGCTACCTTCAATAAAGTCTGATTTAGAATCTTTAATTTTTAATCCCATTAAGCCATTGCTCAGGTTTCTAAACGAAATTATTCCAGCTGAAATTTTCTTAATATTATTGCCTCTATAATACATCCAAGCATAACACATTAACTGCATAGCTTTTGTTCTTAAAGGATCTTTACATATTAAGCCCATATCCTTAATTGTCAAATTACTAGAATTCACAAGTCCTGTTTTATAATCAATTATTCGAACTAATCCGTTTTTTTCATCAACTCGATCAATAATTCCCGTAACTAAAACACCTGCTTCTTGATTTAGTTTTAATGTTGATTTGATTTGATGCTCTAAAGCCAATATCTTGATAACGCTTCCGCTTTTTATATCCTGAAGCTCGTTCTGAATAAAAGTTTTTAAAGCACTTTTAATTACTTCAAAAATTATTAAATTTTTGCCTGAATCGAAGCTTTCTTTGTTCCGAACAAACGTGTTTTTAAGAACTTTATCAACTTTTAAAAGAGAGTTCTTAAGAGTTTTTATTTCTAGATATTTTCCAATAAAGGGCTTATAAAGTAGTTCTATTGTCTCATGAAAAACCAAGCCTATGGTTTTATGGCTTGCAAAACTTTCATCAACATCTTCTTTTTTTATATTTAAAAGTTTTTGAAAGTAATACTCCTTTGGATTTTTAATATATGTCTCTAAAGAAGATGGCGAAAAGCCTTTTAATGAAATTTCTTTTATTCTTTTTAAAGCGACAGGTGTCTTTTTTAAACAAATTTCGTTCTTTAAATTCTCAAAATTAGACTCCGGTTTATAATACTCTATTTTGTGATTTTTATTTTTCTCAAGCTCAAGCTGATATATAAACCTGCTTTTCTCAGCTTTTTTTAAGCCTGCGTCTTGAGAATTATAAATCAAAAAAATGTTTTTAGCTCTCTGAATTAACCTATAAAAATGATAACTGTATATTCTGTCTTTTTCGTTATGAGTTTGTAAATTATATTTGCCCTTTAGATCGTATGGAAGAAGCGATTCATAGTTTCTCCCCTTAGGCATTACCCCTTCATTAACTGATGTTAATATTATAGTTTGAAAATCCAAAGCTCTTGACTCTAAAAGTCCCATAAATTTAATTTTTGAATCTTTTCTAGATTTATAATTGACACTAATTTCTTTTATAAAAGAAATTATTACCTGTTTTAATCTTAATGGTTTTATTAATTTTTTATTATTCAGCTTTTCAATTTCTTTAAGCTCTAAAAGGATCAAACTAAGCTCTTGAGCTTCAAATTCGTTGAGAGATTCACTATCGATTAAAAGTTTTAATATATTATTTAATTCTTTCAAAATATCACTACTGTCTGACCACTTTTTGTGAATGATACTATAAATAACTTTTTCGTTTTTAGTGTTTCTTGAAAATGAATTATTTGCCAAAGCCTGGCTAGTTAAGAGTTGATGTTTCTTCCCCAGCACTTTTTTTAAAATATTACTGTTAAAAAATTTATTAATTAATTTACTTGATTTATATGTTCTTTGCTCTATTTTTAAATCTAGCAGAATAGATATTAGGTGTTTTATTCCTGATTCTTTTATTGGAATAGAAAAGTCAGCCTGATCTTCACTTAAGTTTTTAGGAAAATATTGTAAAATAGGACTTATTAAATTTTCGTCTCCAAGTATAACAGCTGTTGTTCCGTCCAAATAATTTTTAGAATCAGATAGTATTCTTCCCACTTCTTTAGCCTGGCCTATATCTCCTTGGGCTTCTATTATATTTATTTGTTTTTTAGAGTTGAAGTCTTCATTTAACCATTTAAATTTGTTCTTTGTATAAAAACTCCATTCTTTCCTATATTTTTTTATGTGAAAAGAAGCGCTATGGTTAGGATTATTAAAAGCTGAAGAGTCTATATCCCAAAACACATCTCCAGAATTAATCTGAATTAGTTCTTTAATAATAATCTCTTCGGCCTTAGATAGTGCATTAAGACCAATAAAAAAGAATTTACTTTCAGAGTTTGCTTGTTTATAATGTTCAAGACTAGCAACGGCTTCACTGTAGCACATGCCTTTTGTGCCTTGGCCATCACTATTTAATTTGAGCCTAAACTCCTTGTAAAGACCAACAAGGGTTTTTAAAAAATCTTGTTTAATGTTCGTGTTTAGATTGTTTTCTCCCCAATGTTTTATTTTATTTAGCTCTATTAAATCGCTCATTATATCATCTATATTTAAAAGATTCTGTTCTATTTCTGACGAATCTTTCAAAAACGAATTAACAACTGAAATGTCATAATTTTCTTCTTTTAGAGTCGATTTTTTCTTTTGATTATAAAGCTGATATATCTCGTTCTCTAAATAACTTTTTTTTACCTCTTTTAGTCCTGATATTTTTTTAATCAGTGAGTCAATAGAGTCAATTTGTGGGGCAAAAACAGGCCTGGCTATTGTTTGTAACAGAATTTTTTTAAATTCATAGGAAGCTCTTTTGTTTGGTAGCACAAAACAAATTGATTTTAAATCAATGTTGGAAAAATCAATATCATCTATTACTTTTTTTAAAAAAGGTGTCATATGTTAAAAATAAAAAAAGCGCCTGATTAATCAGGCGCTTTTTTTTATTAAATAAGAATTTAAATTTATTTAGAAGGTGGTGGTGGAATTACCTTAAACTCAACTCTTCTGTTTTTAATTCTTCCTTTTCTTGTATTGTTTGAAACGTTTGGCTTGTCTTCTCCGTAACCAACTGTCATTAATCTTGAAGATGTTATTCCGTTTTCAACTAAATATTCTTTTACAGACATAGCTCTAAGTTCTGAAAGCTTTTGGTTGAAAACTTTTGGACCAGACGAATCTGTATGTCCTTCAATCATAAATGGTGTCTTAGGGTAATCATTCATAATTCCTAAAACATCTCCTAACATTCCTTTTACTTTTGATCCTAGTCCTGCTTTATTCAACTCAAACGGAATCATTGCTCCAATAGCATTTAGTTTTTCCATTATTTCTTTTGTAGGGATAGGACAACCGTTATTATTTGTTAATCCAGCTGTATTTGGACATTTATCATCTTTGTCTAAAACACCATCAGAATCAGAGTCTGGCCATGGACAACCGCTGTTTGCAGCAGGTCCTGCTACATCAGCACAATTGTCAACGTTATCAGCTACGCTGTCACCATCTGAATCAGGACAACCATTCATATCTGCAGAGCCAGCTTCATTTACACAAGCATCTTTAGTGTCAGGCACTCCGTCTCCATCTGAATCAGGACAGCCGTCAAACTGTGCTAATCCTGCAACATCAGGGCAAGAGTCTTTACTGTTTTCGATTCCGTCTCCATCATTATCAGGACAACCATTAAATGCTGGTAAACCTGCTGTATTTGGACAATCGTCATATTGGTCATAAACACCATCTCTATCAGAGTCTTTCCCTCCAAAATTAATAGCTACACCAACATTGTGTTGAAAATGAGCTTTTAGATCTTGCATGTCATTAAAAGCATGCTTATATGTTGAATTAATTTTAATTGATATTTTTTCCGAAACAGGAATGTTAACCCCGTATCCACCGTTCAAAGTATGTGACCTTTCTTTTCCAAACCAAGTGTAACCGGTACCTCCTTCAATAAAAGTATTCATTTTAACGCTACCAACTTTTAATGTTAGGGGTAAATTATAGTTTACAACAGCATCAAGGCTTCCTAAAAAAGTAGGGCTAATTCTTGCTCTCTGATCTCCAAGGCGAGTTATAGAATTTAATGATGCTCTAAATCCGTATGAAACATTTTCAGTTCCATATCTCATTAAGCTTACTGTGTTTACAGGTGTTGACGGATTGTTCCAATTTTCGTCGAAATTGAAATACTCACTAAACAGTCCGCCAGTTGGATTGTCAGACGAGTCAGTTCCTACGGGATGAAAGTCAATTGCATTGACTCCTATACCGAACTGCCATTTATTGTTTTTGTCTTGAGCTAGCATGGTGCTAACTGAAAAAACCATAACAAAAACTGATAATACTTTAACTAATTTTTTCATTGAATAATATTTTTTATAATTCTGTAGTGCAAACTTAATGAATTTATAGGATATAGGCGTTTAAAAAAAAAATTTGTTCTATTTAACTTTTACTATGTCTATCGAATTTTCTACATAAACTAATACGGAAGCTTCTAGTTTGTAACCCATTTTTTTTAAAGTTTTTTGATATTTCACAATCTGTTTTTGATCTTTTGTAGATTTTTCTCCTGTTTTATAATCTATTATAACTACTCTGTTAGAATCCAAAAAAACAAGCCTGTCTGGCTTAATTATTTTATTAGACTCGGTGAAAATTTCTTGTTCGCAATAAACTAAGTTGTTTTTTGAAAAATATTCTTTTAAGTCAGGGTGATCAATAACGCTTTTTGACAATTTTATAACCTTGTTTTTAATGGATTTATCAACTGATTTTGAGAGCATTAGCTCGTTTTTTTCTTTGATATAGTCGGTTTCAAATTCAATATTTGACATGAATTCGTGAAAAACATTGCCAAAAACAATTTTTTCATTTAAAAACTTAGTGTCCGGGGTGGGTTGAAAAAATCTGGTTTCATATCCTTTAAAGCAAGGGGTTCTTTCGTTTTTTTTCAACTTTTCTTTATGAACTGGTTTTCCCCAGTTGAACTTGTCGAGATCCTCTTTCCATTCTCCCGAATTTTCTAAAAAAGCTCTGATTATTTGATTATGAGAATTAATAGTTTTTGTTTTAGGATATTCTGAAATCAAATGAAGTTCGTCTACCGCTCTAGTAAGGGCAACGTACAATAAGTTTAAATTGTCTAACTCCTCATTTGAGCTTATAATATCGTATTCCTTTTGGAAAGAGTCAGAGTATTCTCTAAAATTTTCGTTGAAAGGAATTAAAATTTTTTTTGAAAGATTTTCTTCGAAAACAGGAAGCCAGTTTCTTTTTCCAGAATTTCTGTGAGTCACAGAGTCAACAAAGGGATAGATAACGACTGGGAATTCTAAGCCTTTTGCTTTATGAATAGTTAAGACCTGTACTGCATTTTTTGAACTACTTGAAGGTATTTTAATTTTTGTGTTGTTTTTTTTCCAAAAAATCAAAAACTCCTTTTCATTATTTTTGTTTTGAGAAACTTGTTCGAATATAACCTCTCTTAAAAATAAAATATATGGGTCAGTGTTGCTCAAATCCATATTAAGCTCCTTGATGAAAAAATCTACAGATTCTAAAAAAGACATTTCAAAAGCCCTGTAAAGGCTGAAAATGTTTAAGTTTTTAAGAAACCTTTTAAATTCATTTTTTAAGTTTTCTTTATAAAAAACAAACAAATCTTTAGGTTGAACTAATGTGGCAAATTTTCCAATTAGTATGGCTCTAGCTTCTTGATTGTTGTTGTCAACTTTTAGTTTAATTAAATTGATTAAGAGCTCTATTTTTTTAGAGTTGTTTATTGAAAGTGAGTCTTGGGATAAAACAGAAACGTTGTTTTCAATTAACCACTCAGATACTTGAGACGACTGTTTGTTGTCTCTGACTAAAACTGCTATTTCTGACTGTTCAAAACCCCTAGAAAGACAATTTTCTATTTGAGATAATGTTTCTTTTAACACACTCTCCAATTGTTGTTCTTTTTTAAAATCTTTATTTATAAAAGTTATTGATACGTGTCCATTAGAAAAATTATTTTGTTTCTGATTTGAGCCCTGTAAAAATATTTTTTTATGATAATTTAAATTCAATAGCCCTGATGCATGCTTAAAAAGCGAATTATTAAATTTTATTATTTCATTTCTGCTTCTAAAATTTACAGGAAGATTTGTTATGTTTTTTTGTACACTAAATGGAGTTTTTTTATTTAAAAGAAGTGATACAAATATTTTTGGATCTGCACCCCTCCATCTGTATACTGACTGTTTTGGGTCTCCAACCAAAAAAAGAGACCCTTGGTTTTCGTTTTCCTGGAAAGACTCTAAGGCATGAGAAATTAATGGTATTAAATTTTTCCACTGTAAATTAGAAGTGTCTTGAAATTCGTCTATTAAATAATCATTAAACTTTACTCCTAGTTTTTCATATAAATATGGTGTAGGTTGATTTGCTATTTCTTTGTAAATAAGCTTGTTAAATTTAGAGAGTAAAAGTTCATTGTTTTCTTTTTGAATATCTTCAGAATTTGATTTTATTATTTTAAGAAGAATTGACGGAGTTAATGAATACAAAAAAGAGTTCAAAACTTTTATTTTAATCAGAAGCTCTTTTAGTTCTAAAAACAATTCAAAAAGATTTGCTACAAAAACGTTTAGCTTGTCAGGGTTCTTTTTTAAACAACTTTTATTTATTAATGTGTTTTTTTCAAATAGAGTTGAGATGCTTTTTATTGAGCTCCATTTAAATGAGTTGTTTTGTACAGATTTAATAAATTTTGGAAAAGAATTTCTTGAAAAAGCAATTTCTAAATCTTGATTTGAAATATTTTTCTCAATGTTTATTAATAAAGTCTTGAGTTCGCTGTTTAAGCTATTTAATTTTACTTCTATCTTGTCTTTTAAAAGTTTAAAGTTCTTTACAAAGGTTTCCTTAGAAAACTGCGCAACACCTGCATCACGCA
>ENA-ORCY01000341-ORCY01000341.1-marine-metagenome-genome-assembly--contig:-NODE-341-length-29988-cov-5.906556_pt1 | contig 29988 bp, 48 predicted proteins | sample MGYA00248634_ERZ508507 | MGnify/ENA primary metagenome ERZ508507 (study PRJEB26178, sample SAMN06266269) | marine metagenome | isolation source: Columbia River Estuary | place: USA:Columbia River Estuary... | reverse complement strand
AAGCTAAGTTCGATGAGCAGTTTATGAGCATAGTAAATAAGCTAGAAGATATGTATCCAGTTGAGCGTGTAATAACGTTTAGCGGTAGTAAGGGAAATTTCAGAAAGCTAATTACAAGCGATTACAAAGCCAATAGGAAAAAGCAAGAGTTACCACCTTTGTTAAATGAGATGCATCAATTCGTTAAAGACCAATACGACAGCGTTTGGGGTTACGGAATAGAAACGGATGATATGGTTGCTAGATATTGGTTTGAGTTGTCAAACGAGCTAGGGCGTGATAATGTTATGATAGTAAGTATCGATAAGGACTATAAGCAATTTCCTTGTCTTATGTACAACTATCACTACAAACATAAAGAGGTTTTAGATATAAGCGATGACGAGGCTTTATATAACTTCTACGAGCAAATGATAATTGGTGATACAGCCGACAACGTAAACTACTTTAAAGGTAAAGGAAAAAAGTTTGCAGAAAAATATTTAGCTGAATGTGATACAAAATACCAATACACTAAAAAAATGTACGAATTATTTAAACAAGAATACAAAGGCAAAGCACGTCAGAAGTATGCAGAGTGTTATCACTTATTAAAACTTAGAACAAATGATTAGATTTGTATATGACCTAGACATAGTTATTGAAGCTATGGAGAACCAAGACTATAAAGACGCTTTAGCAATGATTAAAGACATACAAGAAGATTTAAGAATATTAGCATTACTATAAAAATAAATAGTTAATTAATTGTTTATTAAAAAGAAAAAACATATATTGCACAAAATTAAAATAATAATAATTAAAACAAAAACAAAATGAAAACAACAGAAATTAAAAGAGGACAGTTCAACGCTTATTACCCAGTATCTGACTTAAAACATTCTTTAGTAAATAGGGATATTGTTCAAAATCATTCAGACATATTTAAGAAAAAACTACAACAATACGGTTGGTTATCCCCAATAATTATTGACACAAAAGGAAATATTATTGAAGGACATCACAGAGCATTAGCTACTCAAAACTTAGGATTAGAAACTATACCTGTTTATATTATTGACTGGGTAAATACAAGCGATTTAAACGAATATCAAAAATATATTATAAGTTTAAATAGTTCAAATAGAAAATGGTCTTCATTAGATTATTTAAAAAGTTTTTCAAGAAATGTTAATACATATTCATATGTATATAAGAAGTACGAAGAAACAAAAGACGTTTTTTCAGTTGGTAACTTATTAAATATATATTTTGGTTATGGTTCAACACAACAATTTAGAGATGGCAAATCAATAATTAAAAACAAAGATTTTAGCGAATACTTATATGAAAACTTTTTTAGATTAAAGAGGGATTATGGAAGTGTAAAATTTCAAGCGTTTACAATAAACAGAGTTTGTTCTTTTGTACACCCTAAGCTGAAAGGAAATAAAAAAGAAATGAATTTTATATTTAAACAATTAGAGAGTTTAGCTAAAAATGATAGTCCTTTGTTGTCATCAGTAGAAATGATTAGACCTTGGTTGATTGAACAGGTAAAAATATATAGAGATAAATAAAATTATGAAACGAGCAACTTATTTACATTACGAGAACGGTAAAGGCTATGACGTTATAGACTTTATAAAAGACTATGAACTAAACTTCAATAGGGGAAATATCATTAAGTATATTTGCAGAAGCGGAAAAAAAGACGATGAATTAAAAGACTTAGAAAAAGCAGCAGATTATTTAAGGCGTGAAATAGAATACCTAAGAGAGCAACAACAACAATGGATAGAAAAAAACAAATGAGAAAAGAACAAAAAGAATACTACGAAAGAATGGAACAAAAAGAACTAGAACACCAAGAACAAGTTAGAGGGGTACAAGATGACCCAATAACACATAGGCATCTAAGCTATTTAAAATGTGTATTGATAAGTCAATTACTACTAGAAGCAAACGATGACTTAAAAGGAAGCGTAGGGTTTAAGCAGAACGTAAAGCTGCAAGTCAATAAGACATCAAAACTATTGGAAGGAATATATCAAGAAGGATTTAATAATGTGTACAATAACAATCCCGAAATGTGTACCAATGTACTAAACAAAATAGATAACCTAATGCACAAAATAAAAGTAGCTACTATTGATGAACTAGTAATGATAGATGCCTTAGTAGATAACTACTTCCAGAACAAAGAAGAACATAATAAAAACCAAACAGCAGAATTCACTAAACTAGATTAATATGTATATAAATATAGAAATAAAAAACACTGATAGAAAAGACTATTATAAATTCCTTATAAACGGATTAGACTTAGGAACGTGGGAACGCTCAGACCTTAGACACTTAATAGAAACAATAGACAATAAAATATAAACAATGAGATTAGATATATTAAAAAAAGCAGTAGATAAAAAATTTGGTTTAGACATAGCCACAAGGTCAAGAAAAAGAAAATATGTATATCCAAGAAAAGTATTTTGTAAACTCGCAAGAGATACAAGAGTAACGTTTAGAGAGATAGGAAACGAAATAAACACACAACACGACCTTGTCGTATTCCACTGCAATACAGTAGATGTTATAGACTACGAGCATAAAGATAAACACGATGAACTAATTGATGAACTAGGTTTAGTATTTTCAAAGCCTTTCACTGATATACAGAAAGCAAAAATAAAAAAAGAAATAGAACAAGTAAAGACAAGCGAAACATTAAAGCGTATTAAGTGCATTACAGACGTTATAAGCCAATGGGACATAGAAACAGTACAAGAGTTTAAACAAACACGACTAGACCCATTTAATGCATCATTAAAGACTAGAATAAAGCCAAAGACTATAAAGGAAGTAAAAGGAGCGTTATTAAACAACCGAGTTAAAAACCCTGTACTATGCTAATAACTAACGAGGACAATATGGAACTTATGGCTAGGTACGAAGATAACTACTTTGACCTTGCGATAGTTGACCCACCTTATGGAATAGGTGCAGGAAGTAATAAATTTATAAACGGAACAAGTAAAACAGAAAAGAATTATTATAGAGATAATGACTGGGATATAGCCCCTAATAAAGAATATTTTACTGAACTACAAAGAGTTAGTAAAAATCAAATTATTTGGGGTGGAAACTACTTTGTGGAACACTTGCAAAATTTTAGATGTTTTATATTTTGGGATAAAACTATACACGGAAATAGTTATGCAGATGGTGAAATGGCTTGGACTTCTTTTGATAAAGTTGCAAGGTATTACAGAAAAAATATAGCACAAGTTACAAGCGAAGGTAGAATGCACCCAACACAAAAACCCATAACTCTATACGAATTTATATTAATGAATTTTGCAGAAAAAGGAAATAAGATACTTGACACTCATTTGGGTTCTGGAAGTATTGCCTTAGCCTGTCATAATTTAGGGTTTGACCTTACAGCTTGTGAATTGGACAAAGAATACTATAATGAAGCAATAAAAAGAATAGAGCAACACAAAGCACAAATAAGAATGTTCTAAAAAAAAGTAATTCTGTTTATATATTAATAAGGATTGATTAAACAATTTATTTCAATATGGATAATAGAAAAAACAATGGTGGTGCTAGAGAGGGTGCAGGGCGTAAACCAAAGGCACAAGAACAAAAACTAATAGAACGCTTAGATGCTATTATAGACAAAGACGAAGCACTAGGTAAACTAGGGGAACTAGTAGCTAAAGGCGATATGAGAGCCGTACAACTGTATTTAAGCTATCGTTATGGCAAACCCAAGGAAAGTGTTGACATTAACTCTAGTGAGGGTTTAAACATTAATTTTAGAGATTTAATAAAGTTCGTTGATTGAAGTAAAGAAAAAATATATGCCTATTGTTGAAACAGACAGTAGGTATTTTATTGTAAGTGGTGGGCGTGGTTCTGGGAAGTCTTTCTCAATAAACGCCCTTTTAGTGATGCTAACATACGAACAAGGTCACACGATACTGTTTACTCGTTACACATTAACCTCAGCTTATATATCAATCATTCCAGAATTTATTGACAAGCTAGAACAGTTCGGCTCAATAGCAGACTTCCATATAACCAAAGACGAAATATTAAACAAAAAGACAGGAAGCAAAATAATCTTTAGGGGAATTAAAACTTCAAGCGGTGACCAGACTGCTAACCTTAAATCATTACAAGGGATTACAACTTGGGTAGTTGATGAAGCAGAAGAACTAGTGGACGAACAAAAGTTTGATACTATTGATTTATCAGTAAGACAGCAAGGTAAACCAAACAGAATAATATTAATACTAAATCCAACTACAAAAGAACATTTTATATATAGACGTTTTTTTGAAGATAGAGGGGTGCAAGAGGGCAGTAATATAACTAAAGAAAATACTACATATATACATACCACCTACCAAGATAACATTGATAACTTATCTAAAAGCTATATTGAACAAATAGAGCAAATGAAGATAAGACGACCAGAGAAGTACAAACAACAAATGCTAGGTTCTTGGTTAAACAAAGCGGAAGGTGTTATATTTAATAATTGGAGTGTAGGGGAATTTAAGCACATAGGCACAAGCGTATGGGGACAGGATTATGGATTTGCAGCAGACCCAAGTACATTGGTTGAGGTCAATATCGATAGTTCTAACAAACGTATTTATTTAAAGGAATGTTTCTACTTGCAAAGACTAACAACGTCACAAATAGCACAGCTTAATTTAAAACACGCTAGAGAGGGTTTAATCGTTGGGGATAGTGCAGAGCCTAGACTGTTAAGCGAAATAAAAGCAAAGGGTTGTAATGTACGCCCAAGCATAAAAGGTCAAGGAAGTATTACCTATGGCATTAGCTTATTACAGGACTATGATATTATAGTAAGCCCAGATAGTACGAACTTAATTAAGGAACTAAATAATTACAGGTGGCTCGAACGCAAATCAAATACTCCAATAGATAACTGGAATCATTTAATCGATGCGGTTCGTTATGCAGTAGGCTTTCAATTACAGAATCCAAACAGAGGAAAATATACAATATCTTAGTCACTAAAATAAATTAAAAAAGTTTATATATTAATATGGAAGTAAAGTTAAGCATACCAACAACGTTAAATGAAATAACTCTAGGACAATATCAAGAGTTTTCAAAATTAGATATTACAAAGGAATCAGAAGTACAATCTAAGATGATTGAGATATTCTGTAAAGTACCTATCGAGGTTGTACGCTCAATGAAAGCAAAAGATATAACCGATATATGCACTGTCATAAATACTATGTTTGATGTAGAGCATCAGATGTTGAATAGGTTTCAAATGAACGGTAATGATTACGGTTTTATACCAGACTTAGAAAATATAAGTTTTGGTGAGTATGTGGACTTGGATACGTTTATGGGTGATAACGATAACCTGCATAGGGCTATGAATGTTTTATACAGACCTATTGATTTAAAACAAGGGCAAAGATATACGCTAAAAGAATACGACCCAGATACAAATGAAGAAGCTAAGAACTATCCTTTAGATGCGTGTTTTGGTGCTATGGTTTTTTTTTACGATTTAGGGAAGGACTTATCGACAGTTATTCTGAACTCTTCGAGCAAACAGAACGAGGAGAATTTAGCGCAATATCTGGCTTCACTACAAAATGGGGATGGTACAATTCAATCTATGCAATCGCTAACGGAGATATTACAAGATTTGAAGATATCACTAAACTAAATGTTCACGAGTGTTTAACTTACTTAACATATACAAAAGAGAAAAACGAAATTGAAGCAAGGAATATAAAAAACAAATTCAAATGAGCCAAACAGGAATAAGGGGTTATTACTTATTGACCCAAACTATTAAAAATGCATTACTAAGTGATATAACCGTTCATACAGTTACAGAGGGTGATTTGTTTGATGTTGATTTGTCTAAGCAAACGATATTCCCTTTATCGCATTTAATAGTTAATACTGTCACAGCACAAGAAAGTGTTTTAAAGTTTAACATTTCTATATTAGCAATGGATATAGTGGATGAAAGCAAAGAACCAACTTCAGATATATTTATAGGAAACAACAATGAGCAAGATGTTTTGAATACACAACTAGCAGTGTTGAATAAGTTAGTACAGGTTTTAAGGCGTGGAGATTTATATAATGATAAATACCAATTAGAAGGTGATGCAAGTTTAGAACCGTTTGTAGATAGATTTGAAAACAAGGTAGCAGGATGGACTGCAACGTTTGATATATTTGTTAATAACGACATTGAAATATGTTAGCAGATAAATCTTTACAAGAAGAATTAAACAAGTTCGCTAAGTACGTTATACAGCAAAGCAGAAGCAACTTAACTAAGGGTGACTCTGATTATGGCACATACAACGACACTAAGACACTTTACAATAGTTTAAAGGGTAGCGTAATACCAACTAAAAACGGTGCTAACCTTAATATTGAAATGGCTGATTATGGTAAGTTTAAAGACAAAGGAGTAAGAGGGAAGTCATCAAGTGCAAAAGCTCCAAACAGTCCATTTAAATTTGGTAGTGGTACAGGACGTAAAGGCGGTTTAACTGAGGCGATGGAGGGTTATGTTAAAAGGCGTAAAATACAGTTCAGAGATAGAAAGACAGGTAAGTTTTTAAGTTACGAAAGCACAGCGTTTTTAATTGCTAGAAGTATATATCAAAAAGGAACTAAAGCTAGTTTGTTTTTTACTAAACCATTTGTCGCTGCATTTAAAAGGCTTCCAGATGAATTAATAAAAGCGTATTCTTTAGGCTTAGAAAAAGATTTAATAAAATTAACAAAACGATAAAATGGCAAAAATTAACACAAGAAGCCCTTATTATATATATTTAAATGAAAGCGATTTAACAAGTGCTAATTTAAAACTATGGATATATAGCGGAAACCAAGGAACAGCACCTACAACACCAACTTATTCTTTAAATTCTACTGCTGTAAATTCAACAATTAATTTTGAGATATCAGAACTTGTTAGAGATTATATGGATTATAATCCTTCTATCGTTTCAACTCCTGTTATTTGGGTTGATTATCAAATTACAAAAATAGTGGCAGGGGCTGAGGTTGTTATGACAACAGTTCAAAACACTGGGTATTATGGTTACGGATATTTTCAAGAGGGAATTAATCCACAAAATGATTCAAGCTTATTACAGTCTAATTTAAAAATAGTCAAGTTAGATGATGCAGCCGTTTATTTGCCTGTTGATAGTACTAAAACTTCAAGTGTTGCTTTTTATCATAACGGACAAGAAATATATAAGCAAAACATTACTGGTTCATTATCAAATTTGTTTCAAATACAATACATAACAAATTCAGTTAGTCCATCTGATGAGTTTGAGGATAGGGTTTTAAATGATGGCGGTACTTTCGAGAATAACCTTTGTTTAGATTCATTCTTAGACAGTACAACGTTATTTCCTGTTGACACTATATATATTAATTCAATAGATGGAAGTGTTGACCTTATAAAGGTTGAAAACATTGAGGAATGCAAATATCAGCCTTACAAATTAATTTTTATAAATAAGTTCGGTGCATTGCAAGATGTGTGGTTTTTTAAACGTAGTAATAAACAACTATCTACTAAAAAAGAGGGTTTCAAAAGAAATACACTTACAGCACTTGGCTATGCAATAGACCAACACCAACAAAAGAACCTATATAAAATGGGTACTGAAAAAATGGACTTAAACACTGGTTACTACCCAGAAGATTATAACGATGTATTTAAGGAAATGCAATTAAGCGAGGACTGTTGGATTGAAATAGATGGCGAAGTTTTACCAGTAAATATAAGCGATTCAAGTTTTAGCTACAAGACGAGTTTGAATGATAAGCTAATAAACTATAATATAAAGATAGATTTCGCTTTTGATACAATAAATAACATTAGATAAATGCAGATAATTGACTTATATATAAGGGATGGGAATAAGTATAGTTCCAGGGGAAGCTTTCCATATGTGACAAGACTACTTGATACTTCAACAGATTTCACAGGTGGTGATTTTAAGGTAGGTCAAATAGTTAAAAACCTTGCTTCTGGAGTAGAAGGTAAAATTACAGCAATAGCACCTACTGGGAATGTTAATACTTTAGATATTGATGGTGGGGGGTTTGCTGGTAACAATCAACCATATCAAATATATAACGAATTTACAAAGTTAGATTTGTTTAAAGATGAAAGCGTTTCTATTACAGATAGTATTCAAAACGTAAAAGACCCATCTAAAATATTTGCACCATTTAGCCAACAGTTTAGTGTACCTGCTTCAAAGAATAACAATAAAGTTTTTAAACATTATTATAATGGTAAGATTGAAAACAGTTACGATGCTAGATATAAAGGTGATGCGTTAATACAGCTAAACGGATTAAATTACAAAATAGGAAAGTTCAGCTTAACATCTGTTGAATTAAAAAACAATGTAGCTTATTCATATAAATTAGTTTTTACAGGTGAATCTGTTGAGTTTAAAGATTTACTAGCTGAGAATGAACTTAGTTCTTTAGATTACCCAGATACTTTAAATTTTGAGTATGATAGTGATTTTGTAAAAAGTAAATTAAGAGGTAGTGCAGAAGGTGATGATTTAGTGTTTCCACTTATAACGCATAGTAAGAATATGCGATACGGCTACAATGACCAAGAAGGGTATAAGGATGTTATAAGTAATACCTATATAAACTATTCTGATTTAAAACCTGCATTAAAAACTAAAGTTATTATTGATGCAATAGAAAACACTTACCCACAAATAAAATTTAGCCAACAGTTTTTTAATAGTTCTACATTTAAAAAGCTTTATATGTGGCTTCACAGAGAAGAAGGGTTTTTGTCTAATGCCGATGAAGGTGGTGCAGTTCAAACGATAAGCACTAGATTTTCGTATGTACACAGTGTTTGGACTGGTAATTACAATTATTATGACTTTGTTTCTGGAACAGAATTAAGACCTGCTGCACCTTACGAAGATGGGTTTTTTAGTTATAATTGGGGGTATTTATTTGAATTGACAGTTAATTCACCTGACCAAAATAGGACTTATGATGTACAAATATTAAGAAATTCTGATAATTCAGAAGTAGCGAATTTCAGTGGGACAGGAACTCAGACTTTTTCTCATCAATTTTCATTAGAAAACTGGGGTGAAGAAATTATTAACGTGCAGATAAATATAACAACAGCCAACACTTTAGGAATGTCACAAGATTTGGTTGTTTATAAAAATAGAAGGTTTGGAAGTAATGGTAATTGGCAGTCTTATGACCAAGGGATTTATGAAAAGTCAGCACCTACATCTGCAAACGTAGTGACAATAAGCAGACAAATGCCTAAAATTAAAATATTTGATTTTCTTAAAAACATTTTTACGATGTTTAACTTAACTGCATATAAAGAGGATGGGATTATTAATGTTTTACCTTTAGATGATTATTACAATGCAGGCAATTATTATGACATTACTGAGTACGTAGATACAGAGAAATCAAAAGTGTCTAAATTATTGCAGTTTAAAAATATGTTATTTAAGTTTAAAAGCAAAAAATCATATTTAGTACAGTTTTCAGAAGAACAACAAGGTAATAAATTTTCACAAGAAAGTTATGGAAATGACAAATGGGATGGGGGTAATTATAAAGTTGAAGTTGGTTTTGAGAAAATGATGTACGAAAGATTAACTGATGAAGAAACAGGTAATTTAACTGCGGTGACGCAGGGTGCTATGTTAGATAAAAAGTTTGAACCAACAATCGGTGAGCCTTTATTACTTTATTGTTTAAGTACACAAACTTCTGGCACTGTTTCTGATAGGCTTTTATTTGAAGAACCGAATGGAGTTAGAACGCTTATTAACCCTTATCTAAGACCCTCAAACTCTTTACCGAATTTATTTTTTGGAAGGGTTTTTAATACTTTAAATTTTGGTGTTGAAATTGATGAATACACTTTAACCACAGGTACACAAGATGTGTCTGATGATTTATTTACTAAGTATTACAGAAATTATGTGGCTAATATTTTCGCAAGGGATTCTAGAAAATTAAATGTTACTGCTTATTTACCTTTAAATGTAATTTTAAATTATAGACTAAATGATGTTTTTATTATAAATAATACCGAGTACAGAATAAACTCAGTAAAGACAAATCTACTGACAAACAAAACAGATTTAGAATTGTACAATTTACAAGTGAATACATCGCAAAGCATAAACGGACAAAGACCAGATTTAAGCAGAGTTCAGAATTTAGAAACAACAAGCAAAACATCTTCAACCATAGCTTTTGATTGGGATGCTATAACTGATTCTAATCTTATTAAATATGAGATATATATAGATGATGTTTATGATACTTTTGTTTTATCTACCGAGCCTACTGGCAAGGAACGGTTAAATTTAGATTCTGACACAACTTATAAAATATCTATAAGACCAATTTACGATATAGACGGAACTGAGTTTGCAGCGTTTGACACTGATTTATTTGAAACAACACTATAAAATATGATTAAATTAATAATAGAAAGTTTAAAGTACGCTAACGGAGAAACCGAAAATCTAAGGGTAGCACAAGGAAAATATAAATTACCAACCACTTTAAAAGAGGGTTACAAAACGTTAAAACAAGAGTTACAATGGCAATAGAAAAAACAATTAATTTAAACGTTAATAGTAAAGACGCTGTTAAAGGGATAAATGATTTAGAAAAAAGTATTGACGGAGTAAATAAAGAAGTCCAAGGTACAAACAAATCGACCCAAGCAATGAGTGGAACTCTTGACAAGGCTACTGGTGGTGCGGTTTCCAAATTCGCAGCGTTTAAGGGTGCTATTGGTAGCGTTACAACAGGGTTTAAATCTTTAAGGGTTGCAATTATAGGCACTGGGATAGGTGCTTTATTAATAGCTGTCACAGCTTTAGGTCAAGCATTTACAAGAAGTGAAGAAGGGCAGAATAAATTCGCTAAAATACTAGGCGTTATTGGTAGCGTTACAGGAAACCTTTTAGACTTATTAGCTGATTTAGGTGAGAATATTATAAGTGTTTTTGAGAATCCTAAACAAGCAATAACAGAATTCGCTAACTTAATTAAAGACAATATTGTTACTCGGTTTGAGGGGTTGTTGAATTTAATACCAAATCTAGGTAAAGCGGTTGAGCAATTATTTAAAGGCAATTTTAAAGAAGCAGGTAAGATAGCTGCTGATAGTGTGGGTAAGGTTGTTTTAGGTGTTGATAGTGTTACGGATAGTGTTAACAATGCGGTTGAATCGGTTAAAGATTTCGGTAAAGAAATTAAAGCAGATGCGGAATCAGCAGCAAAAATTGCAGACCAAAGAGCAAACGCAGAAAAAAAAGCTAGAGATTTAATAGTTGAAAGAGCTAAGGCAGAGCAGGATATTGCAAGGCTAAGGGAAAAAGCGGTTAGTAAAGATAAATTTACAGCAGAAGAAAGAATTAAATTTTTAGAGGAAGCAGGTCAAATAAGTAGCGACTTAGCAGCCAAAGAAACTGAAGTAGCAAAGCTAAGGTTAGAAGCTAAACAAACTGAAAACGCATTAACCAAAAGCAATAAAGATGATTTAAACGAAGCAGCACAATTAGAAGCTAGTGTTATACAATTAGAAACGCAAAGACTTAATTTGCAAAAGCGATTGAGTACGGAACTTTTAACCGCTAGAAACGAGGCGAAAGCAGCAGCAAAAGAAGAACCAGAAGTAATAGATAAAAAACTTCTAAAGATTCAAGAAATACAAGAAGCATATAGGCAAAAACAAAAAGACAAAGATGCTGAAACGGAACTTGAAAAAATAAACCTTGAAGAAGAACGTAAATTAGCTGAACTTGAAAGACTAGGTGCAACCGAAGAACAGAAACAAAGTATAATTGATTTTTATAATGGCAAAAGACTAGATAACAAAACAGCACTTGACAAGGCAGAAGTTGAAATTGATAAAAATACTGCAAAGGCAAAACAGGAAAATTTAGCAAAAGTTGGAAATGCTTTAAGTTCATTCTCAGAATTGGCTGGTAAAGAAACTGCTGCTGGTAAGGCTTTAGCCATTGCATCTACATTAATACAAACCTATCAATCTGCTCAAAGTTCTTACGCTTCTTTAGCTGGTATTCCTGTGGTAGGTCCAGCTTTAGGTGTTGCTGCTGCTGGTGCTGCTGTGTTTGCTGGTATGAAGCAAATACAAAACATTAAGAAAACTAAAGTTCCTGGCGGTGGTGGTGGTGCTTCGGCTGGTGGTGGTGCTTCGGTTGGTGCTGCTCCAACCCCTCCAAGTTTTAATGTAGTAGGTTCTAGTGAAACAAGTGCTTTAGGGGATGCGGTTGCAAGTCAAACAAACGAACCAGTACAGGCTTATGTAGTTTCAAACGATGTAACAACAGCACAAAGTTTACAGAACAATATCGTTGAAGGTGCTACAATATAAAAAACAAAAATAAATAAATTTAATTATATATTATTATGAGAATAGTCGAATTAATATTAGATGAGGAAAGCGAACTAGGAATTGAAGCCATTAGCGTTGTAGAATCTCCTGCTATTGAAGAAGATTTTGTTGCTCTAAAAAGCCAAGAATTTAAACTAGCAGAAATAGATGGAGAGCGTAGGATATTAATGGGTGCTTTATTGATACCTAACAAGCCTATTTATAGACGTAACGGAGAAGATGAATACTATATATATTTCTCAAAAGATACTGTCTTAAAAGCGTCCCAGATGTATTTAATGAATAGTAAGCAAAACAACTCAACACTAGAACACCAATACGAATTGGAAGGTTTAAGTTTAGTTGAATCTTGGATTGTTGAAGATAAGGTACACGATAAGAGCGTGAAGTTTGGGATGGATTTACCTTTGGGAACTTGGGTCGGTTCTGTTAAAGTAAACAATGATAAAATCTGGAAGGAATTTGTCCAAACGAAAAAAATTCGCGGTTTCAGTATTGAAGGATATTTCGCTGATAAGATGGAAATGGAACGCCCAAACGATGCAGCAATAAAAGACGAACTTGCACAAATAGAAGAAGCCGAAGCAGAATATTTACTAGCAGAAATAAAAGCTATTATTAAAAATGATAAGCGAGTAAAGGGTGGTAAAAAAATGGTTTTAGAAAGCTATTCAGATTATCCTAGTTCAGTAAGTAACAACGCTAAGAGAGGGTTAAAACTTAATGAGGCTGTAAATAATAAATGCGCTACACAAGTCGGTAAAGTAAGAGCGCAACAATTAGCACAAGGAAAACCAATCAGCAAAGAAACTATAAAAAGAATGTACTCTTATTTGTCAAGGGCAGAAGCGTATTACAAACCAGAAGATACAGAAGCTTGTGGAACTATATCGTTTTTATTATGGGGTGGCAAATCGGCTAAAACGTGGGCAGAAGCTAAACTTAAACAACTAGAAAATGATTAAATGGTCTAAATATTTTACACCTAGTAGGACAAGCCCAAAGGGTGGGCGTAAAGGTTGCCTATGCAGGGATAGGGATGCTTACTCTATTGAATGTTGTAATGGAGATATAATATCTCAGGGTATCGGTTCAATTTCTAAAAATGAAAATGCAAATTAAATTAATCTAAATTATATATAAGTATGAAATCAAACAACGTGATTGAAAAAATCAAAGACGTTCTAAACCTTAACGAAGAAGTTAAGCTAGAACAAGCTAAACTAGACAACGGTACAGTCATTGAGGCTGATTCGTTTGAAAGTGGCGTGGAAGTGTTTATCGTTACAGAAGATGAGAAAGTTGCTTTGCCTATTGGCGAGTACATATTGGAAGACGGTAAAATATTAGTGGTAGCAGAAGAAGGTGTAATTGCTGAAATCAAAGATGCTGAAACTGAAGAAGAAGTTGAAGAAACTGAAGCAGAAGAAGTTGAGGTTGAAGCGGCTGAAGAAGAAGAAATGGGCTATGCTACTAAAGAAGAACTAGCAGAAGTAAAAGATATGATTGAAGAAATCAAAGCAATGCTAGAACCAAAAGAAGATTTGAGTTCTGATGACTTAGGAAACCTTTTAACAGAAGAATTAGCTAAACACGAAAGAGTAGAGTTAAACGAAGTACCTGTTGAAGTACAAGCTGAGTTAAATGAACCAAGTGCTGAGCCTATCGTATCAAATCCAGAAGTACATAAAACTATCTCGAAATTTAGTGTTTCTAAAAACAGAAAAAGCACTACTATTGATAGAGTAATGTCAAGACTAAACAATTAATAACAACTAAAAACTAAATAAAATGAGTGTATCATTAACAACAACTTATGCAGGTGAATTTAGTGGCAAATACATTGCTGCTGCTTTACTATCTGCTGACACTTTGGATAAGGGTTTAATTACCGTAATGCCAAACGTAAAATTCAAATCTGTAATTCAAAAGGCTGCTACTGATGACATCGTAAAAGATGCTTCTTGTGACTTCCAAACAGATGCAGGAACGCTAACTTTAACAGAAGCTATCCTACAACCAGAAGAATTTCAAGTGAACCTTGATATTTGTAAGAAAACATTACACGATTCTTGGGAAGCTGAAAAAATGGGCTTTAGTGCTTTTGATGAATTAGCACCAAGCTTTGCTGATTTCGTAATCGGACACGTTGCTTCAAAAGTAGCAGATAGAACAGAGAAAAATATCTGGTCTGGTTCAACTGCAACAAGCGGACAGTTTGACGGATTTGCAACTTTATTAGATGCTGACACAAACCTTCCTTCAGGTCAAGATTTAACAGGTGCTGCAATTACATCAGCAAATGTTTTAGATGAACTAGGTGCTGTTGTAGATGCAATTCCTACGGCTGTTTACGGTTCTGAGGATTTACATATCTATGCTGCTTCTGATGTAGTACGTGCTTACACTCGTGCTTTAGGAGGATTCCAATCGGGCGGACAAGGTGCAAACGGATACGAAAACAAAGGAAACAACCAGTCTTTAGGTTCTTTATTCTTTGATGGAATTCCAGTAGTAGCTATTAGAGGTGCAGCAGCAGGAACGATTATCGCTGCTGAAAAATCTAACTTATTCTTTGGAACAGGTCTTTTAAATGACTTGAACGAAGTACGAGTAATTGATATGGCTGAGAATGACGGTTCACAAAATGTACGTATCGTAATGAGATTTACAGCAGGTGTTCAGTATGCACAAGTAACTGATATCGTTTACAGAAAAACTGTATAATAATTAACTAATCAAATTTAAAGGGGTGGGTTCTGCCTACCCTTTTTTATTTACAACTATTTGATAGTCAAGTAGTTAACTAAAAAAAAATAAACAACTTATGGGATGCATTATCACAAGCGGACGTAAAGTACCGTGCAAGTCAGCAGTCGGAGGGATTAAAACTATCTACTTTGCAGATTACGGAACTTTAGGAGATGCGACAATCGTAGCTGGCGAAATAACAGCAGTATCTTTAACTCCAACGTGGTTTCAGTTTGATGTAAAAGGTAACAGTTCAATGGAAACTGCTATTACTTCAAGCCGAGAAAACGGAACGACTTTCTATGATACTACACTTAATATGACTTTGACATTTCAAGACAAAGCTACACAGGAAGAACTTAAACTAATCGCACACGCACGTCCACACGTTGCTGTTGAAGATTATAACGGAAACTTCTTTTTAGTAGGACTTGAAAATGGCGGTGATGTAAACGGTGGAACTATCGTTACAGGAGCTGCAATGGGAGATTTAACAGGTTACACATTAACGGTGAACGCACAAGAAACTGCACCGCCTTACTTTGTAACATCAACTGTAATTACTGACGATGCTTCAGCGGTTCAAATTGACCCAACGGCTTAATTAGTACTTTTACTTGTAAAATGGGGTTATCTTAACGGATAGCCCTTTTTTTATATCTACACAATACAAAATATTTGTTTTTTATTTATATATTAATATGAAGTTAATAAGCACAAGCGGAAATAAAAGCTTTAAGATAATTCCAAGAGAATTTACAGTAGGTACATTGAACCTAAAATTGACTAGCGAAAGTACAAACAAAACTATTACAGTTGATGCTACATCGGTTATAAATGGTAATTATATTTCTTTTGATGCTGTTTTTGGCACTTTAACTGAAAGCGATTTTTATATATTAGACGTTATTTATTCAAATAACATAATTTATAAGGATAAGATTTTTTGCACAGACCAAGCAACTAACCAAAGTAATGATGAATATTATAGCGTAAATAAAGACCAGTATATAAGTGAAGAGAGTTCGGATAACGAATTTATAATAATATAAATATGAACGATTTAAGAATAGTAAATTTAAGTACCTACACAACACCAGATATTGTTGAGAAGTCCAATAAAGAATGGGTTTCTTATGGTTCTGATAACAATTATTTTAAGTACTTAATTGACCGATATAATGGTAGCCCAACAAATAACGCTATTATAAACGGTATTAGTGAAATGATTTACGGACGTGGACTAGATGCTTTAAACTCAAATAAAAAGCCAGAACAGTACGCTAAAATGATTTCTTTGTTTCATAAAGATATGGTTCGTAAATTATGCTATGACCTTAAATTAATGGGTCAATGTGCTATGCAAGTCATTTATTCTAAGGATAAAAAAACAATTGCACAAGTTGAACATATTCCAGTTGAAAACTTAAGAGCTGAAAAATGTAATGACAAAGGCGAAATAGAAGCGTATTACTATGCAGATGACTGGAAGAAGGTGAAAAACGTAGGTCACACGACTAGAATACCATCTTTTGGGTGTAGTTCTGAAAATATAGAGATTATATATGTAAAGCCTTACAGAGCAGGGTATAAATACTATTCAAGTCCAGATTATGCAGGTGGTTTACAATATGCAGAACTAGAACAGGAAATCTCGAACTATCATTTAAACAATATCTTGAACGGTTTAGCACCTTCGATGTTGATTAATATGAATAATGGTACACCAAACGCTGAAGAACGCCAAGCCTTAGAAAATAGAATATACCAAAAGTTTAGCGGTTCGAGTAATGCAGGAAAGTTTATACTAGCATTTAACGACAATCCAGAAAGTGCAGCAACTATTGAGCCTATTCAGTTAAGCGAAGCACATCAGCAATATCAATTTTTAAGTGATGAAAGTTCTAAAAAAGTAATGGTAGCACACAGGGTTGTTTCGCCAATGCTTTTAGGTATTAAAGATAATAGCGGACTAGGTAATAATGCACAAGAATTGATAACAGCTAGTACCTTAATGGATAACACCGTTATAAGACCATTTCAGATGCTTTTAATAGATGCTTTTGATTCTATACTAGCATTTAATCAAATGAGCCTTAAACTGTACTTTAAAACGCTTCAACCTTTAGAATTTACAGACTTAGAAAATGTTGAGGATGCAGAAACACGAGAAGAAGAAACAGGAGTTAAATTAAGTCAAGATTTACCAGATGAATTAGGAAGTAATATTGCTGATGAATTAATCGACTTAGGAGAGAGTGAAGAAGAACTACTAGCCGAATATGATTTAGTGGATGAAAGCGAAGTTGATTATGAACTAAACGATGAACTTGATGAAGTTATAACAGACTTAAACACAGAGCCAGAAAAAGACGAAACAACGTTATCTAAAATATGGAATTTTGTAAGCACAGGAACGGCTAAACCAAACGCAAAAAGTACACAAGATGGCAAATCAAAACAAGATAGTCAAAAAGGTGTACAGTTCTTAGTGCGTTATTCTTATGCACCAGAAAAAGCAGGGTCAAACAGCCGACAATTTTGTTCTAAAATGGTAAAAGCTAAAAAAGTTTACCGCAAAGAGGACATCGTACGAATGGGTAAAAAAGAGGTTAATCCAAGTTTTGCAAAAGGCGGAAAAAAAGGCTCTGGAAAATATTCCATTTGGCTCTGGAAAGGCGGTGCTAGATGTAATCATAAGTGGTTTAGGAAAACTTACCAAATTAAAAACGGTGAAAAAAGCCAAATTACAAGCGGTCAAGCAAAAAGCAAAGGTTTTAAAGCACCAAAGAATGCTCAAAAAGTACCAGTAGCACCAAAGGATATGAAGTATAAAGGTTATACTGCTGAATATTGGAACAAAATGAAATTCGAAAACTAAATGGCAACAGCATTATTTATATCAAGAACGGACTTAGTACGAAATTCTATCTTAGATGGGAATGTAGATACTGATAAGTTTATACAGTTTATTAAACTAGGTCAAGAAATTGACATCCAAAACCTACTAGGAACGGATTTATATAACCGAATAAGTACGGACATTGAAAACAGTACTTTAACAGGCGATTATTTAGCACTTGTAAGCGACTATATACAACCAACCTTAATATGGTTTGCTCAAGTTAATTACATTCCATTTGCGGCGTATCAAATTAAGAATGGCGGAGTGTTTAAACATTCAAGCGAAACCGCTGAAAACGTTAATAAAAACGAAGTTGATTATTTAGTGGGCAAAGCTAGGGAATACGCTAATTATTATTCAACTAGATTAGTTGATTACCTTTGTGATAATAGTTCAAAATTTCCAGAATACACAAGCAACTCGGGTTCGGATATAAGCCCGGATACAGATACGGTGTTTAATGGTTGGGTTTTATGATATATAAAGTAAAGAAAAAAAACTTAAATAAGTTAGTTGCTTATTTAAAAAAACAAAGCAAACCTTTAATAAGGAAAAAAGACAAATGATTTCAACAGATAAAATCATAAGAGCGAAGTCAATAGACTATACAGGCAGGGGTTTAACTTCTGAGAAAATATCTGTGACTTGGCGGCATAGTATTACTGGGATTAACACTTATACGCTTTACGACACTGGTTCTAGTACAACTTTTCCGTTTTCATATGGTGGGATTCCTGTTCCTTATAATGCTTATTATAGCCAGTTTATGATTTCGTCAATGCCTTACTCTAGTAATCAGTTTCCTAACGGAAGTTCTTTAACTTTAAGCGTTTATGTGGATGGAGTTTTTAAAGGCAGCGAAACCGAAACATATGGAAACAATGTATATGAAAGCGTAATATTGGATTTTGGTAAATCAATAGAAATAAACAGAGGTGAAACAGTAACGTTAAGGCTAGAAGTAGACGGTCAATGGTGGTACTGTGCAACGACATCAATAATAACAGAAAGATAATGGAGAATCCAAAATTAGCATTAATACCAAGCGGATATAAAAGCGGTAAAGTTTATTCAATTTTACCTGTTAATGGTGTAGGGGATTTTGATTACGAGCGTAATGGTGATGCTTCAAGAGTTCGCAAAGATGGACTTATAGAGGAATTAACAGTAGATGATATGCCAAGATTAGATTGGTTAAACAGCGATTGCCCTAGTTTATTATTAGAACCGCAAAGAACGAACGATTTTACATATTCAGAAGAATTTAATCAGAGTGCTTGGTTTGAATCAAATTCAACAATAACGACTAATGAAATAATTTCACCTGATGGAAAATTGACCGCTGATTTATTAACATCAAACGCTAGTGGGGGTGGCGTTTTTAGGTTTAATGGTTGGAGTACAACACAAAAAACGAATTCTATATTTGTTAAAAAAAATAGTTCAAGTACTGCTGAAATATTTAACGCTAGTTCTGGGGCAAATAGAGTTGTTTTTAATTTAGATAATGGAACTATAACAACACAAGGCGGTTCAATGACTGGGCAAATTGAAAATTTTGGTAATGGTTGGTTTAGAATAAGTGCAACACATACAGGAACAGGAAATCAAACCTTTGGTTTAAAACCTGAAACAAATCAAAGTTTATTTATATGGGGATGTCAATCTGAATCTGCATCACATCCAACAAGCTATATAAAAACAACAGGAATTGCAGAAACAAGGTTTAAAGATGAGTGTAATAATGCAGGAGATTCACAACTTTTAAACAATTCTGAAAATACTTTTTTTATTGACTTAAATAAGATTTATAAAACAGGAACAGGAGATAGTAGAATTTCTTTAAATGATGGTTCTGCAACAAATAGGGTTTTATTTTCAACTCAAACAAATGATACAACAATAATTTTATATTCTATAAGAAATAATGTAACAACGACTGTTAAATATTTTAGCGTTGATTATGATGCGAGAAATAAAATAGCTTATACTTTTAAAGATAATGAAATAAAGTTTTATGTAAATGGTGAAAAAATACACGAAGCTTTGTCTTTGCCTATTCCGTTAAATTTAAGCAAAATATCGTTTGATGAAAACAATGGGAGTTCAAGGGCTTTTCAAGGTGAAGTAAACGAAATTAGATATTACGATAGAGTATTAACAGAAGCAGAAGCAATAGAATTAACAAAATAATAAAAAAATGGCAAACGAAATATATTGTAAATCTTGGTGGGGTGATGAAAGTAATAAATTCAGTGTACCTAATTTTCCTGATTGTGGAGATATTCCAATAGGAGATTTTATAATTTCAGAAAATGGAGAATTTATTTTAGCAGAAAATAATGACAATTTAATAATCGAATAAAAATAACAAAATGGCAAACAAAAAATTTAGTGAATTTAATTTAAAGACCGACCCAGCAGATGTTGATTTTGTCGTGGGTTATGACGGTTCAGAAAATGTAAGGATAGACCCTGCAAATTTAGGCGGTGGCGGTGGTGCTGTTGCTTTTTTAACACCAGAATCACAAGGAACAGTTAGCAGCGTTAATACACCTACGCCTGTTGCTATGATGGTAAATGATTGGTCAAATTATGGCACATCAGGGGAAATATATACGGATGCTAACGGAGAATCTTTAGTAAGCGTTGGAGATACTTTATCTTTACAAAGTTTAAACGGAAATTACACAACACCCGTTGTTACAGTTTCCAATGTAAGTGGGTTTGGATATATTGAGTTCAATGGTGACTTAGGCTCTACTTCCTTAATGACAGCCGAAGGGTGGTCACAATGGAATAACGATAACCTAAACGCTATAATAAATATAAGTTCAGTTTTAAGTTTTGTCACAACAAACGGTGTTTTATACGTTACTGAAAGTGGGGTTAATTTTACAGGTAATGGAACAAATACTGTAAATGCAGATTTAAACGTTAATGACAAAATTTATCTAAATAGCATTCCTTTAGTTGATGGCGGTCAAACTTTATACGACCCAATAACTGGTGAATATAACGCATCTGGGCAATTAAAAGAAATAACTGAAAGCGGAAACACAGGTTATAGAATATACAACGAAAATTTTGCTAATTATTACGGAACTATTGGGGATAAAGCCATTGATTTAACACTACAAGATTACCAACAAAACAGAGGTGCTACTGGGCAGTATTCTGTAGCTATTGGTAAAGGTTGTTTAGCTAGTAATTATAATTCAACAGCAATTGGTTTTAATGTACAAGCAACAGGAAACACTTCTTTTGCAGCAGGTATGGGTGGAAATGTAAGTGGATATACGGCTATTGGAATCGGGGCAGCTAATACTGTAAGTGGCACTAATTCCGCTGCAATAGGTCACAATAATACCGCATCAAACAATCAAACTTACGCTTTTGGATACGATAATGATTCAACTGGAGCAGATAGTTATACTTTTGGTCGACAAAATACAGCAGCAGCTCAATACTCAACAGCCATAGGTAAAAGCAATAATTGTACAGGAGCTAATTCAATTGTTATTGGTGTAGACAATTCAATTACTTCACAAAAAGCTGTATCAATTGGTTATGATAATACTACAACAGGACTTACTTTTAGCACTATTACTGTTGGTGCTTATAATACCGTCACTGGCAACAGTGCTTTTGCTTTTGGAAATGGTTGTCAATCCACAGGAGGAGAATCAATTGCTGTTGGGTCAGGGGCTTGGGCTAATGGTCAATCTAGTATTAGTATAGGAAGTGGTTCGAGGGCAACAAGCGGTACATCTAATGCTTTTGGAGTACAGGCTAAGGCAACTGATATTGGAGCAACAGCTATTGGTACTCAAAGCGAAGCTAATGGTTATTTCTCACAAGCTTTTGGATATAAATCTGTTGCCAGTGAATCTTTACAAACAGTAATTGGAACTGAAAACGTTTCTAATGCTGACGCTCAATTTATAATTGGTAACGGTTTATTAGGGAATAAATCTAACAGTTTCGAAATTTTATATGATGGAACGGTAGTAATAAAAGACTTGCCAAGTTCTAACAGTTACGCAAATGACGTTGATGCAGCAGCAGGTGGCATTCCGATTGGTGGGTTATACAGACACAATAACGATATAAAAGTAAGATTAACATAAATAAAAAAATAAATTATGAGTTGGAAAGTATTAAATATGACACATAAAACAAACGATGGTTTTGTTATAGAAACAATATCAGCGTATGAAAAAACCGATGGAGCAGGATATTCTAGGAGAGTTTTTAAAACTGATTTTACAGAATCAACAACAGATTTCATTCCTTATGAGGATTTAACAGAAGAATTAGTTGTTGGTTGGGTCAAAGATTCTTTAGGTTCTGAGTTAGTTTCTGAAACTGAGGCTTTAGTTGATTCTGAATGCGAAGCAATGAAAGAAGCTATCGAAAAGCCAATAACACAAGATGGAAAGCCTTGGGAATCTGATGAAATTGAAAATCCAGAAGAGGAGAAAGAATAATATGAAGATAGGAAAATACGAATTTAAAAATGAAGAACAAGCCTTAGATAAAATAAAAGATTTAGGGCTTGATTCTGATTTTGAAGGTAACGAATACCCAACGCATAAACACGCTATTGTATTGCTTGGTAATATTGTTTTAGAACAAGGAGAATATGATGAACTTGGAGAGGAAATAAAAGCACCTGTTTTAAGTGATAAATATCATATTGACGTTGCTTGGAATGATTTAGAAAGTCATCCATACGGTTGGAAGACTTATAGCGTAGATTTAGAGAGCGAAGGAATGCATAAATTTGCAGGTGTTTCGTATTTAAAAAACAAAATGTAATGACAGTTCAAGATTTGAAAATAGGAATTTTAAATGCTGTTACTTTAGGTATCAGCTTCACACATATAGAAAACAGTTTAAAAATTATATTACTATTATTATCAATAGGATATACAGCACAAAAGATATACGAAACGCATAAAAAGAATGACTAAGAACTTTAAAAAAAGTGAGTTTGATTGCAGGTGTGGTTGTGAAATGCCTGACGATGTATTGGTTAATATTACTAAATTAGCTAATCAATTACAGTACATTCGGGATAATGTGGCTATGCCTATAACAATAAATAGTGCTTATAGATGTGAAGCACATAATAAATCGGTTGGAGGTTCTGTAAACTCTCAACACTTACTAGGTAAAGCTGCTGATATTGTTATCAAAGGACTTGACCCTATTTTAGATACTTACGATTACTTAGATGACCTTATGCTATCAGGCGAAATACTTCAAGGCGGTTTAGGAATGTACCAAAGTTTTACACATTACGATATAAGGGGGAAAACTAAATCACGTTGGAATGGGTAAGTATAAAAAAGAAAATGGAACTACAAGGGTAGGCGATGCTTTACGTTGGTTGTTAAAGCAAGGAAAAGAAGTAGCACCAGAACTTTTAAAAATAGCAGGGAACGTTACAGGGATTGAAGCCTTAGAGGTTTTAGCATCTAAAATTGGTTCTGATAAAGTTTTAAGCGAAACAGATAAACAGCTTTTATTAGAAGAACTAAACTTTGATAAAATAGAAATGCAAGAAACCACAAAACGGTGGATTTCGGATAACAATACAGATAGTTACTTAACACGCAATATAAGACCTTTAACACTAGCCTTTTTAACCGCTACGCTATTTATATACATTATATTAGATAGTTCTTTAGAAGGCTTTAATATATCACCAGATTGGATTGATTTACTTAGTTCTTTATTACTTTTGGTTTATGGTGGTTATTTTGGTATGCGTTCTGCTGAGAAAATAACTAAGCATTGGAAAAATAAATAACTTTTTTCTTTTTTAATTAAAATAAAAGATATAACTTTGAATTTTTTGTTAAGCTGATTAATTAGTTAAACGTTTTTGTTGCCCTCAAAGGCATAAAAAAACAAATACCAAAACAAATAGATAAATATAAATCTAAACAAATAGATAAGATATCTGGGAACTATTCAAATGGTAAAAAAAACATTAAAATACTGGAAAAATAAAATTGACAAAGTATTTCACGAATATATAAGACGTAGAGATGCTGATGATAATACTGGATATTGTAATTGTATAACCTGTAAAAAACCTATACATTTTACAGAAAGCGATGCAGGTCACTTTATATCAAGAGGAAAATTATCTACTCGCTACGATGATAGAAACGTTTACAGTCAGTGCCGTAAATGTAATCGTTTTGAGTATGGACGTCAATATGAATATTCTTTAGCGTTAGGAGAACAACTATCAGAAGAACTATTAATAAAATCACGTGAGATATACAAACTATCAGATGATGAATGGTTATATATATTTAATGATTACAAAACTAAACTAGACGAATTAAAAAATCAACAAAACTTTTAAAATGTTAATAGAAAAATATTAAATGTTAATTAAAAAACTAGATACTTAATGTATCTTTGTATAGTATTGTTTTTGTTTTAATATCGGCTAACCGCCAAACTAAGACCACTCTCTAAAAAGGGTGGTTTTTTTTGTTTATATTTTTTTTATTGAATTATTTGTTTTATATTTGCATATATAATAATTAAAACAATACACATTATGAATTTATTTGAAAGATTAAAACCAGAGTACAAAGACAACCTAGAAAGAGGCAACACTAAACACCCTTCATTGACTGGATATGCAGTTGACCAATTAGAACTTTACGAATATGTACGAGATTTGCCTTATGGATTGGTAACAGACTTGAGGTTCTTATTAGACGTAGATAGTCCATACGAACTATTTAAAGAGATATAATATGACTTATTCAGAAGATGTTAAAAGAAGTTCAAGCCCTGATACAATAGACTACTTAAACGCTCGTATTGATGCTTTACAGAAACGAGTGGAATTTTTAGAAGCACAAATAGAAATCAAAAACAAATAACAATGAACAAAGAAAAATTAACAGAATTATACAAAGAGTATAAACTTGAAAAAGACGATGTATTTAAACACCAACATTATCTAATCATTACTAGAAGCGGAATCGACAAGATTCAAGCCGTAGCCAAAATTCAAATCACTTATGAAGTAGTAAGGTGTGAGCCAAATTTTGCAGTGTTTAAAGCCATAGCACATAAAGGAGCTGCAACTATTGAAACCTTTGGCAGTGCCTTAAAAGGTGATAGCTATAAAGACAGTTCAACTAATAGTTGGTATGTAGCTGAGATGGCAGAGAAGCGAGCGATGAGTAGAGCCGTTTTAAAATTAACTGGTTTCTACGCACTCAACGTATTTGGCGAAGATGAAAGCGAAAGTTTTAAAAATAATAATAAATAATAACAATTAAAAACAAGTAAAATTATGAGTGCAATTATCAATTACAGTTTAAGAGTAGATAAGCTCCCTAAGGAGAAATTTATTGCTGGAAAAGACGGTGCGGTTTATATAAACCTTACAATGAGTGTAAACGATGAAACACGTTACGGAAATAACGCATCAATTATGATTAGCCAAACACAAGAAGAACGAGAGGCTAAGAAACCAAGAACTTACATTGGCAACGGTCAAGTGGTTTGGACTGATGGAAACATAGTGAAAGCGGAACGTGAAGAAGCTAAGGAAGTGGTACAAGAAGCTGAAACAAGCGACTTACCATTTTAACAAACTAGGGCGGTGTAATAACCGCCTTTTTTATTACCTTTACAAAAACAATACAAAACAATGAAAGAGATAACAGAAGAACAGACCACACATAATATGTTGATGGAGTTGATAGCAGAAGAATGCACTATTGACACTTCAGAGGTTATGGAATACCCCCCAACGGCTTTAAGTCTAGGTGAGAAAACCATACAGGCAAAAGGTGGGGATATTACAATGCCAATTCCTATTGGAACGTATGGGAATTTTAGCTTCGTACAAGCACCCCCAAAGAGCAAGAAAACCTTTTTCGTTAGTTTATTAGCATCTGTTTATTTAAGCGGTGGCAATAACTTTGGTGGTAAGATTAAAGGTCATCGTGAAGGAAGGTGTTTAATGCACTTCGATACAGAACAAGGACACTGGCACGCTCAACGTGTTTTTAAGCGTGTTCAAGATATGAGTGCAACCAAAGAAGTAGGTTGTTATCATACATATGCACTTAGGACAATAGGGTATAAAGAACGAATACAATTTATAGAACACTGCTTAGAACAAAACAAAGGAAAAAACGGTTTAGTTATTATAGACGGAATTGCGGATTTAGTTAGTGACGTTAATAATTTAGAAGAATCAAATTTATGTGTTCAAAAAATAATGCAACTATCTGCAAAATACGATTGTCATATAGTTACGGTCATACATAGTAATTATGGAAGCGACAAACCGACAGGACACTTAGGCTCGTTCCTTGAAAAAAAGACAGAAAACCAAATACAACTTGAAATAAACACAGTAAATAAAGAATGGATAACCGTAAGCTGCAAACGAAGTAGAGGTTATGCTTTTGAAACGTTTAGCTTTAGTATTAATGAATTTGGTTTGCCTTTTGTAGTTGGCGAAATATACGACCCATTGGAATACTTTGTACCTAGAACATTAACTCCTAATAAACCAAACGAACAAGTTAGGGCAAATTTTAATAATTAAATAAATGAAACCAATCTTAGAACTAGCATATAAAAAGCATAGTGACTGGAATAACATAGTAAAGAGTTTCGGCTGCAATCCATCAATGAGTGAGGATGTAGTGATGGAAATGTATATACAGCTTGATGCTGATGTTAAAAAAGGCTTAGACCTTTATTATAAAGACCAGATAAATCACTACTACTGTTATAAGGTTCTAAGGGGTATTTACACGAATTTATACAAGTCAAGCCTAAGACAAAAGAAAGTTTATTTAGAAGATATAAACGAACTTAAAGAAATACAAGAAAGCGGTATTAATGAAGTTGAATGGGCTGAGCAGCGTAATAAAATTGATAATATTTTAAATGACCTCCATTGGTACGATAAAAAAGTGTTTGAGATAGTGGCTAAGGGCGTGAGCGTTGCGGAGTTAAGCAGGAACACAAAGATTAGTTATTATTCACTTTACAATACATATACAATTACAAAAAAACATATAAAAAACAAGTTATGAGTTTAATTAGAAACAGTAAGCAAGTCCGACAAAGTATTGACTTTACAGGTATTGAAAGCGGTAAAATACATCCTACTGATATAGATGTAGTTTTAGAATTTGATAATGAGGTTCTTATTTTAATGGAAGTTAAACGCAAAGGTAATAAAATACCAACAGGACAAAGACTAGTTTTAGAGAGAATCGCAAACTCTTGGCATACTAAAAAAGTGGTTGTTTTATATGTTACACATAATTTTAAAAATGACGATAACGATATACCTTTAAGCGGTTGTAATGTAGAAAGTATTTACATAGATAAACAATGGAAGAACGCTAAAACAGAAATTACACTTAAAGACACTTTAATAGGGTTTAGTAAAAAATGGAACATTAAAAAATTTAACTTATGAAACTAGGGGATTTAGTTTATTATATTACTTATTACACTGGCATACATTGGCTAGTAAAAAAAATATGGGGTGACGATTGCGGTTGCGACCAAAGACGTGATGAATGGAACGATATAAATATAGAATTATGAGAATAGAAGATAAAGATGCTTGGGTAGACTTTAAAGCAAACGTTAATACTAAGCTAACAAAAGAACAGTATAGACTTTTATGTACGCTGCACGCTCGTTACTTAAACCACGCCTATCACGAACCTTGTAGTTGCAAACCTAAAATTTTAGTAATGTGGATAAAAGATTTAGATAATATATATAATAAAATAAAATGATAGAAAAAATACATAACTGGGAAAAAGCCGTTGTAACGCTTTTAAATTTAGACGGATGGAACTTAACCCATACAGGTAAAGGGAATGAATCTTGGGATGCCGTAGGAACAACGCCAAAAAACGAGGAATGCGTAATCGAAATGAAGTTCAGAAATAAGTATTACGACACAAAAATACTAGAGAAGTTCAAACACGATAAACTAATAGAAACAGGTAAGGTTGCTTTATACCTAGTGAACGACCCAAAAGGTAATTATATGTTTTGGCTAAACAACTTAAAAGACTTAAAGATTAAAGATATTTATTGTCCCGACACAACGCTGTGGACTAAGAAGAAAGTTTTAAAGCCTTGTTATCTATTAAAAGAACAAGATGCTGCAATAATTAACTTAAATGAAGAATCAGAAATTGGAATATGGGATAGCTATTTTGATATAAAAGAAAAAATAAATAAAAAAAATAGTTAATTAATTTGTTTATAATTAAAATAAAGTTGTATATTGCGGTATATTAATAAAACAAAAACAAACATTATGAAAACGAAATACAGTAACTTACACGACATTAACACTTTTATGAGTACAAAAGATAACGAAACTTATTTTAGTGGAATGGATGAATATGGTGAACCTAAAACAATAGTATTTAACACTATTGAATTATTAGAATGGTTAGATATTGACCATATGAAAAAACAAACAATTGAATATATTAAAAACATATAATTATGAAAAAGACAAAAACAGGACTACACATTGAAACTAGAAAGAACCGTATAGAGGTTTACACTAAAAAAGATTTAAAGCAAATGGAAAAAGAACTTAGCGACAAAAGAGAGTTAATTATTACGGCTTCACTTATAGCTTTAGCGACATTTTTAGTTACTTTAGGTTTTATAGTTGGTTTATCAGTATAATGACTTTACTACAAAAACAATCGTACAACCTTTGGTTTAATCACATAGCTGATAAAGTTATGGAATGGAGTAAACAAAAACCTGCCAATAAAGAACTAAGAAACTTTACACAGGGAATGACTGAAATAGGTCAATATGTAAACGCCTTAAACGTAGAAAACAGCGTACTAACAAAACGCATAGGAATTATACGAGATGAAAAAAACAAGCAGCTTATAGGCTTGAATAAGCAAATAGAAGATTTAGAAAACAAATTAAAACAATACGAAATATGAATTGGTTAGATAGTTATATAGATGAACCAGATACAAAGACAGAATGTGCTTGTTGTGGTGATGAAACAAATGGGGATTATTATTGTTCAGTTGAATGCTTTAATTTAGATTTAGAATGATACTACTAGTAGATGCAGATAGTTTAATCTTTGCTTCTTGTTATAAGAAACGAGAAAACCCAGAAGATGATAAATACTATCGAGATATAGAAGATGCACAAGCTAAGTTCGATGAGCAGTTTATGAGCATAGTAAATAAGCTAGAAGATATGTACCCTATCGAAAAAGTAATAACGTTTAGCGGTAGTAAAGGAAACTTTAGAAAGCTAATTACAAGCGATTACAAAGCCAATAGAAAAAAACAAGAGTTACCACCTTTATTAAATGATATGCACCAATATGTGAAAGACCAATACGACAGCGTTTGGGGTTATGGAATTGAAACGGATGATATGGTTGCTAGGTACTGGTTTGAACTGTCAAACGAACTAGGTCGTGATAATGTTATGATAGTTTCTATCGATAAAGACTACCGACAATTTCCAGCTCTTATCTACAATTATCATTTCAAGCACAAGGTAATATTGGATATTTCAGAAGATGAAGCTTTATATAACTTTTACGAACAATTTATAATCGGTGATTCTGCTGATAATGTACAGTACTTTAAAGGAAAGGGAGTTAAGTTTGCTGAAAAATACTTAGCTGATTGCGACACAAAATATCAATACACAAAAAAGATGTACGAATTATTTAAACAAGAATACAAAGGCAAAGCAAGACAAAAATATGCAGAGTGCTATCACTTATTAAAACTTAGAACAAATGATT